>Ga0116171_10005006_pt1 | contig 11737 bp, 7 predicted proteins | sample AD_JPNHW2_MetaG_FD_89798 | JGI IMG/M metagenome (GOLD analysis project Ga0116171, IMG submission 89798) | Active sludge microbial communities of municipal wastewater-treating anaerobic digesters from Japan - AD_JPNHW2_MetaG | ecosystem: Engineered > Bioreactor > Anaerobic > Digestate | place...
CGCTGCACGCGGGCTGGTCGGTTCAGTTGGCGCATCCGGGTTACGTGAGCCGGGTCAAGCAGAGCCACGACAAGACGGACAAGACCGACGGGCGCGTGCTGGCCGACCATAGAAGCCTGTGGCAGAGCGAAGCGTCGCCCCAGGGAGGAGGTTCCCATTTTCGAAAGGGCTGAAAGCCCGCCCGATCGGGAAAGGGAGAAACGCCTGGATAGAGCGGGCTTTCAGCCCTTATGAAAACAACCAGGTCTGTTCCTGGGGCGATGCCCCAGGCTACAATGGTTCGCGCCGTTGGCGCTTGACCCGCCCCTTTCGATCTCCGGTTCCTTCCCCCCGCGAATCACCTTTGGGGTACACCCAAGCCGGTTGAATACAGAGGACTTGGGTTGATAACTGCGGTTTCCAGGGTGAAAGAAGTCTTCCTCAAGTGACAACCCGTCAGAAAGTGCTCTTCGTATGCGCGCAGAACAAGATGCGCAGCTACACGGTGGAACAGATGTTCGCCGGGTCCACCGTTTATGACGTAAGATCTCGCGGAATATCCCGAAACGCCCGCATCCACCTCACCGAAACGGATCTTCGGTGGGCAGATCGGGTATTTGTCATGGAGAAAAATCACAAAGACCGGATCACTCAGGATTTCGGGTCGGTTATCCCCGCGAAGAAAATCGTCGTTCTCTTTATCGAAGACCTCTACCAACCAATGGAACCCGAGTTGATCGCCCTCCTGCGCCACAAACTGGCGCCTTACCTGTCCCTCCCGGAAACCCAGGAAACCTGACGGGAAGGCGATCTGAATACAATCAAACCTTCTCCGGCTCGGTCATGGCGCGCGGATCAAGCGCCCGGTCGAGCGTTTCGGGGTCGAGCAACGCTTTGTCCCGGGCGACTTCGCGAACGGTCCGACCCGTGGCATGGGCTTCCTTGGCCACGGCAGCGGCGGTGTCGTACCCCACCAGAGGCGCGAGCGAGGTACACAGGGCCAGCGACCCTTCCACCAGCCCTTCGCACCGGCTTTCATTCGCCTTCAGCCCTTCAAGCGCATTCTCAACAAAAACACGCAACACATTTGATAACAACCGGATAGACTCCAACAACTGATGCGCCATCAGTGGCATCGCCACACTGAGTTCAAAGTTGCTCAGGATCGCCGTACCGTAGGCGATGGCGGCGTCGGCGCCCACCACATAGGCCGCCACCTGCATCACCGACTCGCAGATGACCGGGTTGACCTTGCCGGGCATGATCGAACTGCCGGGCTGCGTGGCGGGCAGTTCGAGTTCGCCCAACCCACAGCGCGGCCCCGACGCCAGGAAACGGATGTCGTTGGCAATCTTGGTCAGCGTTACCGCCAGCGTCTTCAGGGTGGCGGCAGCCTGAACCACGGCATCCTTGGACGCCTGCGCCTCGAAGTGGTTGGCCGCTTCGCGCAGGTTCAGCCCGGTTTCCTGAGCCAGTTGCGCCGCCATGCGCGCCCCGAACTCGGGATGCGTGTTGATGCCGGTCCCGACCGCCGTGCCCCCGATGGGGAGTTCGCCCAACCCGTCAAGCGCCTGCTCGACCCGGGAACGGCTGTTGTGGATCTGCCCCGCATACCCGGAGAAAACCTGCCCCAGCCGGACCGGTGTAGCATCCTGAAGGTGGGTCCGGCCAATTTTCATCACCCCGTCGAACACACGGGCCTTCTCGGACAACACCTCCTCCAGTCGGCTCAACGCGGGAAGCAAATCTTTCTGAAGCCCCAACGCCGCTGCCAGATGCAGCGCCGCTGGAATAATGTCATTGGACGACTGCCCCATATTGACGTGATCGTTGGGGTGAACGGCACGGCTGCCCATCGTCCCGCCCAGAATCTGGATCGCCCGGTTGGCGATCACCTCGTTGGCGTTCATGTTGGTGGACGTGCCGCTTCCGGTCTGAAAAACATCCACGACAAACTGGCCGTCCAGCCGTCCCTCCACCACTTCCGACGCCGCCTGTTCAATGACGGAGGCCAGAGCCGGATCGAGTTTCCCCAGATCGCGATTGACGCGGGCGGCGGCACGCTTGATGCGTCCCATGGACTGAATGAACGCCGGGGGCATCGGCCACCCGCTCACGGGAAAATTCAGTTCGGCCCGCCGCGTCTGGGCTCCATAGAGCGCTTCCGCCGGCACCTGCATTTCGCCCATGCTGTCTTTTTCAATTCGATAGGTCATCGTTCCCGACACTCCTCATCTGTCCCTGTATTTTAATTTCCTTCGATTGTTCACCTTGATCTTTCTCATGTTTGGGACGCCCCTTCAGGGCTTTTAACTATTTTTGGCCTATTCCGGGGGTTCCCTTCGGTCACCCCCGGCTACTCACGGTCGCCCCCTCCGGGGGCTGAAAAACTCAAGAGATCCAGATCTTCTCAAATCCTTCAATTTCAAGATAAGGGATCACGGTTGTTCAGAAAATCTGTTCTACCGAACCGATACACCCAGTATTTCCCTCAAGAACCGCCCCGTGTAACTTCCCTTCATCTTTGCCACCTCTTCCGGCGCACCTTGGGCAATGATCCGTCCCCCCTGATCGCCTCCCTCGGGGCCCAGATCCAGAATCCAGTCCGCCGTCTTGATCACATCCAGATTGTGCTCGATCACCAGCACCGTCGAACCGGAATCCACCAGACGGTTGAGGACCTGAAGCAGTTTCTTCACATCCGCGAAGTGCAATCCGGTCGTGGGTTCGTCGAGGATGTAGAGGGTTCGTCCCGTGTTCTGTTTGCTCAGTTCCCGCGAGAGTTTGACGCGCTGTGCCTCCCCCCCCGACAAGGTCGTGGCCGGCTGCCCCAGGTGGATGTACCCCAGCCCCACGTCATACAACGTCTGCAACTTGTTGCGCAAGACCGGAATGTTTTCGAAGAAGTCGAGCGCTTCCTCGACCGTCATTTCAAGCACATCGGCAATATTCCGTCCCCGATAGCGGATGTCCAACGTTTCCCGATTGAACCGCCGCCCCTTGCAGACCTCACATTCGACATAAACGTCCGGCAGAAAGTGCATCTCGATCTTGATAAGCCCATCCCCCTGGCAATTCTCGCACCGCCCCCCTTTGACGTTGAACGAAAACCGCCCGGCCTTGTACCCCCGTGCGTTCGCCTCGGGCAGGCGCGCAAACAGGTCACGAATCGGAGAAAACAAGCCCGCATAGGTCGCGGGGTTCGACCGCGGGGTCCGCCCAATCGGCGACTGGTCCACATTGATGATCTTGTCAATCCACTCGAGTCCCCGAATGGCCCGATGTTCTCCCACCGGCAGGTGGCTTTTGTAGAAATGGTTCGACAGTTCCTGAAACAGGATATCATTGACCAGCGTGGACTTGCCGGACCCGGAAACCCCCGTCACACAGGTGAGCACCCCCACCGGAAACGCGGCGGTCACATCGCGCAGATTGTGTTCATGCGCCCCCTCGACCACGATGACGCGTCCCTCCTGAGGCTGGCGGCGCGTCTGGGGCACCTCGATCTTTTCGGCGCCGGACAGGTACCGTCCGGTCAAAGAATTCGGGTTCTGCTGAATCTGCTCCGGGGTGCCGCACGCCACCACCTCGCCCCCGAGCCGTCCGGCGCCCGGTCCCAGATCAATCACATAATCCGCCGCGCGAATGGTTTCCTCATCGTGCTCAACGACAATGACCGTATTGCCGATGTCCCGCAGGCGTTCGAGCGTTTCGAGCAGGCGGCGGTTGTCGCGATGGTGCAAACCGATGGAGGGTTCATCGAGAATATACAGAACCCCCACCAGCTGCGAGCCGATCTGGGTGGCCAGGCGAATGCGCTGGGCCTCGCCTCCCGCCAGCGTCCGAGCCGTCCGGTCGAGCGTGAGGTACCCCAGGCCGACATTGACGAGGAATTGCAACCGGTCGGCAATCTCCTTGGTCGCCTGATGGGCAATTTCGCGCTCCCGGTCGGAGAAAGGCGTTTCTTTGATAAACCGCAGAGCCTCCTCGACCGACCAGGAACAGAACTCGGCGATATTCACCCCATGTACCGTCACGGCCCGGCTCTCCGCCTTCAGCCGCAAGCCCCCGCACTCGACACAGGGACGGTCACTGAAATACTGTCCCCAATGCTCGCGCATTTCTTCCGAATTCGTCTCGCGCCAGCGCCGCTCGATCTGGGGAATCACTCCTTCCCACTGCATTTTTCCCTGATAGACGCTTCCCGACTTCGACTCGTAATGGACGTGGTACTTTTCACCTCCGCTCCCATGAAGCAACAGTTTCTGCTGTTTCTTCGTCAATTTCGAGAAGGGGGTATCCAAGTCAATATCGGTCGCCTTACACAGGCTGCGGATGTGCTGGGCGCTCCAGGCGCCACTGGCCTCGCGCAGCGGCTCCCCCGCCTTGGTGACAAAGAAATTCGCCCACGGCACCACTGCGCCCTGATTCAGGCTCTTCGAGCGGTCCGGTACCACCAGATCCTCATCCACCTCGAGCAATGTCCCGATCCCCTTACACCGCGGACATGCCCCGTAGGGGCTGTTGAATGAGAACATTCGCGGCGTCAGTTCGACCAGTTTCGGCCCGTGCTCGGGACACGCCATGCTTTCACTGAAAACCTCCGGTTCCCCCTCCGGCCCATCCGCCCCCACCAATTGAAGCGCGGCCAACCCCTCGGCCTTCTTGAGTGCCAGTTCCACTGAATCGGTCAAGCGCTGGCGCTGGCCCGCCCGCACAATCGCCCGGTCAATCACCACCAGAATGTCGTGCTTCAGACGCTTGTCGAGTTTGGGCGGTTCTTCCAGATCCACCATTTTCCCATCCACCAGCGCGCGCGTGAATCCCTCGCGCCGCATCTGGTCGAACAGGGCGCCATACTCGCCCTTGCGTCCCCGGATCATCGGAGCCAACACCAGCAGTTTGGTCCCCTCCGGACGGTTCAGAATCTGATCCACAATCTGCTGGACACTCTGTCCTTCGAGCAACCGTCCGCAGTCCGGACAGTGGGGCTTCCCGATGCTGGCAAACAGAACGCGCAAGTAATCGTAGATTTCTGTGATTGTCCCCACGGTCGAACGGGGGTTCTTGCTCCCCCCCTTCTGTTCGATGGAAATCGCAGGGGAAAGCCCTTCGATATGCTCGACATCCGGTTTCTGCATCTGGTCCAGAAACTGACGCGCATAGGAGGAAAGACTCTCCACATAGCGCCGCTGTCCTTCGGCGTAGATCGTATCGAACGCCAGTGACGACTTGCCCGAGCCCGACAGCCCCGTGATGACCGTCAAGGCATTTCGGGGAATTGAAACACTGACATTTTTCAGGTTGTGTTCGTTGGCGCCGATCACATTGAGCGTTCGCAGAGAAGCCCGGCGCGAAAGCCCCGCTTCCAGCGAAACTGTATCCTTCCTCGACTTACTGGCAGAACTGGCCATGTTTCCCGCTCCCACCTCTCAGACCTGATCGAATCCCGCCCCACTCCTCGCCCTGGTATTCCTGAGATTCCGGGCTGTTCCGTTACTTCCCACCCCTTCAGTCCAAGGCCGTAAGCGTATCAGAATCCCCGACGGCCTTCAAGCGAAAAGAATACGAAACAAAACGCGTCAATATTCCTTCAAATTCACCACAACCCATTACCAGGCAATCATCTGCGAGAGATAGCAGTCAGTCGTTTTTTTCCGAAATCAGAAAATGAGGAACGGACACAAGAACAGACAGGAACAGGAGGGAAAGGACCCCAAATCATCCGTCCTTGACATCCCCGGGGGAAAAAGGATAATTGTTATTCTGAATATTCGTGTATTTTTTGTTTTCGACCGGAGGGGATTGTCCTGAATGCACAATCACCAATTCCTCCTCCAACCGAATTCGGCCGGACGAAAGGAACGCCCCTGTGGCCCATCTCCTCGTTGTGGACGATGAAGAACCCATTCGCGCCTTGTTTGGAGAATTCCTGACCCACCACGGTCATACGGTCCGTTTTGCCAGCAACGGCCGCAATGCCCTGGAAATCTTCAAGAATGAGAATTTCGATGTCGTCATCACCGACCTGCTCATGCCGGAGATGGAAGGAATTGAAACCATTCGGGAGATGCGCCGTCTCAAACCGACCGCCAAAATCATTGCCATCTCGGGAGGCGGGACAGGCAAGGCGGCGAACTACCTCCTGATGGCCAAGAAACTGGGAGCCAACCGCACCTTCGACAAACCCGTTCCCCTGCACGAGTTGCAAAAGGTCATCGAAACGCTTCTGCAGACAGAGAATTGATCGCGTTTCCTCTTCTCCACGCGTTCCGTTTGCAACATCAGTTTTCGAAATTGAAAAGAAAGAGGATCGTCCTTCCAACCAGAAACCACTGGGCGAAATCCTTCTGAAAGCTTTCAAGGCAGGGCTCAGGCAAAGCCTTGCTGCTCCAAGACCTGCCGGAACGTCTGGAACTCCTGTTCCACGACCTTGAAGAGGGGTTCAAATCCCGGGATACCGGACTTGCGAACCGATTCCTCGACCGTCCGGGCGGCCTGCGACAGCCGACGGGCGCCCACATTCGCAGCAGCCCCTTTGATCGAGTGCGCCAGCCGTTCGGCCACTTCCCTCTGGTCCGCCCGACAGGCCTCCAGAAACTGGGCCATCTGGTCGGGGATCTCGGTCAGCACCAGTTCCAGCAGTTCGCGCAGGAAATCCTCATCCCCGCCAATCCGATTCAAGACTTCCTCGCGCACGAAAACATCCCGTATCTGGATCTCATCCACGGGCGCCGTGACTTGGGGCTCGCCCGCCTCCCGTGGTGGATTTTCCTTCAATGCCGGCCGGTGTACACACAGATCCTCGATCGTCTTGAAGAGACTCTCGGGCGAAATCGGTTTGGTCACATAGTCATCCATGCCCGATTCCAGGCACAAATCGCGGTAGCCCTGCATGGCATGAGCCGTCATGGCCACAATCGGCACACGATGGCCGGTCCCGGCTTCCATCTGGCGGATGGCCGCCGTGGCTTCCAGCCCATCCATCTCGGGCATCTGCACATCCATCAGGACCAGATCGAATGCGTTGTTGCGCACAGCCTCGACAGCCTGGACACCATTCTCGACAACCGAGACCTGATACCCGCGCTTTTCCAGCAACCGGCACGCCACCCGCTGATTGACCAGATTGTCCTCCGCCAGGAGAACCCGCAGGCGGGTGTGCGTCTCGCGCAACTGATGGCGCGTGACAAAACGACTCGATTGCGAATCTTGAGCCGACAGAATCCGTCCGATCGCCGCACGCAATTCCCCCAGACTGACAGGCGTGTTCAGGTATCCCGACACCCGCATCTGACGGCAACGCACCCCATCGCCCCGCTGACCCGCCCCGCTCAGAATCAAGACCGGCAATTCGCCCCATTCGGGATCGGCCTTGATCTTTTCCACCAATTCGAACCCTTCGCAATCCGCCATCTGCCACTCAATCAGGGCAATGTCCATCCGGCCTTCCTTCTGGCGAGTCTCACGCAGGAGGTCCAGTGCTTCCGGGCATGAGGCGGCCACAAGGGGACGCCCTCCAAGCCGAGTCAGCAAGTCACACAGGCTCTTCCTTTCGGCTCCTCCCGACCCGGCCACCAGCGCACAGAACCCGGCCGGAAGTTCGGTCGGATGCCCCTCTTCCTCCTCCGGCAAGGCACTCTGGCCTCTCCCCATCCGCACATGAAAACGGAAGGTGGAACCGACCGTCGAGGAATCCTCCGGCGTCCCATTGGCCGAGCTCTCGACCCAGATTTTGCCTCCCATCAACTCGACCAGATGACGGGAAATGGCCAGTCCCAACCCAGTCCCCCCATATTTTCGAGTCGTGGAACTGTCAGCCTGCGCAAAAGACTCGAAGATCCGTTCCTGCTTCGACAGCGGAACGCCGACCCCCGTGTCCGAGACGGCAAAGTGAAGCACCACCTTGTCATCCGATATCAGATCGGCCCGAACCCGAAGACGAATCTCCCCCGTCTCGGTAAATTTCAGGGCGTTTCCCACCAGATTGATCAGAATCTGACGCAAGCGCCCCGGATCCCCCACCAGACTCTTCGGCACGCTGTCGTCCACCAGCCATGCCAGTTCGATTCCCTTCTGGCGGGCGGGCAATGAAAATGAGGAAATCGTATCGCTGATCGTATCGCGCAACGAAAATGTCACCGTATCAAGCGACATTTTGCCCGCTTCAATCTTCGAGAAATCCAGGATGTCATTAATCAGAGTCAAGAGCGCCTGCCCACTGGAGTGGACAGTCTGGGCGTACTCGAGCTGTTCGGATGTCAGTTCCGTTCCGATGAGGAGGGAAATCATGCCCAGAATGCCATTCATGGGGGTTCGGATTTCATGGCTCATGTTGGCCAGAAACTGACTTTTGGCCAGTGCGGACTGCTCCGCGGCGGAGGCGGCCTTTCGCGCCATATCGAGCGCGCTGGCCAGATGCTGGTTCACGGAAGCCAGTTCCAGATTGGCTTTTTCCGATTGATAACGGGCCATGACCAGTTCCGTCACATCCACAAACGACTCGACCGCGCCATAGATTTCCCCGGCATCATCCGTCACCGTGCAGGCATTCTTGATGACGGTCAGCACACGCCCGTCCCGGGTTCGGACAGAACACTGCTCCCTCTGGATGATCCCCGGCGTCTTGGAATTGAAAAGCTGGCAGTTTTCACAACAGGGCGTGACATTCAGGAGACTGCAATGCTGCCCGATGACTTCCGCGGCCGAATAACCCGTTGTGGCGGTAAACGCATTATTGATCCCGATGATCCGGAGATTGCGGTCCACCAGAAACGTACTGGTCACGACCGTCTGAAAAATCCGTTTCTGCAGGTCGCTGGATCGGCGCAGCGCCTCTTCCGTGCGACGGCTCTGCGTCACATTTTCAAAACAGACCAGGAGAACCGAGGCTCTTCCCACATTCAACAGCGAGGTGGAAATCAGGACAAAGATTTCGTCCTGATGAGCCCCCTGGGCAATCAACACCTTCGCCTCAACATTACTGAACCCTTCGCCCGTCGCAAAACTGTCGGCAATCACGCGTCGGACAGTACAGTCCGCACAGACGACGCTGGTCCCGCACTCGCGCAAACCATCCAGACAATAAAAGCAGGAGGCCAGGTCTCCAAAAAGCAATTTTCCGACAGGGGGTTCCTCCCTGTCGGAAAAGAATTCCAGAAACGCTCGATTGGCCCGCAATACCCGACCCGATGAATCCACCAGCAGCATCATCGTGGGCGCCTGCTGAAAAATCACCGGCGACCCTTCCAGTTCCCGCAGCAGAGAGGTCACGTCCGTTTCCGCGGTCTGTTCCGCCTCATTCTCAGAACCCATAACCCCCACGCCCAGCCGAAATCGCGCGGCTTATTTCAGTCTGATCCACCCCCTCTGACGAAAGCCCCCTGAAATCTCCCGATCTGCCGGGTTACTTTTTCAGGTCCGCAATCGCCTCCTCGACACTGCCCAGTATAGGCACAATCTGATCAATCGAAGTCATTTCAAGGACATCCAACACATGGGAAGCCGGCTCGGCCAAAACCAGCCGCCGCTCGCTTTCATGGAAACTGCGCACAATCTGAACCAGAGAACTGAGGCCCGAACTGTCAATAAAATCCACTTCGGAGAGATCGAAAACCACATCGTTCGTCAACGTGTAGAGGCAGGCCGCTTCCTTCAGCCGGCTTCGAGTGACGACATCAATACTCCCCATGGCCTTGACAATCACCACACTGTCACAAGTCGAAGTCTCAATCTTCAGCATAGCTCAATCCAGAACCTTCTCAACAGATGTGCATGCCCCGGCGATCCTTCCCCCCGAACGGAGAAAGGCTCCGCCATTCGACCGCCTCGATTCTCCCCCGCAGAGACACCCCGTCATTCCTCGTCTTTTGTCTGTTTGGTCTGCGACTTCTCGATTTTCTTCTTGTACATCTTCGAGAGGCTCTCTTCAATCTCTTTCCGAACCTTCGTCTTCGAGTCGTCCGTCACAAACAGCACTTCCTCGACCAGGAACGCCATGGCCTGTTCCATGATTTCCTTTTCCTTGCCCTTCAGGTCATCCGTCTCATCGAGGATATAGAGTTCGCGGATCAATTTGCAGATCTTGAGCGGATCGCCGCTCTTGATGATATCGCGGTAATTCAGGTACATCTGCCGGGCATCGCCACGGGCGGGCGAAACAGGCATCTTCAACAGGGCGAACAATTTCTTCACGTCGTCCTTGCTCATGGGCTTGCGAATCCCCCGTTTGGCCACCTGCGAACGGGGAACCATCACACGCGCCTTGCCGGACTGGAAAATGTAGAAATCTTCCTCCACTCCATCCACGGTCATACGCCGGATTCCTTCCACCGAACAAATGCCCAACGTCGGCTCAACAACCGTGTCCCCCACTCGAAACTCCAGCATGTCTCTCTCCTTGTATTTCAAATCCTCTGCGCGTGTACGCCTCTACGGCCCTGTGTCACCCCTTGTCGAATTACAGGTCTCCAGCAAACGAGTACCGGGACAAGCCCTGAGGCAATCCGGTCCCGGCATTCACGAAATCCGCCACTCTGGGTTACAGGAAAAACACCTCTTGCAGCCAACAACAAACCCACACCGCAGCCCGTGCCGCCGCATTCCAAAGGCATTGTTCCAGATACTTTTCCTTTTGTCAAGTAAACCCCGGCACGAATTCCGCCGGTTTTCTCGGGAAAGTTTCTCCCTTCCGGGGAAGAACCCGCCCCTCTTCTTTCGCCCTCCCGTCCCCCTGGGGCCCCGGAATAGGCGAGGACCATTACTCCTGAGCGAGACGCGGGGAACACACAAATCCCCAACGGCCCGCAGGAACCTCGAAAATGGCCTCCCGCGCTTCCCTGCGCAAGAAACGCACTCCCGATTCGCTCCCCTGGTTATCTTTACTGGAAAAATCAAAAACCACGGGCGGTTCAACCGGCTTTCCCGACTCCCAGCGTTGTATCTTCAGGCCTTGCCCCTCCCGGACAGGGACATGGACCGTGGCCGTCGTACCTGTCGGCACCGTCAACTCCAAACCGGCTGTCCCTTCCGGTTCGCGTTGCCAGGCGACCCGGATTTTGCCCCGGATCGAGTCGTAAGCACCCTCGGCGCGCCTCAGGTTCCCCTCCCATTGCGGACGCACGATAACCCGTTTGAAACCAGGGGCTGCCGGGTCGGGCTGAATCCCCACCACCCACTCCTGGAACCATTCCTGGATGTGGCCCAGCATGCAGTGGTTCATCGAAGCGCCCGTGTTGGCGTCCCACGCCTCGGGCATCGAGGTCCAGCCATTCTGGACAATGAAACCGTAACTGCCCAGATCCGTCCGGCTCACCAGGTCGTAAATCAGATCGGAACGGCCATTGCGAGCCAACGCCTGCAACAGGTACCAGAAGCCGATATCGCCCGCGGTCTGCTGATTGCCCCGCTGACGCAGATCGGCCACGATCCGGTCCAGAACCGCCGCCTCCTTCCCCGCAGGAACCAGCCCCAGAACCAGTGCCATGCTGTTGGCCGTCTGGGGACTGCCGAGGTTCTTGTACTCCGCATTTCCATCGAAATAGAGCGCGTTGAATTTCTCAGCAATCTGTCCGCACAACGCCTCATACTGCCGCGCGTCTTCGGGCTTCCCCAAGACCCCGGCCGTGTCGGCCACAATCCGGGCACAGCGATAGAACGTCGCCATTGCCGTCAGTTCCGGCGGGGTAAATTGAGACGCGCCAACCACCTTGCCATGTCCATAGTCGTACCAGTCTCCCAGACCGGGTCTGGGCACCAG
>Ga0116171_10005007_pt1 | contig 11737 bp, 11 predicted proteins | sample AD_JPNHW2_MetaG_FD_89798 | JGI IMG/M metagenome (GOLD analysis project Ga0116171, IMG submission 89798) | Active sludge microbial communities of municipal wastewater-treating anaerobic digesters from Japan - AD_JPNHW2_MetaG | ecosystem: Engineered > Bioreactor > Anaerobic > Digestate | place...
GCATGGGATCACGTGCTTCACGCCCAGGTATTGTTCCAGATTCTTCTGAAAATTCAGAACAGCCGGCCCATTGATGAATGCACAGGAGTCGACGACCTCATGGATCCCCCTGTCAATTTCTTCTTTTATGTCAAGATACTGGCTGTGCAGGTCGACCATCTGGAGTTTTTTCATCTGTAGCGTGTTAGTGATATTAAGGCTTTACCGTGCAAAGGTAAGGAATATATCCGCTTACTCCGACCAGCGCCAGGATCACATCATGGAACTTGCCGGCAAATGCTTTTTCTGTGTTGGAAATTCCCATACTTGGCATAACTTTGTGCTGACTGGGAATAAACTTCCGTGCAATACATCTCCATATGAATATTTTATTGCGCAACACGTTGTTGTTGGTATTCTGCCTTATCTTACTGCAACATACATCAGGAACAAACCATGCGGCAGTCATGCTGGAAAAGCATGAAAAGGTGAAAATCAATAATCATACCCGTGAAACTTACACCGAGTTGCTGCTACAGGTAAATTCGCGGGAGGGGGAAAAGTGGGCCAGTTTCGAACTTTTTTTTTCGCCCCAAAGCCCTATCAGGAAATTGAATGCCTGGATACAGGATACCTCGGGAAGGATCATTCGCAAACTGGATAAAAAAGAGATCCATGACCGTAGTGCCTTTTTCTACGGATCCTTTTATTCTGACGGAATGCTCAGATGCTTTGATTTTCGGTTCAACCAATATCCCTACCAGATCCATGTCGATTATACCCAAGATGCCGACCAATTCATGCTGATCAGTCGCTGGTCGCCGGTCTTTGATCTGAATATTCCGACCTTTCATGCCTCCCTTACCATGGAGGTCCCCACCGGGTACCTTGTAAGTGTGTTCAGCCAGGGAATCCTTCCGGCTATGACCGATACTGTCGATGAAATGATCCGGTACACCTGGAAGGGGGGGTACAGCCGAGTACTGAAAACACAGGCCTGGTCACCTCCGATCAAAGACCTGGTGCCGGGTGTAGTCGTGGTACCACTTAATTTCAAGTACGGGATTGCTGGTTCAATGGCTTCGTGGGAAGAATTCGGTGCTTATCTTGACAGGTTGAACAATCCTCTGGAAGACCTGCCTCCCGAAGAAACACTCCGGGTCGGTGAACTTGTAAGAGGGATTGCCGATACGCTGGAGAGAATCCGAACTCTATACCGGTATATCCAGGAAAACACCCACTACCTGAGTGTCTCAATCGACATCGGCGGAATCAAGCCTTACCCGGTTTCTTTTGTTGCGAGGAACAAGTACGGAGATTGCAAGGCTCTGACACTCTATATGAAATCGATACTGGCCTCTGCCGGGATTTCTTCCTATTACACAATCGTGCAGGGTGGCGATCGTCCCGAATGGATCGACCGGACTTTTCCTTCCTCCCACTGGTTCAACCATGCCATTCTGTGCATTCCCATCGGGGGAGACACAATCTGGCTGGACTGTACCAGACGGAACGGACCGGTATCATTATTATCTGATTACATCCAGGGAAGGCCGGCTTTGGTAGTGGCCGGTCAGCGAAGCAGGCTGTGCAATATCCCGATGCTGTCTGAGGATGAGGTTGCTAAATCTACCCTCATCCGGATAACTGGGACTGATGGAATCAAAATCAAGGCTTCCGTGCGCATTGATTCAAGAGGTCCCGGATTCGAGGAACTTCTACGAATCTCCGTCTGCGATGATTGGGAACGGCAGAAAAAAATGGTCACCGAACAAATCCCGGCGGATGATGCGGAACTGACCAGCTTCACTTTCACAGGGTCGTCTGGTAACAGTCATGAGATCACAATGAATGCCGATTACAGATACCCTGACAGAACCCGTTCGGTCCCCGGCAGAATTGTCATCGCAGTACCACCGGCCGATCTGCCCGAATTCGAGAAGTCCTCCAACAGGGAACAGCCTGTTTTCCTTCCACACCCGATCTGGCATCGCGACACCCTGGCATGCGAGATCAATTGGGGTGAAGATGTCCAAATACCGCCTCCAACCGAGCGATCCTGTGAAGCAGGATACTATAAAATCTCCGCATACAGGCAGGGCACAAGGGTGGTATACTGCCGGGAGATCAAACTTCACAGAGGCCTGTACCCGATGAATCAGTATCCATCCCTTTTTGCATGGGTAGGTTCACTACGTGCTTATGAGCGACAAAACAAAATCATATTCAATGACATCCATGAATAAACCTGCCTGTTTCTTTCTCGGGGCTGTTTACCTCTGCCTCCTCACCGCCACGAGCGTTGCACAGGAAACTGGTTTCGACCTTCCAAAAGTAAGCCAATCGGATTTTAGCATTGCATCATGTGACTTCGACACTGCTGCTTCGGCTATGGTCATATCGGACCGGGAGGAAATTGATTTTCTGCCAGACGAAAACACTTTTAACGTTTTTTATACCCGATGCCTCAAAATGAAGATCCTCCAGGAAGACGGTGTCCGGTTTGCCAGACTGGAAATCCCACTTTACACATCCGCTGGCGGCAGAAACGGGATGGAGGAGTTGCGTGAAATTGAAGCATTTACTTATAATTTTTCCGAAGGGAAGCTTCGTAAAACGAAACTTGACCGGGGAACGATATATACGGAAAAACTCTCTGACCATTACAACCTGAAAAAGATGACCTTCCCCGACGTTCGCCCGGGGTCGGTGATCGTGGTAAGATATATGGTTGTGTCACCGTTTAAGTTCAACCTGAACGATTGGTATTTCCAGGCTGCCATACCTGTGGCATTCAGTGAATGCACGCTGAAGTACACACCCTTTTATCTGTACACCTACATGCTTAAAAATGCTTCCCGTTTCGACGAATTCCAGGAGGATAAACTGCCCGACCAGGAGCTGTTCAATGGAGCAACTTATAACAAGGGGATTTGCCGGTTTGTCATGAAGAATTTACCAGCGTTCACTGAAACCGATTTCATTTCGTCGAAAGAACAATATGTGGTGCGCCTCCATTTTCAGCTCAACAAGACCACCAATACTCAGGGTATTTCAACCAACCGTTGGGGAACGTGGCAGGATCTGATCAAGGATTTAAAGGAGGAGGATGGTTTCGGAGGGTATCTCTCTTCGGCAAGGTCGGCAGCTAAAGATCTTCCTGGCTTTGGTGACCATTCACTTTCTACCGTGACCGACTTCAGGGATATCGTGAAATGGGTAAAAGCGGAGCTTTCCTGGAACGGGATGAAGCGTTTTGTCTCCAATTCAAAAGTGAAAGAGGTGCTGAAGCGAAAAACCGGAAGTTCAGCCGAAATAAACCTGTTTCTATGCGGCATGCTTCAGACGGCAGGGATACATGCTTGCCCGGTATTGATCAGCACAAGGGGAAATGCCCAGGCAACCCGGGATTATCCCAATTTGAGTTCATTCAATTATGTCGTTGTCGGTGTTGACGTTGCCGGGAAATGGATACTGACCGACGCAACCGAACCCCTCCTTCAGTCTGATGCCCTTCCCTTTATATGCTTCAACGGCCCCGCTCTGCTGATCGACGAGAAGCAGTTATCGTGGATCGAGATATCTCCTGTTATCAAATCATCGACCGAACAGAGGATCCGGCTTGCCTTGACCGGGAGTGCGGACTCATTAAAATGTCGGATCGAAACCGTCGCTAAAGGATATCCTGCCTTCATTCTCAGGAAAGAGCTGGGGAATGACCCCGAAAAGATCATGCGGTATTATTCCGGCCAGGGCATGGCGGTCGTAGATTCCATATTCGTGAGGAATTCAGGCATCGATTCGCTGACACAACCCATGGTTGTCGGAATGCAGTGCCTGATGCCCGTCGAAATGACCGGTAGTGACCTCGTGATTAACCCTTTCACCGGCCTTGCATTGAAAAAAAACCCCTTTCCCCGTAAAACCCGGAGAAATCCTGTTGACATGATTTATACTGAAAAGTGGGCCTGGAGCTCGGAACTGACTATTTCTCCCGGATTTCGGGTAAAAAAGATGCCCGAATCTGTACAATGGGAGCATGACCAGCTTAGTTTTACCTTCACTTCCCAACTTACCGACAACCTCATCCGGGTGAGTGCTGCATTTTCTTTTAAGAAACCGGTGTTTCCTGCAGAAGATTATTTAAAATTGCAGGAGTATTTTTCCGAAATCCTTTCCCGGTTGAACGACAAAATCTACCTCGAAAAGTTGTAGGATCACAATCACCGGATTAAAAGAGCATATCAAAGGAACCAATGAACATGAAACGATTTGCCGTAGTTCTGGCCGGTTGCGGGGTTTATGATGGCGCCGAGATCCACGAGGCGGTGCTGACCCTGCTGGCGATCGACAGGGCGGGAGCCCTTTACCAGTGCTTCGCCCCCGATATCATGCAACACCACGTGATCGACCATCTAACCGGCCAGGAGGCCTGCGAACAGCGAAACGTCCTTACCGAGTCGGCACGCATCGCCCGCGGAAAGATCAACCCGCTGTCGCAATTCTCGCCGGACGATTTCGACGGCCTCCTCTTCCCCGGCGGGTTTGGCGCCGCCAAAAACCTGTGCGACTGGGCATTCAAAGGAGACCACTGCAAGGTTAATCCTGACGTGGAGAAAGCGGTCAGGAGCATGTCGGAAGCCGGGAAACCAATCGGGGCCATGTGCATTTCCCCGGTGATCCTGGGGAAACTATTCCGGGGCACCACCCTGACTACCGGGAACGATCCGGCATCGCAGGGCTTCATCGAGCAGCATGGCAACCGGTACGTCGCGACCCGTCACGGAGACGTTGTGGCCGATCCGGCGCGAAAACTCTTCACGACCCCCTGCTACATGCTCGATGCAACTATTTCTCAGGTAGCGGAAGGAGCGGAAAATATCGTCCGGGAGATGATCGCAGCAATGGGAGCCTGACCGGTCCGGCTAGCCGTAATTCTTTACCTCCAGTTCGCCCTTAACTACCATAAGGCCGTTAAGAGCCAGCGCTTTCATCTCGTCCTCTCCGGGGTATACGTGAATCGGTGCAAGCTTGTAAATCCTTTCCTGGATCCAATTTACGAATCCTTTATCGTACGCGATGCCCCCGGTGATCAGGATGGCATCGACCTCGCATTTCAGCACGGTGTACATCTCCCCGACAAACTTGGCAACCTGGTAAGCCATAGCGTGATAGATCAGTTCGGCACCGGCGTCGCCGGCATCGACCATCTTCTCCACATCATACGCGTTGTTGGTTCCGAGGTAAGCGACCAGTCCTCCCTCCCCTTTAACCATTTTAGCCACCTCCTTCTGGGCGTATTTACCGCTGAAACATAAACGGACCAGGTCCATGGTAGGTAGTGTACCGCTGCGTTCAGGAGTGAACGGACCCTCCCCGTCGAGGCCCTGGTTGACATCAATGACCCTGCCTCGGTAATGTGCTCCCACGGTGATGCCTCCACCCAGATGAACCACAATGAGGTTGAGATCCTCGTATTTTTTCCTGACCGAGCGGGCATATTCGCGTGCGACCGCTTTCTGGTTGAGTGCGTGGAAGATCGATATTCGCTTGAGCAGCGGGTGTCCGGAGATGCGTGCAATGTCGTCAAATTCATCCACCACGATCGGGTCGACGATATACGCCTTCGCATTGGGGAGGTTTTGGACCAGGTCGTGAGCGATCAGTCCTCCGAGGTTGCTGGCATGCTCGCCCATCGGGCTGTGCTTCAGGTCGTCGATCATCTGTTCATTGACCTCGTAAATTCCAGAAGGGATTGGCTTGAGCAGGCCTCCCCTGCCGACTACCGCCTGCAGGTCATTGATCTGGACATCCGCTTCTTTCAACTGCTGGAGAATGATCTCCTTACGAAAATGAAACTGGTCGGCAATATTAGCAAAAGGGGCCAGGTCTTCCGTTGTGTGTTTGATGTTCTTAAGGAAAACCGGTTCCGTGTTTTGGTACACGGCAATTTTTGTCGAGGTGGAGCCCGGATTTATGGCGAGTACCCGTATATCTTTCATCGATGTCAATCTTGATTGGATTGGCTGTTTAATTTTCTCTGTACGCTGTGCCTGATCCCGTAAGTAAAGTAAATGACAAAACCGAGTGCCATCCAAATGATCAGCCGGGCCCAGGTATCGAAGGGAAGGAAGACCATCTGCACCAGGCAGATAATGGCTCCCAGAATGGGTACCAGCGGGACCCAGGGGGTTCTGAAAGGCCGTTCGATATCGGGTCGGGTTCGTCGCAGCACCAGGATGCTCACACATACAATGGTGAATGCCAGCAGGGTTCCGATGGAGACCAGTTCACCCAGAATGCTGATGGGCAGGATACCGGCGAGGATGATGGCAACAGAGCCTGTCAGCAGCGTACTGATGTGAGGTGTTTTGAATTTCGGGTGAACCCGTGAGAAAACCGGTGGCAGAAGTCCGTCTTTCGACATGGTATAGAAGATCCGGGGCTGCCCCATGAGCATCACCAGGATCACCGAGCTGAGGCCGGCAATGGCGGCGATTTTCACAATGGGCCTTAACCAGAACATCCCCTGCCCCATGGAATTTACACCAACGGCCACCGGGTCGGCAACATTCAGGGTAGTATAGCTAACGATCCCGGTGAGGACAATGGCAACCAGGATATACAGGATTGTTGAAACCCCGAGGGAACCCAATATCCCGATAGGCATGTCGCGTTGCGGATTTTTCGCCTCCTGCGCGGCAGTCGATACGGCGTCGAAGCCGATATAAGCGAAGAATATCACCCCGGCCCCCCGCAGGATGCCACTCCAGCCAAAGTGCCCCAGTACGCCGGTATTGTGTGGAATGAACGGATTCCAGTTGGCTGACTTGACAAACGCGAACCCTATAGCAATGAACAAGATGATGACGGAAACCTTGACGATCACCATGATGTTGTTGAAGTTGGCTGATTCGCGGATGCCGATCACCAGCAACAATGACAGCACTGCGATGATGAACATGGCAGGCAGGTTGATGACCGCGGTCAGGTGCGGCAGCAGGTCGATGCTGATGCCTTGTCCTTCCAGTCCGCTTCGGAGGTTCGCAGTCAGTTGTTGCCAGCCCACACCGGGCACATCCACCAGCACGGTGCCGGTAGCGGCAGTGAGAACCGTCGGGATATGGATACCGAAATCATTGAAAAAGCTGACCACATATCCCGACCACCCCACTGATACCGTCGATGCTGCGAAAAGATACTCAAGAATCAGGTCCCATCCGATGATCCAGGCCAGGAATTCCCCAAGCGTGGCGTACGCATATGTATACGCGCTGCCGGAGATGGGGATCATCGAGGCGAATTCGGCGTAACACAACCCGGCAAAGGCACAGGCGATCCCCGAAATAATGAACGAGATCACGATGGCAGGTCCGGCATATTGTGCGGCCGCCTGGCCGGTGAGGACAAAGATACCTGCCCCGATGATGGCCCCGATACCCAGAGTCGTCAGGTTCAGCCCGGTGAGGGTCTTTTTCAGGCCCGATTTATTGTCTTTCGCTTCCTGCAGCAGATCAGCAAGCGACTTCGTCAGGAACAGGTTCTTTCCCATGTGGGGCTATGTTGGTTGAATGTGTCAGATGGCAGCTGCCATAACGATACTGGCCTGTTTCGACTCTTCGGTATCGGAGCGGGAGGTCAGCACAATCGGAGCGGCAGCTCCCAGCACCACGGCGGCAAGCCGGGCATTGGCGGAAAAACCGAACGCCTTGTACAGGATATTGCCCGCTTCGATATCGGGAACGATCAAAAGGTCCGCATCACCGGCCACGTCACTGACAATCCCTTTGTGCTTGGCACTGGCGGCACTGATAGCGTTGTCGTAAGCCAGCGGTCCGTCGATGATGCAGTTCTTGATCTGTCCACGCTGGCTCATTTTCGACAGCAGAGCGGCTTCCAGTGTGGCAGGCATCGCCTCGTTGACCATTTCCACCGCAGCCAGTGCAGCAACCTTTGGCCTGGCATAGCCAAGTTTGTTCATGAATTCAACTGCGTTGGAAGTCAAAGCCACCTTGGTTTTAAAATCGGGTGCAGGGATCATGGCAGCATCGGTCAGACCCAGGAGTTTATGGTAGGTGGGAACCTCAAAAAGTGCGAAATGAGAGAGTACATCTCCTTTGCGAAGTCCGTTTTCCTTATCCAGAACCCCGCGCAGGAAAACCGCGGTAGGAACGTTACCCTTCATCAGGATATCGGCTTCTTTATTGCGGACCATTTTCACGGCAATCTTCACCGAATTGGCATCTACCGCCTCATGGATGATTTTCATCCCTTCCAGGCTCAGCTTGAGTTTTTCAGCAATTGAATGAATCTTCGTTTCATCCCCGATCAGGATCGCTTCCACAAGCCCCATTTTATCAACGGCACAAATAGCCTCAAGGCAGTGTTCATCGTGGGCTACCGCCACTGCCAGCTTCTTTTTTGACGATTTCCGGGCCAGTTCATTCAGGTCGGAAAGCCTGGTCAGCACATTCTTTCCACTCATTCCAGTCGTTGCAGTCATTTTGATATTGGATTATGTATTATGAAAATTATTGAATTTCAGAGCCATAAAACACTTTAGGCGGCTCCATCTGTTTATTAATTAACAGCAGGTTATTTGGAGCAAACCTACGGGATTTTTAGCAAACAGACAAGCAGTTACGGAAAAAATTGTGTTAAAAAAAATTCTACCTTTGCGACAACTAAAAAATCTAATCTGCTATGGAACTGCCCTTCGCCGAGTCATATAAAATTAAAATGGTAGAACCGATCCGGAAAAGCACTCGGGAAGAACGGGAAAGGTGGATCCGGGAAGCCGATTACAACCTGTTCAAGCTCAGCAGTGACAAGGTGTTCATTGACCTGTTGACCGATTCGGGTACAGGGGCGATGAGCGACCGGCAATGGTCGGAAATGATGCTCGGTGATGAGAGTTATGCCGGTGCCTCCTCGTACTTCAAAATGAAGGAAGCCATCCGGGAAATCCTGGGCTTTGAATATTTCCTTCCGACACACCAGGGCAGAGCAGCCGAAAACGTCCTGTTTTCGGCACTCATCCATGAGGGTGACATCATTCCCGGGAACTCTCATTTTGATACGACCAAAGGCCATATCGAATTCCGGAAGGCAACCGCATGCGACTGTACCATTGACGAAGCATTTGATACCCAGAAGGACCACCCGTTCAAAGGCAATGTGGACCCGGTTAAACTGGAGAACATCCTGAAGAGTTCCGCCGACCGTATTCCGTTTATCATCGTAACTGTGACCTGCAACTCGTCGGGAGGCCAGCCGGTTTCGCTTGAAAACCTTAGAATGATCCGGCAGATCGCCAACCGGTACGGGAAAATGGTCATCTTCGATTCCGCCCGTTTCGCTGAGAACGCGTATTTCATAAAATTAAGGGAACCAGCCTGCCGGGATTTGAGCATCCGGCAGATCGTCAGCGAGATGTTCGCTTGCGCCGATGCGATGACCATGAGCGCCAAGAAAGATGCGATCGTCAACATGGGAGGTTTCATCGCCATGCGAAGCGAAGAGCTTTTCAGCAAAGCCTGTGTTTACAATATTATGTTCGAAGGGTACATCACCTATGGCGGGATGTCGGGCCGCGATATGAACGCCCTTGCCCTGGGTCTGTACGAAGGCACCGAATTCGATTACCTGGAGACCCGCATCAGGCAGGTGGAGTACCTGGGGAACAAGTTGATGGATATGGGTATTCCCGTCCAGAGACCCATCGGTGGCCACGCCGTTTTCGTGGATGCCAAACGTTTCCTCTCCCACATTCCCAAAGAGGAGTTTCAGGCACAGACCCTTGCGATTGAATTATACCTTGAAGCGGGTGTAAGGGCCGTTGAAATCGGAACTCTCCTGGCCGATCGTGACCCCGTAACCCGGGAGAACCGATATCCGGCACTCGAATTAATGCGGCTGGCCATCCCCCGCAGGGTGTACACAAACAACCATATGGACCTGGTGGCTACCGCTCTGAAAAACATCTTCGACCGGAAATCGGCTATCCAGAAAGGCTACCGGATCAAAGCCGAAGCACCGATCATGCGTCATTTCACCGTCGCCCTCGAACCTGCCTGAACCCGGCCTCTATTCCCGATCAGCATTGACATTCACTGAACTCCTTTTCCTGGCACTGGGTCTATCCATGGACTGCTTCGCCGTATCCCTCACGCTGGGAGCATCGCGACGCCTGACCTGGAAAGACGTTTTGGTGATGGCATTCTTTTTCGGTTTTTTCCAGGGAGCCATACCGGTGGTGGGTTGGCTTCTGGGCAACAGCATCCAATCCTTCATCGAAATGTTCGATCATTGGATTGCATTTGCCATTCTTGCCATCATCGGAATGAAGATGATCTGGCAATCGTTTCACACCGATAGCGATTCCCGTACGATCGACATCCGGAAAACCAGTGTGCTCCTGGGTCTCTCCCTGGCCACCAGCATCGATGCTCTGATTACCGGCATCGGGTTCGGCTTTATCCGGGTCAACATTGTGAATGCAGTCGCCCTTATCGCCGTCGTCACCTTCAGTGTTACCATCATCGGCGCGAGGCTCGGTCACCGCAGCCGCCTGATCCCTGCGCGCTGGGCCGAATTCGCCGGTGGCCTCATCCTGATAGCTATCGGGATGAAGATCGTGATCGATCATCTCTCGCTTCTATAAGATATTCCCGGCCATTCCGATTTTATTTACCTTTGCCGTTCCATTGCTCACTATGGCCCTGATTCGTGTCACAAAGGAATTCCGGTTTGAAGCAGCCCATGCCCTTTCGGGTTATGATGGTCCCTGCAGGAATATTCACGGGCATTCCTATTTACTTTCAGTTACCGTCACGGGTGCGCCCATTTCCGATCCGGCCTCTCCCAAGGTGGGAATGGTCATTGATTTCGGCGACCTTAAAGCGATTATCAGGCAAGTGATCATCGACCCGCTCGACCATGCCCTCCTGCTGAATGAATCCATGCGCAGCGAAGCGATCAATACCGGCACAGACCCTTTCCGGAACGTAGTTTTTGTTCCTTTTCAGCCAACGAGTGAGAATTTACTGGCCGACTTCGCATCCCGGATCCGGCAACTGCTGCCTCCGGGAATACTCCTTTATAGTCTCCGGCTGAGGGAAACTGCCAATTCCTACGCAGAATGGTTTGCAGAGGATAACTGATCCTTTCCCCAGCTCTATCTCTTTTTCAGATGCACCTCGATCGTGAGGTTGTTGCCGGCAATCGTTATCCGTTTAGCGGAATCCGAAACTTCGCTCCGGTCATACCAGGATGGCAGGTAACTCTTGGCGGCTTCGGACACAGGATCCGGGGTTAGCCTCACCAGGTAATTTCCTTCCGGGACCCGGAAAAACCGGAAGTGTCCGTACTCATCCACCACAGCCGATCGTTGGTAGGTCAGAGAATCCCATGGCATGGCAAGATCCTCCGACCTGAAAAGCGTTGCCGTACCCTGCTTCATCCGCAGTCCCCCCGCATACACATGTCCGCGGATATCATGACGCCGGCCCGGTCCGAACACGATGAGCGAAAAGGTCACCGCGACCGTGATCCCGCTTACGGCCAGGTAAAATCCCAGCGATTTGTGCAGCAAAGCGATTAGGTGGAACCGGCTCCACCAGGCACTATGCATACGTTCCGCCTGCAGTCCCAGCTTGACATTCTCCCACACCTCTTCAGGCGGATCCGCTTCGAAATTTTCGAAGGAGGCGCTGAATTTCTCTTCTATGGGATCTTTTTTTTCCATGATTCACACCAA
>Ga0116171_10005008_pt1 | contig 11735 bp, 10 predicted proteins | sample AD_JPNHW2_MetaG_FD_89798 | JGI IMG/M metagenome (GOLD analysis project Ga0116171, IMG submission 89798) | Active sludge microbial communities of municipal wastewater-treating anaerobic digesters from Japan - AD_JPNHW2_MetaG | ecosystem: Engineered > Bioreactor > Anaerobic > Digestate | place...
AACCCCGGTAAAAAGTATGAATTCACGCGGCACAATTCCGGCTATTTATGCCTTGATAAACTTGCGCAAAAACTGAACATAAAAATTAACCGTATACGCTTCAAATCTCTTTCGGCTGATGTTACAATTTGCGGGCACCGCTGCCTGCTGTTAAAACCGCAGACCTTTATGAACAGCAGCGGAGAAGCTGTCAGAGAAGCGGCGGATTTTTATAAAGTCCCCATTGAAAAAATCATCGTTGTTTTTGACGATATCTCGCTTCCCTGCGGCAATATGCGTATCCGGAGAAGCGGTACGGACGGCGGGCATAACGGCGTAAAAAATATCATTTATCATTTAAAAAGCAACAACTTTCCCAGAATCAAAATCGGTGTGGGCGCAAAGCCCCATCCCGATATGGAACTGATGGATTGGGTACTTTCTTCTTTCAAAAAGGAAGAGCTTGAAGCCCTGAGTTCAACAGCTGACAAAGCGTGCGATGCGCTGGAGCTTATGGTTGGCGGCGATATTGAAAAAGCCATGGCGCTTTATAATTAGCGGGCAGCAGCCTAAACTATTAAATTTATTCGATATAAAGGGGAAAAATGTCTACACTTAACATTGTTCTTGTCGAACCGCAAATACCGCAGAATACCGGTAATATTGCCCGAACATGCGCGGCAACCGGCGCCCGGCTCCATCTTGTGGAACCGATGGGTTTTAAAGTTGACGACGCCAAACTGAAAAGGGCAGGCCTTGATTATTGGGATTTGCTTGATATAACTTACTATAAGAGCCTTGATGATTTTTTTTCGCAAAACAAAGGTGATTTTTACTTTTTTTCAACAAAAGCGAGAAACATCTATTCCGATGTGAATTACCCCGACAACGCTTACTTGTTTTTCGGCAAAGAAACAGCCGGTTTGCCCGAGGAACTGCTTTTTAACCACCCCGAAAGATGTGTTCGTATTCCGATGATCGACGACGCACGCAGCCTGAACCTTTCAAACTCCGTTGCTGTCGGCGTTTACGAAGTGCTCCGGCAATGGGGCTTTCCCGCGCTTTTGTGCAAAGGCGCCTTAACTAAATTCGATTGGGGTGAAAATATTGGGTAAAACCCTGGTTCTCACCGAAAAGCCGTTCGTAGCAAGGGATATCGCACAGGTGATGGGTTGCCGCCAAAACGGCGACGGATGCATTATCGGGCCGAAATATATCATCACATGGGCTTTGGGCCACCTTGTCACCCTCGCCGACCCAGAGGAATATGACGGTAAATATAAAAATTGGAATTTTGACGATTTGCCTATGCTGCCCAAAAATATGCGCCTCGTTGTTATCCGTGAAACAAGCAAACAGTTTAAAGCCGTTTCCGCTTTGATGCGCCGCCCCGATATTGATGACCTTGTGATTGCAACCGACGCCGGGCGCGAAGGCGAGCTGGTCGCCCGCTGGATAATGGAAAAGGCCGGGTGGAGAAAGCCTGCAAAACGGTTATGGATATCTTCACAGACAGACAAAGCCATCAAGGAAGGCTTTGCCTCGCTGAAACCTTCCCGCGATTATGACAGCCTTTACCGTTCCGCGCAGGCGCGCGCCGAAGCGGACTGGCTGGTGGGGCTGAATGTCACGCGCGCGCTGACCTGCAAACACAACGCGCAGCTTTCGGCAGGCAGAGTGCAAACCCCAACCCTCGCCCTTATTGTTAAGCGCGAGGAGGAAATCGCAAAATTCATCCCCAAGGACTACTATACCGTTTCGGCACAATTCGAGGGTTTCAGCGCGATATATAAAGACAGCAAAAACCAGTCCCGCTTTTTCGAACCGGAACCGGCAGAAACAATTGCAAACGCCATCCGGGGAAAACGGGGCACACTGGTCGAAGTTAAAAAAGAATACCGCCATCAGCCACCCCCGCCCGCTTATGATTTAACCGAACTGCAGCGGGATGCCAACAGAAAATACGCTTATTCTGCAAAGCAGACGCTTGGCTTGATGCAAAGCCTGTATGAAACCCATAAACTGCTGACTTATCCGCGCACAGACTCGCGCTATATCTCCGACGATGTGGTGCCGACACTCCCCGAGCGCCTGCGCAGCATCGCCATAGGACCATATGCCCAAACGGCACAGCAGATCTTGCGGGCAAAACCAATTTCGACAAAGTATATCGTCAACAACGCCAAAGTTACTGACCACCACGCGATTATCCCCACCGAGCAAGCAGTTAACCTTGCGCGGCTGTCGCCAGAAGAACGCAATATTTACGACTTGGTTGTCCGCCGTTTTTTAGCGGTGTTAAGCCCCTCGTTTGAATATGAGGAGGTCAGGGTTAAAATTAAAGTTGAGCAGTACTTTTTTTTCGCCAAAGGCAGAACAGTCAAAACTGCCGGATGGAAAGAGCTTTACGGAGTCACGGCAAGCGATGAGGACGAAGAGGACCCTGACGCCCGCTCGCAGCAGCTGCCTCCCCTTGCGCAAGGGACAAATACTGCGGTACAGAGCAGCAAAGTGATTGCCGGCAAAACCAAGCCGCCCGCAAGATATACCGAAGCCACATTGCTGACCGCGATGGAAAATCCGTCGCAGCAGATCGATGACAAAAATCTTCGGGATATCATCGAAACGACCAGCGGTTTGGGAACCCCGGCAACCCGTGCCGATATCATTGAAAAACTGTTTAATTCCTTCTGCCTTGAGCGGAAAGGCAAAGAAATTCACCCGACTTCAAAAGCAAAACAGCTCATCAGCATTGTTCCGCCGGACCTGAAATCGGCCGAATTGACCGCAAAATGGGAACAGCAGCTGCAGCTGATTGCCAAAGGCAAAGCCAGGGATGATTTGTTTATTCAGGATATGCGCGATTACGCAACGCGCCTTGTTTCCATGGTGGCGGCAAGCAGCACCGTTTATACGCATGATAATATGACAAGGGACAAATGCCCCGACTGCGGCAAGTTCCTGCTGGATGTGACAGGCAAAAAGGGAAGGATGCTCGTTTGCCCGGACAGGGAATGCGGTTACAGGAAGAGTGTTTCAATCACCACAAATGCCCGTTGCCCGAATTGTCACAAAAAGCTGGAAATGCGCGGTGAGGGGGATAAAAAGGCGTTTTTCTGTGTCTGCGGTTACCGTGAAAAACTTTCAAATATTGAAAAGCAAAAGGATACCGCGGGTAAACGGGACGTTCAGAATTTTTTGATTAATCAGTCAAAAAACAAAAGCACCGGCAGCACCGCCCTTGCTGACCAACTCGCAAAATGGAGCGAGAAAAATACATAGAACATAATTGCCGGAACATATGAGCAAATATTCCGGTCTTCTGAAAAGTGAGTGTCGTTAATGCCGAAAAAAACCGTTTCGCTTATGCTAAGCGTTATTTTAATATTCCTGTCGTTTACCGCCTGTTCAAAACACAGTGGCAGCGGTATGGACTTGATTTTTCCCATAACCGCGGAACCCGCAAGCCTGGATCCTCAAATTGCCGAAAATATTCCCGAAAAGACTGTTGTGGCAAATTGCCTTGAAGGGTTGGTTCGTTTGGGCGAAAACGGGCAAATTTTGCCCGGCACAGCGCTGAATTGGGAACAATCTTCCGATGGGAAGGTTTATACCTTTCATCTTCGCAACAACGCAAAATGGCATTTGATTGACGGCCATGAGAGTATCCTGGGTGAAGACTGTGCAAAAACCTTCGACACTGCTGTCACAGCCAACGATTTTGTTTTTGCGTTCCGCCGCGCGGTTTCGCCTTCAACCGGTTCACCGGATGCCGATTCGCTTTTTGTGATAAAAAATGCTATCAGAATTTTCAGCGGATCCCTTCCTTCAAAAGCGCTCGGCGTTGAAGCGGTGGACCGTTTCACATTAAAAATAACGCTCGTAAAAAGCAGCCCCGATTTTATAAACCTGCTTGCTTCCCCGATATGCATGCCCTGCAACGAGAATTTTTTCACTGCCGCAAAAGGCAAGTACGGCTTGGAGGATGACTATCTGCTTTGCAACGGCCCGTTTTACCTTTCAGTCTGGACACATGATTCTTCCCTGACCCTGCGTCGAAATAAAGACTACACAGGCGATTCCGAAGTTGCTCCGAATTCCGTTGTCCTGAGCATCAGCCCGAAAACCGATAAATATTTGCAGAAGTTATCTGTCGGGAATTATACAGCTGCCCCGCTGAACGCCTCCGCAGCCCAAACAGCGGAAAAAGACTCCGAAATTACATTGACGGAATATAAAAATATAACATGGTCGCTTTGTTTCAATTGCCGTGATGATGTATTAAAAAACACTTCGCTGCGTGTTGCCCTGTGCAAAGCGGTTGACAGCACCTCTTTCAAACGGCAGATAAGCGAAAACAACACATCAGCCGATTATTTTGTCCCATCCTGCTGCGAAATCGGCCAAACTCCGTTCAGGGAGCTTGCTGAGGGCGGCTATGCCGTAAAACTTGACAATACGGGGGCAAAAGCCTCCTGGGACAAAGGTCTTGAAGAAACGGAATGTTCTTCCGTAAGCATAGCACTGCTTTGCCCCGCCGAATATGAGCAAGCTATGCGCCAAATGTTCCAGCACTGGCAAAAAACGCTCGGTATAAGCCTTGAGGTTACCGTTGAAGTGCTTGAAACCGAAGACATTACGGCAAGGGTCAAAAGCGGAAATTATCAAATCGCTTTGGCTCCGGTCAAATCGGAAACCGGCTCAGCGGTCGGATTTTTACAGAATTTCACAGCGGGCAGTGACGATAATATTTTCCATTACAGTTCCAAAACCTACTATAATATTTTACGGCAGCTGAAAATGGGAGGCGGAATCGCCGAAACGGTTCAAGGCTGCCGCAAAGCGGAAGCAAACCTGATGCGAAACGGCGTTGTGTATCCTCTTTTTTCGGAATCAAGCTATTTAGCGCTGGGCAGCGGCACTTACGGGATTTATGCGTCACCCGCGGGGGAAACCGTTTATTTTATTAACGGCAAGAAAACCGGCTGATATAAACAGCGTTCAGCGTCACCAAAAAAGGAGCAAATTATTTATGAATTCCGCACTCTGCAATAAAAGAAAAAATGCTGTTTTAATCTTTGCCTGGTTTTTGGTCGCATTTTGTATGGCCGCGATTTTTTACCTGTCGCATCAAGTGGCCGAGGAATCCGCCGAACTGAGTAAAAGCTTTCTCGATAAAATTCTGGAGTTTTTTTCATTCAATATCGGCAATCACGGCATCAGAAAATTCGCGCACGGTTTTGAATATTTCGGGCTTTCCATTCTTGTTTTTTATGCGTCACGCCTGAGCTGGAACAAAAGCAAACCCTGTTTTACATTTATATTTGCGCTTGTCTATTCGGTCAGCGATGAAATTCATCAATATTTTGTTCCAGGGCGCGCTTGCCGTTTTACAGATGTATTGATTGACTGCTCAGGCGCGGCAGCAGGTATTCTGGTATGTCTTTTGGCTGTTTTCATCACAAACAGGAGGAAGCGGAGGAAATTGTCATGCAAAAAAATTGCGGCAAAGTAATTTGCTGTGGCTGTGCGGCCGGAGTTCTGGCGGCGTCTGCCGGCATTCTCTGCGGCGCTGTTGCAAGCATGAAGGCCATTGTGCCTTTGGATGAAAATGATTTTTTGAAAACCGACGGGCGCAAAATTGTTAACGCGAAAGGTGAAACCGTAATGCTTCGGGGTGTCAACCTCGACAGCCGGCTTCTGCAGGAATCCCGGATGTCCCCCGGCAGCGGTGAAGATAATGCTTGCAGCTGCCGCAACACGCTGGAAATACTTGCCGGGCGCTTCGGAACTGATCAAGCCCGCGAGCTTATCAATACCTTCTCGGATAATTGGATCACTTTTTCCGATATCGAATACCTGAAAAAACTCGGTGTCAACTGTGTGCGTTTTCCCTTCCGGTACAGAGATTTCCAGAGCGACGACAAAGGCACCTGGATCAGAAACAAAGACGGCGGCATTGATTTTTCGAGGCTTGACCGGATTGTGAACGAATGCGGGAAACGCGGAATTTATGTAATCCTTGACCTGCACAGCGCGTCGGGATTTCAGAACAACAGCCATTCCTGCGGCAAGGTGCGTTCAAGCGAACTTTTCGACTGCAGCATTGCCGGGCTGAAGCACCGCTGCCGCACAGCCGAACTTTGGAAAGAAATCGCCAAACATTTCAAAGGCAACTCAGCCGTTGCGGCCTTCGACCTTCTTCACGAGCCTATGAGCGGCTTTGCGGAGAATGAAAAAAACGATGAGCAGTTGTGGCGGTTTTACAACAAACTTTACAGCGCTGTCAGAACAGAAGACCCGGACCGCATGATTACGGTTGAGGGTGTTTGGGATATGCGGAATCTGCCGGACTCCAAAAAATTCTGCTGGGACAACATCATCTATCAGATTCATATTTATAACTGCACAACGCAGGAAATTGACAATAAAATCGCTGAAATCAACGATGGCGCAAATTGGAATGTGCCTGTTATAGCCGGTGAATTCCTAACCGGCGGTATGCGGGATTACGCCATAGGCACCTTCAACAAAAACAGCATAAGCTGGTTCACCGGGTGTTACAAGGGCTTAAATACCTCAGACGATAGGTTCCTGTTCACCGGCGGAATTGATGAGGCTGATCTTCAGGAAGACAGTTTTGATCAAATTAAGGCAAAATGGGGCAAACCGTGCAGAACACCGGCAAATTTTACCGAAAGCACAGATCTTGCGGAAAAAATGAAAAAATATCTGGCCGGCTATACCGAAACAAGCCTTCCGGAAAAAACGCTCTCATTGCCGCAGTCAAATACCCAAGAAAACAGCAATTCCGCCGCTGTGCAAACAACGGCAGACTATCCTCAAATAAATACCGGAAATAAACCCGAACATATAACGGCGGTATTTGGAACTGCGATGCTTTTCGGGGTAGGCACACTGGCTGAATTGGAAAAAAGAAATGAAGAAACAGTTGACTAGCGGCCTATTTTCGGCAATCACTGCAAATTCCGTAAATTTCAAGCTTGTGGCCTTGTATATTGAAGCCCATTTTTTTCGTCAGGACTTTCTCGTATTCTTCCAGAGGGCAGCCTGATATTGAAATTATTTTTTTACATTTTGTGCATACAAAATGATGCTTGTGTTCATAATAGTTGAGCTCAAAAACCGCTTTATTCTCACCGATGACACTTGATTTGATAATCATGCGCTTTTCGGCAAGTGTGCCCAGAATTCTGTAAACGCTTGAAAGATTGATTGCCTCACCGGCGTTGATCAAGGCCATATATATATTGTCCGCGGTCAAAGGCTGCGGACTTTTTTCTATGATATTCAGTATTGAATTCCTATGCTTTGTGTTTTTTAAGCCGTCATTCTTTAACGCGTCTTTGTAAGACTGTCCGCTCATAATAAAAACTCCTCACTCTTTGACATCTTTTAAAACGGATATACGGCAATTACTGTCGGCGCGGATAAAAGATGCCGGATGTATTATCCGGATCAGTGTATTGTCCCGCAAGCTCCTTTGATGAAAAAGCCTTGCATGGCCGCTAATTAAACTTGTTTTTAAACACCAGGGATATAAAGAAAATAATCCCGGAAATTAAAACGATGGTTGCTCCGGTTGCCGTGTTCATATAATAGGACGCCAATAGCCCGCTCAGACCGGAGAAGGCAGAAATAATGACCGCGGTAAAAGTATATTTTCGAACATTGCCGGTAATATTCCTTGCGGCAGCGGCAGGCAGGACAAGCAGGGAGTTAATAATAAGAAGGCCGACCCATTGTATGGATATCGTTACAATCACAGCCACCATGGAAGTAAAGATCATTTCAACCGGCAGTGTCTTAACACCTCTGCTTGACGCAAGCGATTTGTTGGTGCTGACCATTAAGAGTTTGTTGAAGATAAAAAGCCAAAGCACGACAACAGCGGCAAAAACAAAAAGCAAAACAACGATTTCAGTTTGTGAAATACTGAGCAGATCGCCGATAAGATAGGATGAATACTTATTGAAACTGCCGCCAAATGATATCAGTACAAGCCCCAGGGCAACAGCAATCGATGAAAAAACACCAATGGTGGTATCTGTTGAGGAACGGCTCTTGTTTTTAATAACCGTAATAATCAAAGCAAAAGCAACCGAAAATATAACGGCCGAAAAAACAGGCCTTACAAGCCCAGTGATGGCGCCGATCGCGATACCGGTGAACGCGCCGTGCCCGAGAGCGTCCGAAAAAAACGCCATCTTGTTGCTGACAATCATTGTCCCCAATATTCCGAAAAGCGGAGTTATCAGCAATATGGCAAGCAGCGCGTTTTTCATGAATTCATACTGTACCCATTGGAACGGTAAAGCGGAGTCCAGCAATTTATACCAGAAATCAAGCATTGTCTGCCGCACCTCCGCCGTCTTTTTCGCATACTGCCCTATTGTTGAACCATGACATCCCGAATATTTTGGATGTTTCTTTGTTGCCGAATACTTCCGCCGGCGTTCCGCTGCTTATAACGGTGCCGTTAATCAGAATGACCCGGTCAGCGTATTTTTCGACAAGATCAAAATCATGCGATACGAGAATAATCGACAAATCGTAATCTCTCCTCAGATGGGAAACCGTATCATAAAAAAGTTCCAGTCCATTTTGATCAATGCCGGACACCGGCTCATCCAAAAGCAATAAATCGGGCACCGGGTCAAGTGCCAGCGCCAGTAAAGCCCTTTGAAGTTCTCCGCCGGAAAGCGCGCCGATTCTTTTATCGATAAGATGCTCCGCTTTAACCGAAGCAAGGCTTTCGCGCACTTTATTTCTGCTTTTTTTTGTGCTGCCAAGCCAAACGGGCATCCTGGTGTTACAAGCCGCAAAAAGGTCGAAAACGCTTGTCGGCGTACCTCTGTCAAAATTCAAATTCTGCGGCACATAACCTATGAGCGGATTATCGTTGTGTTTGCCCTTTTCATCAAGGAACTGCAGTTTTCCCGTATGCTTGATATCCCCGAGCATAGCTTTCAGCAGCGTGCTTTTGCCGGCGCCGTTCGGGCCGATAAGCGCTGTCAATTCCCCGCAGTGGATATGGATATTGATATTCTCCAAAATTTTCGTACTGCCGATTGTTACGGATAAATTCTCAATTTTTGTGCAGCAGAGCCCGGAACATGAACCGCCGCAAATATTTTCTTGCTCTGTTTCCATTCTCTCAACGTCCCTGTCTTTTCTTGTCAAAGCATACAACACCGGTTACCGGCAACTACGATAACGCTTTGACAAGGGTTTTTAAATTTGCTTTCATCGTTCTGATATAATCGTCATACACATTGCCGCCGGAATTGCCGGTTACTAACGGATCCAGCGAATAGATTTTCGCGCCGGTGGCTTTAGCAATAGCCTGTGCGGCAGTTTGTGAATATTGCGGCTCTGCAAAAAGAGCTTTGACCTTCGTTTTTTTTACGGTGTCGATAATATTGGCAAGCTCTTTCGCGGAAGGCGCTGTGCCCGGTTCCCTTTCGATCACCGCAACGATGTTCAGGTTGAACTCCTTGGCAAAATACGGGAATGCTTCATGGAATGTAATAATATCCCGTTTCTTTAAACTATGCGTCGCAACATGCATTTGCTGTTTCAGTTCTTCGAGTTTTGTGATATAAAGATTCGCGTTGTTACGATACTTTTGCGCATTGTCGGAATTGATTAAAGAAAGTTGATCCGAAATATTTCTGACCTGGACAATGGCATTGGAAACACTGACCCAAACATGCGCGTTATATTCGCCGGACTTGTCTTTAAGCAGTTCAATACCCTTGCTCGCCTCGACGATCTTCAGGTTTTTCCGCTGCTTTACCGCATCATCCAAAAAAGCTTCCATACCCGCGCCGTTAACAACAAATGCGTCGGCACGCTCAAGTGTTATTAAGTCCTGAGGTGTCAGCTGATAATCATGCAGGCAACCCGTTTGGGGTTTTGTTAAATTAATCACCTGCACACCGTCAATATCCTTCGCGACATTCATCGTGGCGACATACATCGGATAAAAGGATGTGACAATTGTAAATTTCTTCTGCGCAGCGGTTGCGGAAATGTCCGCGGTGCCGTTTTTTGCGCACCCGCCCAAAATTGAAATTGTAATAACCGCGGCAAGTATAAATGCCAGTTTTTTGACGCGCATATAACAGCTCCTAAACAATAATGATTTGCATTTGCATTTGTATTATTATTGTAACACACATAACTAAAATTGCAACAGAAAATAAATAACCGGGGCACCGGATATTTTCCGGCTTTTCTATTGTAAAATGAATGGAATGTGATAGAATACTTAAAACAGCCGGTTTTCAGCGGTTCATCGGCTGTATCGTGTTGAAAATAAAAGGATCATAAAACAGCCCGAATTTTGGAGGAGTATTGATGAAGACAACGGTATTCGCGTTTATCGGATGCGGCAGCATGGCGAACGGACATGTTAACAGCCTTATAAAACTATGGAAAGCAGGTTGCCATGATTTTGACATTGCGGCTTGCTGCGACCTCAGAAAAGAAAAAGCTGAAGATTTTGCCGAAAGATTTGAAACTATTTTAGGGCACAAACCAAGAGTATATAATGATGCGGCTGAGATGCTGAAAAATGAAAAAGAGCTTGATACAGTCGCGATTTTTACCCCGCACAACAATCACCATGTCTCAGCCGTTATGGCGATGGAAGCCGGTTTCAATGTGCTTACCGAAAAGCCGCTGGGGATCACAATAAAAGCCGCTAAAATCATTATGGACAAAGCCAAAGAAACAGGCAAACTCTTGCATGTTTTTGAGAACTACCGTCTTGCGCCTAATGAAAGAGCCATCCATTGGGCAATAAAAAGCGGCATGATCGGCACACCGCGCATACTTTTATGGATGGATATTGGCGAAAGAAAATGGTATTGGGACTGGCGCGACCATCTGGACATTGCCGGCGGAGCATGGACTTTTGACGGCGGTGTGCATCATTCCGACCTTTTTCAATACAACCTCGGGGATATACGCAAGGTAACGGCTGTCATGGCAAGTTATGATACGACACGCTACCAGAAATACGAAAATATGGCTGATTTCGAGCAAGCCGTGCTTGAAAACCGCTATGCCTGTTTCCGCAAAACCCGTTCCCTTAAGAACATTGACCCTGCCACACTGGAACAGCCGATCGAGGCAACGGTGGAGGATACCACTTCCGCTATACTTGAATTTGAAAACGGTGTAATCGGCACCTGGGTAGTTTGCCGCTCGGCAGCCGGCAGGACTGACCGTACAAATATTATTTACGGGTCGGAAGGCGCAGTATCCTGGGGCGAAGGCTTATATAACAGCAAGCAAGAGCTTATCCTTCCGCTGAATGACCTTTACACCGCGTTTATGGAACAGACAACCCCGGAAGAACAGGAAATATTATTCCCTTACGGTGTGACGGACACCCTTGCCATTGAATGGAAACAGCACATTGACGCCATCAACGGAATTCGTCCGGTCGAAGTTGATGCGATGACAGGCTTCAAGGCGATGGCGGTACCCATGGCGATTTACGAATCCGCCGCTGCCGGCCAATCGGTTTTGGTAAAAGATGTTATGGACATGAAAGCGGAGATTTATCAGGACCCGATTAATAAAATCGCAGGCATATGAAATAATGGCTCTTTGTCAATAGTTGGGGTAAACCCGAAATAATGGAAAAGGAACAAGCGGTTGAAGCGTTAAGCGGAGACCGCTTGTTTTTCTAAAAAGCTGTTATGAAACATGTGCAGAATACG
>Ga0116171_10005011_pt1 | contig 11734 bp, 12 predicted proteins | sample AD_JPNHW2_MetaG_FD_89798 | JGI IMG/M metagenome (GOLD analysis project Ga0116171, IMG submission 89798) | Active sludge microbial communities of municipal wastewater-treating anaerobic digesters from Japan - AD_JPNHW2_MetaG | ecosystem: Engineered > Bioreactor > Anaerobic > Digestate | place...
CAGCTCCTCCTTCGGGATTACCCTCATCTTGTCGACATCTTCGGGTTCCGAGTATATCGGACCGGTAGAGATCGGCGGCAGGGTCTCCTTGTAGTGCAGCTTAAGTCCAAGCTCAGTGACCCACGGCAATGAGAAGAACCAGTGCGTAACTGGTAGTAGGTCAAAGAGATGGGATATGTAGCCGACGCAGTGGATACCCAACTCCGGTTTTTCATAGAAGTCCCTTATAGTATACCCGCAGGCCACAGCGGCGTTGGACAAGATGATCGGGTCCACGTCGATGCGGTCATGTGGGTTGTCTACAAAGGGGCTCGCAAAGCGCTTGGCGGCATTACCGTGCCACCTGCTATCCATGGCTGGAAACATTTCTTCGTAGCCCATTGAAATCCCCGAGCCACTAACCTCATGGACCCTATATAATGGTTGTTGATGGCTTGTGAAAAAAAGTTTCATTAACACCCTATATTTAAGTGCTAAATAGAAATTAATTTCAAATTTAGGTAAATTATTAAAATTAATTACAAAAATAGTGCATCTTTTTATCATTTCGTTATTAAGAAACGTAACGCCCGCAGAGCGCCAGTCTCAGGCCAGTCGTTGGTAGGCTGCCACGAACAGGAATATTCCGGCAGCGCTGAAAACGATCACTCCGCTGGTCGAAACGCTGAACAGCACGGAGAGAACTATTCCCAGTATCGCGGCCGCCACCCCGAAGATCGTAGAAGCGATAAGAGTGGTCTTGAAGGACCTCTTCAGCTGCAGAGCGGTGAGCCCGGGCAACACCATCAGGGCGACCACCAGGATTATGCCGATGACCTTGATCGACAAGGCTATGGTCACCGCCACCAGAAGGTTGAAGGCCATGGTCATGGCCTGCACCGGTATCCCCTGCAGCCGCGCGCCGTCCTCATCGAAGGTGATGGCCAGCATCTCCTTGTAGAAGAAGACCATGAAACCGATTATGACCACCGCCAGAACGATGAGCACCGTAAGATCGGTGTTGTCGATGGTCAGTATGGAACCGAACAGGTAACTGAAGAGTTCCACGTTGAAGCCGTTGGCCATGGAGATGACGATCATCCCGAGGGAGAAACCCATGGCCATCATGACGGCCACGGCGGCGTCCGATTGGGCCAATCCTTTCCTTCTCATGTAAGTGATGCCGAGCACGGCCGCGGCTGATACGGCCATGGCACCTAGCATCGGATCTATTCCGATCAACAATCCTACGGCCACGCCCCCGAACGCGGTGTGCGCCACCCCGTCCACCAACATTGATTCCTTGCGGAGAATGAGGAACAGCCCTATCCAGGCGGAGACGACCGCGGCGAGCATACCGCCGACCAGGGCCATCTGCAGGAACTGGTATTGGAACAGCGATGGCAGGTCGAGCACGTCAAAACTGCTCATCGATGAACACCCCCTGGCACTGGTGCTGGTGGAAGGCAAAGTGGAAGTGCTCCCCGTATCCCCGCTTCAGCACCTCATCGGGGACGGTGCCCTCGGTGATGACGCTGCTGTGCACCTCCCGGTTCACGCAGAGCACGCGCGACATGCGGCAGAATACCGCCGCCAGATCGTGCGAGACGATGAGGATGGTGATGCCTTTCTTCTGATTGAGATTCGCCAGCTGCATGAAGAACTTCTCTTGCGTCACGGGATCGAACCCGGTCACCGGCTCATCGAGCACCAGCAGCTCCGGCTGGCTCACCAAGGACTTGGCGACGAAGGCCCGCTGCCTCTGCCCACCGGACAACATTCCGATGCGCTTGTTCGCCAGGTCGTAGATGCCCATGAGATGTAGCGCCTCGTCCACCGCCATCCAATCATCCTTGTCCCGGAAGCGGCCCATGTTGCGCCGGTTCACCCGGCCCAGACCGACCAGCTCCCTCACCGTCAAAGGAAATTGAGAATCGAAGTTGATGGCGAACTGCGAAACGTACCCGACCTTGTCCCACTGGTCGAAGGACTCGATCTCCTGCCCCATGATCTTGATGCTGCCTTCGGCCTTTGGCAGCAGCCCAAGCATCGCCAGGACCAGAGTGGTCTTGCCGCCGCCGTTCGGCCCGACGATACCGACGTAATCGCCCTTCTCGATCGAGAAGGTGGAGTTGTATATGGCATCGGCGTTCCCGCGCCTCACCGTCAATCCCTTCACCTCGATCATCGGTTCCATTTTAATCACTGGGCCACGCCCAATCCTGTCCTAAGGTTCACCAGGTTCTGAGACAGCTGCTCCAAGTAGTCCAGTTCTCCGTAGGGACCAAGGGTAAGGAAGAGATCGAGTATCGCTACGTTCTGACCGGTCTCCGATTCCAGTTCCTGTTTCAGTATCTGGGCGTAGTCACGCTTGTACACCGGGTCCACGTACACGGTGTATATGCTCTCGTTCTCCATAATCTGGGCGAGGTTGATGATGGCCGCTGCCGACGGTTCCTCATCTGCGCTCAGGCCTATCACTCCGTACTGAGTGAAATTGTAATCGTGCGCGACGTATCCCAGAGCGGAATGGGATATGATGACCCCGGACACCGTGGAGTTGTCCAGGGACCGGTACTGCTGGTCAAGGGCCGCCAAGGTGTCATTTAGAACGTTGAACCTCACGGTGAAGTAGCTCTCGCCCTCGGGGTCCGCCTCACATAGAGCGGCATACACGTTCCAGGCCTGGACCATGGCCCTCTTCGGGCTCAGCCAGGTGTGAGGGTCCGTCCCGCCCTCACCTTCGTCGCCGCCGGAGATGTAATCCACACCCGTGGTCGTATTGACGATGACCTTTCCCGCATCGTTGACCGCAGGAAGAACGTCATCCACCAGCCAACCGTCGGCCGGGCCTCCGTTGTAAAGTATCACATCCGCCTTGTCCGCCCTGATTATGTCCTGAGGGGCAGGCTGCCAGGAGTGAAGCTCTGTGTTGTACGGAACCATCGACGAGACGCTCACCCGGTCCCCGCCGATGCTCTGCGCCATGTAGGCCAGAGGATAGAACGTGGCCACCACCTTGGTCCGATCATCATCCTCCTGGTTCCCGAAGAAAGATGAAGCGAATATGAGAATGAAAACGGCGGTGAACGAGCCTACGACCAAGATGAGCTGCTTACGATTCATGTGCCCCGTTTTCACCTATGACTAGCTTGTTAATAACATTTTCTCATTTGATTAATAAATAGCTCTTGAACTAACGACCGAACTTCGAGAGATAAAATTGCCATCCCGGTGGATATCTGGATTGGTATGGAGCTCACTAAGTTTGAACGAAAAATTATTAACGAATATATGGAAGTATATATATTAGTTAATAACATTGACCTGAACATGCCAATAATCAGCGTCTCCCTGAGCGAGAAGAACGTAGAGGACCTGGAGTCGCTGCAGAAGGACCTGGGCTTCGGCGGACGCTCGGAAGCGATACGGGCGGCGATGAGGACGCTCTTGGCGGAGACCAGCGAAAGGCGGTCGATGGTCGGGCAGGTGGACGGTGTCCTAATCATGGTCAACGACGCCTGCGCGTCCGTGTCGATACACGACATCTATCACGACAATCATCCGCTGATCAAGACCCATGTGCACAACCACCTGGGCAACCACAAGTGCATGAACATGATGGTGCTTAGCGGGGAAGCGGCGGAGATAAACGAACTCCTGGACCAGATGTATCGTCTGGAAGGGATCGCCTATCTGAAGTTCATACGCTCCTGAGCTTCTCCACCGGATAGCCGTTCGCTTTCCAGGAACCGAGGCCGCCCAGCATTATCCTGACGTTGGTGATCCCGCTGTTGCGCAGCAGGCTTGCGGCGATGCCGCCCCGGTAGCCGGAGCCGCAGAAGAGAACCATCTCCCGGTCCCTCGGAAGTTCGGAGGACCTCTCCATCAATCTTCCGAGGTGCAACAGCATCGCCCCCGGGATGGCTCCGGAACCAAGCTCCCGGCGGTCCCGCAGATCGACCAACAACATATCCTCCCCGGCCAGCTGCCTTCTGCGTATCTCGTGCACCGTGGACGCCGCGATGGTCGACGTGGCGTTCCCGCCCTTTATCCAGGATTCCATGCCGTGGCCGAGATGCCCGATGATGTCCTCATACCCGATACGGATGAGATATCGAACGGCAAGGTCCACCTGTTGCTGCCTCTCCGCCACGATGATCAGCGGCCGTCCATAAGGTATGGCGTATCCGCCGTATATCGGCAGACCGTTCAACCAGACGTTCAGCGCTCCCGGCACGTGCGCCGCGGCGAAGTTGTGCGGCTCCCGGACGTCCAGGACCAATGCCCCGCCCTCCTGGGCCTCCATCACCTTCTTGGGGGGAAGGGGCGGAGGCTGCGGCAGCGTGCCGAAGATTATAGGGCCATTGAGGTTCAGAGCCTCCATCCGGCTGAAATAGGGGGGTCTCTCCATGCCCTCGCCCATCTTGGCCATCATGAAGTCCAGTTTGCTCATCGATAGAGCGTGATTGTCCCGGACCTCCAGCCCTATGGTGGTCATCTCCCTTTCCGAGATGTCATGACCGCAGGCCGAACCGGCGCCGTGGGCCGGGAGCACCATGATCTCCGGGCCGAGCGGAACGATGCGTTCGTGCAGAGAACGGTACAGCATCTCCGACAGGTCCCGGGTGCTCTCCGGACCGGTGAGGTCCGTACGCCCGACGTCGCCGGAGAACAGCGTGTCCCCGGAGAAGAGCAGGAACGGCCCGCGATCGTCAGAGACCAGATAGCAATGGCTCTCATAGGTGTGTCCGGGGGTGTGCATCGCCCTTATGATGAGATCGCCCAGCCGGAACTCCTGCCCGTCCTCGAGCGGATTGCCGTAACCGAACTCCAATTGGTCGCCGTGGTAGATCGCCGCGCCGGTGGCGTTGGCCAGTTCTAGCGCCCCGGAAACATAGTCCTCGTTGCGGTGCGTCTCCAGGACCAGGACCACCCGGGCACCCCTTTCCCTAGCTAACGTGAGATAATCGTCAACGTCCCGACGAGGGTCGATGACCGCCGCCTCTTCGTTCGACTCCAGATAATAGGAGATGTGCGCCAGACCCTCCGACCTCACCCTCTTCAAGAACATGACCCTCGGTAATTAGTGGGAAGAGGTAAAAACCCATCACCTTAGCCCGTCCGTTCGAACCCTTCCTCGATCAGCGCCTGAACCGCTTCGTCCTTACGGTCCAAGGGGACGAGCAGGTGGTCGTAACGGAAGGTGGAGATGACGAATATCGGTATTCCGGCCTCGGCTAGCGCATCCGAGGCACGGGCCAGTATGCCCACCGTCGAAAGGTCGAAAGGACCCATGGTCATGCAGGCGTACGGACCGTTGGCCTCCGGCCCGGCTTCCGGGGAGATGACCGTCGTCTCGTCCCCCTCGTCCACGGTGGCGAAGCGCTCCCCTCGAAATTCATTGTTCCGTTGCAAACGATGCACGTAGAGCGGGGGGCGGTCCGACCAGAACTTCGGCATGAACATCTATTGGCGTTTCGTCTGATAAGCATGACCGTCGAGGCGCCTCATCGGCCTCTTGCGGCGGTGCATGGGACCGTCCGTCATCTTATTGCTACCGACGTACGGAACGAGAGAGCGTGATGCGGCGGCACAGGACGAAGGGGATGATGAGAGGTACTCTTGCGCGTTCATGACCCTCCCAACCGACCAAGGGTATATACCACATTCACCGGGATGATCGAAAGTGGTCGGCGAAAGGAACGCTGATTCTAATATGTACGAACGGCATGGGGTCGGCATCACACCATGGCGTCCGTCCGGAGGAGGCTGAGCGTAGGTTGCGAACGAAGGAAGGTCAGGGGGACAAGGTCAGCCTAGGGGACCGGCTACGGGTCCTGATGTTGAAGGGTGATCTCAAACGCAAGCTCCTGGCCATAGTCATACTCGGCCTGTTGATCTACGGGTTGGTCATCGCCTTGGACGGTCTCCTGATAAGGCCCCTCCTCGGCGACGTTCTCAGCGACCCCACCGACCTCGATTTCTACAGGGCCAGGGCATCTAATATTCTGGAAGGGAAGGTCCCTTACGTCGATTTCACCTCCGAATCACCGCCGCTGATCATGTATCTGTTCACCATCCCGCAACTGACCGGGGGATCGGTCCAGGCCTATCAACTTTTCTTCACCGCGTTCGCCATATTGACCTCGGCGACGTTCTTCCTGTTGCTTAGGAGATATGATGAAAGAAAGGCCATGGCCGCCTCCATACTGTACCTCGTCTACCCTCTGGGAATGATGGAGTTCGGTTTCGGCGTACAGGACGAGTCGATCACCATCTTCCTGTTCGTCCTGCCCTTGCTGCTTCTGCTCCACCAGAGGGCCGCCGCCTCCGGGGCGGCCTCGTTCCTTGGCGTTCTCACGAAGATGTTCAACGTGATCGTGTTGCCGTGGACCTTCCTGCACAGCGATAACAAGGGACGCTTGAACATGGTGCTGGCCTTTGGATTCCTGGCCTTGGTGGTCATCCTCCCGTTCATGCTGCTATATCCGGGGGACCTACCGTCCTTCACCTACTATTTCCTGGGCCATCCGGAGACCCCGACCGGCGGGTCGTCCATCAGCCCCTGGCATTACTTAGGTGAGCTGGGGTTCGGCCTTCCGGGCTGGGCTGGGGTAGCCCTTACGCTCGTGGGACTCGGCGCCGCTTCGCTTTACGCCTATTGGAAGAAGTTATCCCTGTGGCAGGGAGCGACCTTGGTCACCATGGTATTCTTCCTGACCTATCCGAAGATCCTTCTGGTCTACTTCATGATGCCAGGCGTGCTTTTGCTGATGTGGGGCGTGGAAGACCGCAAGGTGGTGCTCAAGCTCACCGCGATGCTCGTTCCCCTGTTCCTGTCCGTGGCCATCACCGGCAACGGCAAGGTGCCTATGATGGACGGACCGGGGGTGTGGCTTATCGGCATCGTCCTGAGCCTGGTGGGATGGGCGCTCTTCGTGCACGCCTGGTGGAAGGTGAAGGACGAAAGACCGTTCTTCGAACGCGCCGAAGGATGATCACTTGCTGGTGACCTGCACTCCCACTATACCAACGACGATGAGCAGCACGAAGAACAGGCGCAGCAGGTCCGACGGTTCGTTGAAGAGCAAAATGCCCACTATGAGCGCCCCTATCGCCCCGATCCCGACCCAGACCGCGTAAGCCGTACCCATCGGAATGTTCATCTTGAGCGACCTACCGAGAAGATACATGCTGAAGAACAGAACGATGAAGGTGGCCGCCGCCCAAGGTATGACGGTGAAGCCTTCGGAGAGCTTCATGGCGGTGACCCAGACCGGTTCCAGCAGACCGGCGATGACCAGCATGGCCCAGGCCGGGTCCCTAGCCTTTCCCGCGGCCGGAACGTCCTCGGGCATCTCACACCCCCGCGGTCATCTGCACGCCGGCGATCCCGATGACGATGAGCAGGATGAAGAACATCCGGACCAGTTCCGCCCTCTCCTTGAAGAGCATTATCCCGGCGATCAGGGCGCCGACCGCACCGATCCCGGTCCATACCGCGTACGCCGTTCCCATGGGCAGGTCCATGTCTATCGCCAAAGCAAGAAAGTACATGCTGGCGAATATGAAGACCACGGTGAAGGCGCTCCATCCCAGGCGCTTGAACCCTTCGGACTTCTTGAGCCCGATCACCCAGCAGGGCTCCATGAAACCAGCTATCACCAGGAAGACCCAGGCCAGGGAGATCATGTGGTCGGGGAGAAACGATTCCGTATAAACAAGTATCCTCGTTGTCATCCGAACCGCTTCCGTCATCCCGGCAGGTGAAGTTCTAATACCTGACGCTGCAAGGACGCCCTGTGAGCGACGCGGCCACTAGGGTTCCGATCATTGATGCTTCATCCCTCAGCAAAAGGTATGGACGCCGGGGGGAGGTCCGGGCGGTGGATGGCATTTCCCTGACCGTATATCCGGGTGAGACGTTCGGACTGTTGGGACCGAACGGTTCCGGCAAGACCACCACCATCCGCATGCTGAACGGCATAATCAGGCCTAGCGCCGGGAAGGCGTTTGTGAACGGTTTCGACATCTCCACGCAGATCGATGATGTTAAACGTTCCACGGGACTTCTGGCGGAATCGCCCGGCCTCTACGAGAAACTGAGTCCCAGGGAATATCTGGAGTTCGTCGGTTCGCTATACGACGTTGAAAGGTCTTTGCTTAAGGACCGAGCGGACCGCTTGCTGGAGCTCTTCGACCTCAAACAGCGTGGCGATGATCTTATGGAAGGGTTCAGCCGGGGCATGAAGCAGAAGGTGCTCATCGCCGCGGCGCTGATACACGACCCCCCGATCGTGTTCCTGGACGAGCCGACCTCCGCCCTGGACCCCCTGGCCTCGCTGGTGGTTCGAGATCTCATTAAGGACCTGGCGGAGAAGGCCGGCAAGACCGTGTTCGTGAGCAGCCACATCCTGCCGTTGATGGAGGAGGTCTGCGACCGCATCGCGATAATCGATCACGGAAAGGTGGCGGCGGCGGGAACCGTCACCGAGATACTCGAGCAGTCGGGAACTTTCACCCTGGAGGATGCCTTCATCAAATTAACTGGCGGAGCCGGACGCCCGGACGCCCTGTCCTGGAGGAAAGCGGTTGCCAAAGCCTAAGTGGTGGCTGATAGCCCGAAACGAGTATCTGCTGAAGACCAGCGGGATAAGGAGATGGCGCAGGCTCTTCCCTCTGGCGCTCGTGGCCTTGCTGGCCTGGTACGTGGTGTTCGCCGCGCCGGCGGTGTTCTCCCTGGCCTCGGACCTCACCAAGGACCTGCTGCTCTCCGAAGCGGCGTTATCCTTCATGCAGGTCATGCTTTTCGTGATCTTCATCAGCGTCTTCACCGTGCCGATCATCCAGACCCTGCAGGATACCAACCTGGCACCGCTGGAGACTCTGCTCTCGGCACCGGTACGACCGGCGGACGTGCTGCTGGGCAAGTTCCTTGGGATGCTGCCCACCTATTCCATTCTGATAACCGTGCTGGCCGGGACGTTCCTGGCGTTGTTCATTCCCTTCGGTATGACCCTGGACCAGGTGCTGTTGTCGATCCTGGTCTTCATCCTGGTCGTTCTCATCTCGCTTTGGCTCGGGCTTCTGACCGCGGCGATGTTGAAGGCCCGTCTGAACCGAAGCCAGAAGGGAAGGGAGGCCGGGCAGGCGCTGGCCTTGATCATCGCTCTGCCCCTGGTTGGTCTGATGTACCTATCCATGAACGGGGAGATGATGGGCGCCCTGCAGGGCAAGGGCGCTTCGCTCTCTGACGCCTTCTGGCTGCTTCCCAGCTCCTGGGGGGCGGACCTGGTGCTGCGCTTCCTCCAGCACCCGGGAGACCTGGGTTATGAGGCCGGAAGCACCGCCCTGGGACTGCTGGGGCTTTCTGGAACACTGGTGCTCTCCCTGATCGCCGGAGTAAGGTTGTCCGGTAGGGCGTACGACCTGGAGCCGGTGTCCTTCGCCACCCCCCGGGCGGCGCCGGAAGGGCACCTGTACGCCTACGCTCGCGCCCTGGCAGGGAACAAGCACCTGGGTACGGTGCTGGTCACGGTGATGAAGGACTACGGCAGAAGGCTGGAGAACCTTTCGCGTATCATCTACATCCTGGGACTGGTGGTCATGATGGAGGTCTTCATGCTCGGTTCCCTTCCCCCGGGAAATTACGTGACCTTGGCCTTGCTGACCGCCTCCTGGCTGATGGCCTTCCTGTGCGTCTTCGTGGTCGGTGAGGTGACCGCCCGCGGCAAGGACAACCTGTTCATCTACCGCAAGGCTCCGCGGGGGGAGACGAGATTGGTGCTGGCCCGGGTCCTGCAGGGGTTGCTGGTGGTCCAGCCGGTGGCGGCGGTGTCGGCGTTGGTGGTGCTGATCCCGGCGGGATTGAACTGGCCGGAGATCGTGCTGCTGACCGGCTGGATGGTCGCCGTCTCCTCCTTCTACGTGGTCATGTCCACCGGACTGTTCCTGCTGTTCCCGGCCTTCAGCGAGAAGCCCATGGAGGTGCTCGGGAACGCGGTGCTCATGATGGCCATATCGTTCCTGCTGTTCATCTTCAGCTTCGCCTTCTTCGGGGAGGAGGGAGGACTGTACGCCCTGCTCCTGGCGAGCGCGGTGCTGGGAACCTCGTTCCTGTTCATGGGATGGAGGAAGCTGGTGCGGCTGGAATGAGGCGTGCTGTTTCGACACCATTATCCGACGACAGGCGTTATTAGGTGGCGTGCCAAAGCCTCCGGCGACGTCCGAAGCGCAATTGAAGCGCCAGCTGTCCTGGCTCGGGGAGCACTGGGAATGGACCATGCGTACCCTGGTGAAGGAACGTCACGGCCTGACCGCCCTGGACGTAGGCTGCGGTCCCGGCCTGGTCATGGAACGGTTCTCCCCCTTCCTGAAGGTGACCGGTATGGACATCGATCCGGAGATGGTCCGGCAGGTGCGGGAGAGGGGAATGGAGGCGGTTCTGGGAGACGCGCAGGACCTGCCCTTTGAAGATGACAGCTTCGACATCGTCTACTGCGCTTTCACCATGCTCTGGCTGCCCGACCGGCAGAAGGCCATGCAGGAGATGGCCAGGGTCGCACGACAATGCGTGGTCTGCCTGGCCGAGCCGGACTACGGCAGACGATCGTGCTGGCCTCCGGAAGTGGCCCAGCTGGACGAGGCCTTGGTTCGATCGCTGCGGGCCGAGGGCGCCGACCCGTTCACGGGAAGGGACCTGGACCGCCTGATGAAAAAGGCCGGTCTACAGGTCGATCACGGGGTGTACGAGGGTAATTGGACCGGTACGCGGCTCAGGGACGAGGCGGAGGCGGAATGGGAAACGCTATCTCGAGCCGTCAAGGGATTGGTGGACGATGAGAGGTTGGCCAGAACGAAGAAGGCCTGGGACGCGGCCTTGGCCGACGGTACCCTGGTGCTGATCAATCCCGTCTACCACGCCATCGGCTGGAAACGGTGATCACATGTGCGAGTGCCGGTCGAGGCAGATGTAATCGCCGTGCTCCCTCGACAACGGACAGCCGCCCCCGCAGACCTCGTTCATCCCGCACTCGACGCAGTCCCCGTCCAGGTAATCCCGGTTTCGGATGCGCTTGCACAGTTCATGGTTCCAGATCCTATCCCAATCGTCGGTGAGGATGTTCCCCAACGGCCGGTAATAGCTCTGGCACGGAAGCACCGTACCGTCCGGCTCCACGGCCATGTTCAGCGCGCAGGCGGTGCACTGCTTTATGCCCAGGCCATGATTGATCGGATTGAACTCGTGGTAAGGCGTCGGCGTGTACCAGATGAGCTTTACTCCGCTGTCGGACGCTATGCGCTTGAGCGAATCCAACGCTACCGCGAGCTCCTGGTAGCTGATGCCCTCCGCGTCCACTCCCTTTCCGGAACGGATCAGACCGTTGAAGGCGATGTTCCTTACGCCTAGTGAAATGAGGAAGCGCATGGTATCCTCGACGCTGTCGATATTGGAGCGCATGATGGTGGTGTTGGTGCTCACGTAAAGGTCCTCGCTCAAGGCCGTCCGAAGACCTTCTATGGTCTCCTTCCAGGCCCCCGCGCTTCCGGCCAAACGGTCATGGACCTCCTCGTTAGACGATAGAACGGTTATCTGCACGTGGTCCAGTCCCCTGGCGACCAGGTCATGCAGGTAACCCGCCTTCGCTAAGTTGCGGCCGTTGCTCACCAGCCCGGTCACCTGACCGTATTTTTCGGACCAGGACACCAGTTCCGGCAAGGCGTCGCATTCCGTCGGCTCGCCGCCGGTGAA
>Ga0116171_10005012_pt1 | contig 11732 bp, 9 predicted proteins | sample AD_JPNHW2_MetaG_FD_89798 | JGI IMG/M metagenome (GOLD analysis project Ga0116171, IMG submission 89798) | Active sludge microbial communities of municipal wastewater-treating anaerobic digesters from Japan - AD_JPNHW2_MetaG | ecosystem: Engineered > Bioreactor > Anaerobic > Digestate | place...
GGTGCTGGCGTGGCTGCTTACTGCGGTTGCGGCTGCATCGAGAATAATTCAGAATATGCTGTTTGACTACAACAGGAATATGTATCAGAAGTATGTGTACAATAAAGTATCGGATCTCAACGAGGAAATTGCAGAATACACCGAAGAAAAGGAACGGCTTGACAAATTCGAAGGAAAAAGAATCGAAAAATTTCTGGTTAATATTTATCTGAAGTACTGTAAGGTGCAGAAGAAGGTAACACACTATGAACATCTGAATGTAACTCCCGAGGAATATAAACGCCTGAACAAAGCGCTGCTGAGAATGTGGAGCTGGCTCGGTTCGACGACGCACATAACTCTTGCAATAATTTTTACTTTCCTTTACCGCGTTGATATTTATCTTTACCTCGTAATAATAGTAGGAAATTTATTATGCCTGCTGTTGTTTGTAATTCAAAAAAGTATAATTTTATATTTAAAGTATAAGAAATGAAAGCAGTAATTCTCGCTGCAGGTTTATCCAAGCGCCTTCGTCCGCTCACTGACACGACGCCGAAATGCCTGCTGGATATACACGGAAAAAATTTTTTACACAGGGCGCTTGATAATCTTTTAGCCTGCGGAATTCGAGAGTATATTATGGTGCTCGGATACAGGTACGAAATGATTGAAAAATATATTGCGGAAAATTTTCCGCATCTGAATGTGAAATTTTTGTACAATCACGATTATGCGGAAAATAACAATTCATATTCGCTATGGATGACAAAGGAAATTGCAGGAAGTGAAATACTGCTTCTTGACAGCGACATTTTGTTTGAGAAGGAAATTGTAACTGCACTGCTGGATTCGCCGCACGGCACGTGTCTCGCACTGAAAAGGCACGCCCTTGATGAAGAGCAGATAAAAGTGATTGCGGACGGGGACGGCAAAGTGATTGAAATCAGCAAGGAAGCCGCGCTTGATGAGGCAATCGGTGAATCAATAGGTATCGAAAAAATGTCGGGGAAATTCCTGAATGATGTTTTTGAAATTCTCGACAGGAAGATTTTAAACGAAAAAAATGTTAATGAATTTTATGAGAAGACATTCGAGGAAGTGATTGCAAAAAATGACAGTGATAAAAGTATGTATTGTGTGGATGTGTCTGAGTACTGGTGTATGGAAATAGACACTGCAGAAGATTATGAAAATGCAAAAACAAATTTAATTATTAATCAGAAAGTAAATTGAACAATCAGAATTATTACAGGCCGGGCGGATTCGGAGGATTCAGCTTTTTCCCTCCGGTGATTAAGTTTTTACTTATAAGCAACGTTGCGGTATTTCTCTTAACCGAAATTATTTTCCCCGGTTTAAGAGTCGGCTCGGACAGTCTTGCCGATATTGTTCTTAAGTATTTTGCTCTGAATCCTTTTGATGCAATAAATGTCAGGATGACGAGCGGTGCCGTAGAGCGCTTTGCATTTTATCCGTGGCAGATAATTACATATATGTTCCTTCACGGAGGATTTGCGCATATCTTCTTTAATATGTTTGCGCTGTGGATGTTCGGTATGGAACTGGAAAATCTGTGGGGTTCAAAAAAGTTTTTAATTTATTACACAATCTGCGGAGTCGGTGCAGCGGCTGCAAACCTGTTTATTTCACCGCTCTTCAGCACTCCCGGTCCTACAATCGGCGCATCCGGTGCAATTTACGGAGTACTCGCTGCGTTCGGTTTTATTTTCCCGAACAGGAATATTTACATTTACTTCATGATTCCGATTAAAGCAAAGTATCTCGTAATACTTTATATGGCGCTTGAAGTAATTTATCTTGCAAGTTCATCGCAGTCCGGAATTGCGCACGCAGCACATCTTGGCGGAGCGGTGGTCGGATTTATATATCTTCTGATTACACAGCGGGGCTCATTCAATTTGTTTGATAAAATTTCAAGATGGAAAAGCCAGCAGCAGAGTTACACTCCGCCGATGCAGTATTATCAGCCGCCTGACAGAAATAATGAAGTGAATACTTCTTACGAAGAAGTGAAAAAAGATGACAAGAAAAGGAGAGAAGATGAGCAGCAGCGGATTCAGGCGCGGATTGATGAGATACTTGATAAACTCGGGAAGGGCGGATACAACAGTCTGACCGATGAAGAAAAAAGAGTCTTATTCGAAGAAAGCAAAAAATTAAGGTGAAAAAAATATTAAAGCGTTTCCTTACGCGCGAAGTGAATATCGGCGATGTGCCGCTCGGCGGAAAAAATCCCGTGCGCGTGCAGTCAATGACAACTACCGATACGATGGATACGGCTGCAACAGTTGAACAGTCAATCAGAATCATCCGTGCGGGAGGCGAATACGTGCGCATCACTGCGCCGTCAATCAGGGAAGCGGAAAATCTGAAAAATATTAAAAATGAACTTCGCAAGCGCGGCTATAATACACCGCTGATTGCAGATATACACTATACTCCCAATGCTGCTGAAGTTGCAGCAAGATTCGTCGAAAAAGTAAGGATTAATCCGGGAAATTACGTTGATAAGAAAAAATTTGAATTCAGGGAACTAAGCGATACGGAATATTCTTCGGAGATTGAAAGAATCAGGGAAAGGCTTCTGCCGCTGATTAAAATTTGCAAAGAGTACGGAACTGCAATGAGAATCGGCACGAACCACGGTTCGCTGTCCGACAGAATTATGAGCAGATACGGCGATACACCCGAAGGCATGGTGGAAAGCGCAATGGAATTTCTGAGAATATGCGAGGATGAAAATTATTACAGCATCGTGCTTTCTATGAAAGCGAGCAATCCCGCGGTTATGCTCGAAGCAAACAGACTTCTCGTTAAAAGAATGTGCGGTGAGGGAATGAACTATCCGCTGCATCTCGGCGTAACCGAAGCAGGCGAAGGCGAGGACGGCAGGATAAAATCCGCGATCGGTATAGGCACGCTGCTTGAAGAGGGAATAGGCGATACGATAAGGGTATCGCTTACGGAAGAACCTGAATTTGAAATACCGGTATGCAAAATTATAGCGGACAGATATGAATATAACGGGTATTACGAAAAATATGAAAATAATATTTTAAAGAAATCAGATGCCGGCATTCCAAAAGTTGCGCTGAGCGGTGATGTAAATTACGATACTCTTGCAAATGCGGGGTACCGGTACAGCGAACTTCTCGACAAATGGAATATTTCGGATACATCGGCGGATATTATTGTAACGGCAAAAAATGATAATTCAATAAATCTTTCAGGAAGTCCGGAAATTATTACAAGGCAGGAAATAATTCAGAATGTATATAAAGATATTGCATTTTTTGATGCGGACATTTTGAAAACCGTTAAGGAAAATTTTGAGGCGCTCAGGTTAATATCTGCAAATGACAAAAAAATATTTCTGCATCTGAACTACGGCGGAATATCAAAAGATGAGTTTATTATTTATTCGTCAATTGATGCGGGGGGACTGATGATTGAAGGATATTTCGACGGACTGTGGCTCGAGGCAGAACTTCCGCTTCTGGAAATAAAAGATATTTCATTCGGAATTCTTCAGGCAGTCAGGCGCCGGATTTCTAAAACAGAATACATTTCATGCCCTTCGTGCGGCAGAACACTTTTCAATCTGCAGGAAACAACTGCAAAAATCAGGAAGGCGACAAGTCATCTGAAAGGGCTGAAGATTGCGGTGATGGGCTGTATTGTAAACGGTCCGGGAGAAATGGCAGATGCGGACTACGGATATGTGGGAAGCGGTGCAGGTAAAATTACTCTTTATAAACAGAAAGAAATAATAAAGCGCAGCATACCTTCGGAGTCTGCACTCGAAGAATTAATTCAGCTTATTAAAGATAACGGGGACTGGCAGCCGGAAAAATAATCAGGCTTCTTTCGGCTTTTTGTGCATCAGAATATATATTATCGGTAATATCCCGATTGTATTGAAAATTGCAATACATATAAACCACGCGAGATGGCTGTTCCTGGCTGATTTCCAGAGTGCAATAAGTTTCCATACACTATCCCATATTGCAATAATAAATATCAGTCCGATAAACCAACAGCTTTTTAAATAACACACATCCATATCCAATGAATTTAATTTGAAATAATGAAAATATATTGATTAGATTCAAAGTTCAATATAGAAGACAATTGCAGAGACGGGATGGGCATACATCTCAAGCCGCACAGACTGTGCAAAAACGATTCCGTATCTCTCGTTCCGCTGCTCCAGCGGCGGAACGGTCATCGTATTTAATAGGCATTTATTTTATACCTTACTCCCCAAGCTCCAAAGACTGTGTAAAAACTTAAAATTTTCACTTAAAAATGAACTATAAACATCAAACCCCTACGGGGTAAACAGACTTAGAGATTCCGGTGCTACAAACATTTCACCCCCTACGGGGGTGAGGAAAAATATTACAACTATGGGGGGTGAGGAAAAAAATTACACGATTAGTATTTTATTTACCCTCCTTCCCAAGCTCAAGCTTGGGAAGGCTATGTGTGAAAATATTTCATTTTTGCACAGGATGTACTGTTTGCTAATGTAAATTATGAATTCAAATTAAATTGTATTATGAAAAAAATAATTTTAATTTTATGCTGAAATTTTTTTTATTAAAATAGAAATGAAACGAATCGAAATTATTTTATTATTAGCGGGTTTGGTGCTAATCAGTTCCTGCGTGTCACAAAAGGGGGCGTACAGAGATATGGGCAGGATGAGAGCGGAGATGTTTTATGCCGATGCGGATGTTTATTACAATCAGGACAGCAATAAATCCGAAACCGTGATGTATATTGAGTTACCGGTTGAAAATTTATTGTATCAAATAAATTACAAAAATAATTTGTATGAATCGCCGGTTACATTTACAATAAATATCGTTAGCCAAAGTGATTCGGATGTTGTGAGAAAAGTCTATAATGAATTTTCGTCTTATACTGAAAAAGAATTAAAGGATAAAATGAAACAATCATTGTATTTTGTATATAAATATTTTATTCCTTCAGGTAAATACAAAGCAAAAATCAAAATCAAAGATGAAAATTCCGAAAATGAATTTACAAAGTCATTTGATTTGACTGTGAATGATTTTACCGTTAAAAATATAACAGTCAGCGACATGCTCATTCTTAAAAAATATGTTGTAAACGAAAACGGTACGAAAGACATAACCCCGCTGATAAAAAATAATATTTTCGGTGAGAATGACCTTCATCTTTTTTTTGAAATTTACAACAATACCGGCAATGACCTCGCCGCCGCTTATATCATAAAGTTATCGGATGAAAAACATAAAACAGTTTGGCAGGATTCGGTATCTTATAATCTGAAACCCGGCAGAAACAGGGAGGTGGAAAAGATTTATGTCCCTGATAATTTATTTAAAAACGGTAAATCCGATAAATCAGAAAATAATAGTGCGAAATACAAAATTGAACTGATTGACAAGTCCACGAATGAAACTGTTACCTCTAAAAATTTAAAAAGCATTCCGCCGTTTGTTCCGCAGATGATGCACAGGCCGCCGGGTTATTAATTACTTTTCTCCCTGCTCAAATTCTTTTGACAAAGCCGTCAGTCCTGAAATAGTTCCAAGCTGCATTGAATCCACAGCGGTACTGGGAACTATAACAATGGTGGAATTATTTTTCAGTCCTTCATAAAGCATATTCATTGCCCTCAGATGAAGCGCAGTGGGATTGTCGGTATAAGTCTTCGCAGCTTCGCCGAATTTTTCCGCAACCTGACGCTCGGAGTCGCCAAGTATCACACGCGCCTGCCGCTCGCGTTCTGCCTGTGCCTGCATTGACATTGCATCTTCGAGAGCAGCGGGAATCAGCACATCTTTCACTTCAACTGAAATCACGTTTATGCCCCACGGCTCTGTGCGCTCGTCAATTATATTCCGGAGAATATTGCTGATTTTTTCCCTGCCTTCAAGCATTTCGGAAAGCATAGTTTTGCCGCTTACGTCGCGCAGTGCAGTCTGAGATGCCCAGCTTATACCGCTTTTATAGTCTGCAATATCCAGGGCAGCTCTTTTCGGGTCAACAACTTTCCAGAAAAGAACAGCATTCACATCAACGGGAACCGTATCCTTTGTCAGTGTTTTTTCCGCCTGAAATGAAGTGGTGATAACACGGAGATCAATCCAATACGGAACTGTGTCTATAACGGGAATGATGAAGAAAAGTCCGGGACCTCTGAGCTCCCTGAAGTGTCCAAGCCGCAATACAACAACACGTTCCCATTGATTGGCAACTTTGATTGATGCGGAAATAATAATCGCGATAATGAAGAAAATAATAAACACCAACCATGATAAAGGAGTAAATGCTCCGAAACCTGATACTGCAGCGCTGATTAATAAACCTGTAGCAGTGATAAGAAAGAAAATCAGTGTACTGAAATAATTTGTCATTCTCATTTCTAAATCTCCTGAATTTAAGTTTATAAAACGGAAATATTTATTGCTTCATGTACATCTGAGCGGATTGAAAATATTCAATTCGTTTCATACAAATACCTTCGAAAAAACATAAAACATTTTAATTCAAATAACAAGTTGATAATTTAATGTGTCAACGAAACGAGGACTGCGAAAAGATATTGAAATTGGTGTTGACAATCGGACTTGTTATTGCTATTTTTATATCGATATAAATTTATCGATATAAAAATACTTAAATATTATGAATGACATCAAATCAGCGCCCGCACCAACATTAAAAAGATTACCTAAATATCTGCATTTACTTGAGATAATGAAAAGCAACGGGGTCGAAAAAGTCTCCAGCATGGACATTGCAAAAGAACTGGAATTTGATACCGTACAGGTGAGAAAAGACATTGCCTGCACCGGAATAATCGGAAAACCCAGAATCGGATATGATATTGACACATTAATTCAAAGTATTGTAAGTTTCTTAAACTGGGATAATATTTCCAACGCTGTACTTGTCGGCGCAGGGAATTTAGGTTCTGCGCTGATGCACTCGTCCGAAATTGAAAAATGCGGATTGAAAATTATTGCTGCGTTTGACAGTGATAAAAGAAAGGTAAACAAGAAAGTATTCGGTATTGAAGTTTTCGACATCGAAAAATTAGTTGACCTTGCTTACCGGATGAGGATACACATTGGAATAATCACGGTTCCTTCAAAATCCGCGCAGGAAGTAGCTGAACTGATGATTCTTGCGGGAATCAAAGCAATATGGAATTTTGCCCCGGCTCAGCTGAAGGTACCGGAAAAAATTTATGTCGAGAACACGCATTTTGCATCAAATATATCTCAAATCAAACGAAGGTTAAAAGAAAATCTTTCCAAAGAAAATATAATTATTAATCAAAACTTATGAACAAGTCATCTATTTCAAGTGCCAGAAAATTTGAAAAGGTTTGTGAAATAATGGAAACATATTCATACAATAAGAACAAACTCATTCCAATTCTTCAGGCTGTACAGGAAGAATACAGATATCTGCCGGAAGAAGTACTCACATTTATTGCAATCTCCCTCGACCTTTCCCCGGCACGGGTTTTCGGAGTTGCCACATTTTATTCTCATTTTGCGCTTAAGCCGAAAGGAAAATATATTATTAAAGTTTGCGACGGTACTGCCTGCCACGTTAAAAAGTCGGCAGCAAATATCGAAGCAATTTGTAAAAGACTGAATGTCACTCTTGATAAAAACACTACACCCGATATGCTGTTCACCGTAGAAACGGTATCTTGTCTTGGTGCATGCGGTATTGCGCCTGTGGTCGTTGTCAATGACGTGGTACACCCCGTCATGACTCCGGAAAAAGTAGTGAAAATAATTGATGAAATATATAAGAAGGAGACTGCAAATGAATTATCCGATTAACCTTGAAGAAATTAAAACCGGTTTTGAAAAAAAGAAAAACCTTATAAGCAGAAGGATTACCGTGTGCGGCGGAACAGGATGTATTGCAAACGGAGCCATGAATGTTTACCATGAATTTATAAACCTGTTGAAATCAAATAATCTTGATGTAACGGTTGACCTTAAATCCGAAAATCTAAAATCCGGTTCTATCCTCATGTCCGAAAGTGGATGTCACGGATTCTGTCAGATGGGACCGCTTGTAAAAATTGAGCCCGATAATATTTTATATGTCGGAGTAAAAAAAGATGATGTTCCTGAAATAATAGAAACAACAATCATAAACAATCAACTCTGCGAAAGACTGCTTTTTGAAGAACCGTCAAACGGAAAAACCTGCAGAGGGGATGAAGATATCGAATTCTATAAAAGACAAAGCAGAATTACTTTAAAAAACTGCGGAAACATTAATCCCAATGATATTGATGAATACATTTATACCGGTGGATATTCTGCTGCCGAGAAAGCATATCTCAGGATGACTCCCGAACAGATTTGCGAAGAGATTACATTTTCAGGATTGAGAGGCAGAGGCGGCGGAGGCTTTCCCACAGGCAAGAAGTGGCAGTTTGCAAAAGCTGAGAAGTCAGATAAAAAATATATTATCTGCAACGGCGACGAAGGCGACCCGGGAGCATTTATGGACAGGAGCGTGATGGAGGGAAATCCACATGCAGTAATCGAAGGAATGCTTATTGCAGGTAAGGCAATCGGTGCAGACGAAGGATATGTGTACGTTAGGCTTGAATATCCGCTTGCGGTAAAGAGAATCAAGCAAGCAGTTAAAGTGGCCGAAGAATACGGATTTCTCGGTAACAATATATTTGGCACGGGAAAGCAATTCAAAATTAATGTGATGGAAGGTGCAGGTGCATTTGTGTGCGGTGAAGAAACGGCTCTGATGATGTCGATAGAGGGAAAAAGAGGAATGCCCACGCCAAAGCCGCCGTTCCCTGCTCAAAGCGGTCTGTGGGGAAAGCCCACAGTGATTAACAATGTGGAAACTCTGGCAACCGTTCCGTATATATTAAATTCAGGTGCAAAGACATTCAGAGAAACAGGCACGACTGAGTCTCCCGGTACTAAAACATTTGCACTGACCGGGCACGTGGCAAATACAGGTTTGATTGAAGTACCCTTCGGAACAACACTTCGTGAAATCATCTATAATATCGGCGGCGGTGTAAAAAACTCTGACGGCAGCATTGACCCGAAAGGGTTCAAGGCAGTTCAGATAGGCGGACCGTCCGGCGGATGTCTTATAAAAGAAAATCTCGACCTGCCTCTTGATTTCGATTCGCTTAAAAGTATCGGAGCGATGGTCGGTTCAGGCGGACTGGTTGTGATGAATCATGAAACCTGTATGGTAAAAATTGCGCGTTTCTTTATGCAGTTTACTCAAAATGAATCCTGCGGCAAATGCGTTCTCTGCAGGGAAGGCACTAAGCAAATGCTCGCGCTGCTTGATGATATCATTGAAGGCAGGGGAACGCTCGAAACTATAGACCTGCTTGAGCAGCTGGGGCATGCCATCCAGAAGGGTTCTTTGTGCGGACTCGGCAAAACTGCACCGAATCCTGTTCTGTCAACCATACGGCTTTTCAGGGAGGAATATGATGCGCACGTTGTTCAGAAAAGATGTCCCGCAGGTCAGTGCAATGCATTGATGAAACCGCATATCATATCGGAACTTTGCAAAGGCTGCGGAGTGTGTATGAAGAAATGTCCGGCGAATGCAATCAGCGGCGAGAAAAAAATGCCTCATTCAATCGACGAAAAGCTCTGTATCAAATGCGGAGCCTGCGTCTCATCCTGTAAATTTAACGCAATAGCAATAGGAGCTTAAAAAATGGAATCGAATCAAATAATATACATAAACGGCAGGGAAATTAAATTTGAAAATGAAAGAAACCTGCTTGAGGTAATCAGAAAAGCAAACATAGAGATACCCACATTCTGCTATCATTCCGAACTAAGTGTTTATGGTGCATGCAGATTGTGTCTGGTTGAGATTGAAGGCAGAGGACTTGTATCCAGCTGCTCAATCAAACCAGAAGCCGGAATGAAAATAAAAACACACACAAAGGAAATCCGCGAAATCAGAAAAATTGCACTCGAATTGCTGCTTGCAAATCATGATAATAACTGCACATCCTGTATAAAGAGCAATTCATGCAAACTTCAGGAAATCGCTGCAAAACTCGGTGTGGATAAAATCCGCTTCAAATCAGCAGTGAAAAATATTCCACTGGATTTTTCAAGCGAAGCGCTTGTCCGCGATCCGAATAAATGCATACTTTGCGGCGACTGCGTGAGAGCATGCGAAGAAATTCAGGGTATAGGTGCAATCGATTTTGCATACAGAGGTTCTGATGTGGCGGTTATGCCGGCATTCAACAAAATGCTGTCTAAAGTAGAATGCGTGGACTGCGGCCAGTGTGCCAGAGTGTGCCCGACCGGCGCAATCACCCCGAAGCTACAGATTGACGAAGTGTGGGAACAGCTTGAAAATAAAAGTAAAATAGTTGCAGCACAGATTGCCCCTGCAGTCAGAGTTGCAATCGGAGAAATGTTCAACATCAAATCCGGTGAAGTGCTTGCAGGACAGATTAATGCGGCACTGAAGATGATGGGTTTTAAATATGTTTTTGATACATCATTCGGTGCAGACCTTACAGTGTTGGAAGAAGCTGCGGAATTCAAAAGAAGATTAAAAGAAAATAAAAATCTGCCGCTTATGTCATCCTGCTGCCCGGCTTGGATAAAATATGCGGAGCAGTATTATCCCGAGTACTTGGATAATCTTTCCACCTGTAAATCCCCGCAGCAAATGCTCGGTGCAGTAATAAAAGAGACTATTCCTGCAACTGATAATGTGAAGCCGGAAGATGTGATAGTTGTATCCATAATGCCCTGCACTGCTAAAAAATTTGAAGCTTACAAAGATGGAAATACGATAAAAGATACCGATTATGTTTTGACGACTCAGGAGCTTGGAATGATGATTAAGCAGGCGGGCATCGATTTTGTTAATTTATTCCCTGAATCCTTTGATATGCCTTACGGATTCAAGACAGGAGCAGGGGTAATATTCGGAAATTCAGGCGGTGTAACTGAAGCTGTGCTCAGGTATGTGCAAAGTGAGACCCGGGCAGGATTAAACGGAGCACCGGATATATTTGAAGTCAGAGATAATAAAGGCATCAAGGAAATCGATGTCAGAGTCGGAAGCGATAATATCAAAGTGGCTGTTGTAAGCGGCTTGAAAAATGCAAAGAATGTACTGGGAAAAATCAAAAGAGGCGAAGTGACATATGATTTCATTGAAGTGATGGCCTGCCCCGGCGGATGCGTCGGAGGCGCCGGTCAGCCGGTTTGCTTTGATGATAATACCCGAAACTCGAGAACTAAAGGATTATATGAGGCAGACAAGATGCTTCAGCTGCATAATTCTCAGGATAACCCTTATGTGAAAGAATTATATGACAAAGTGCTTAATGATGAACATAAAGCACACACGCTGCTGCACACCGGCTACCAGAACAGAAAAAGAATCCTTGAAGAAGAAATCAGTCTTATCAAGGGAAGCGAGGAAGAGGTTATTGACGTTAATGTGTGCGTAGGAACGAGCTGCTATCTGAAGGGCTCGCAGGACCTGCTTCACAAAATGATAAATTATATTGACGAAAAGGGATTGAATGATTATGTTAACGTAAAAGCTACTTTTTGCTTCGAGAATTGCGATAGCGGACCGACGGTAAGTATAGGCAGCGAAAAGATATCAAAATGTACATTGCAGAAAGCAATAAACACACTCGAAAAGAAAATCGA
>Ga0116171_10005013_pt1 | contig 11732 bp, 15 predicted proteins | sample AD_JPNHW2_MetaG_FD_89798 | JGI IMG/M metagenome (GOLD analysis project Ga0116171, IMG submission 89798) | Active sludge microbial communities of municipal wastewater-treating anaerobic digesters from Japan - AD_JPNHW2_MetaG | ecosystem: Engineered > Bioreactor > Anaerobic > Digestate | place...
CCGTATTGTTTATTGATTCTGCAACTATTTTCGACGATTTATTATTTCTACGTGGATTACCTGGATATGGTTTTAAATCATCAACACTTACCGTTATTAATTCCTTTTTAATATTTTCCATTATATTAATCTTTTTTTAAAAAATTTACATTAAACATTATATCATCAAATTGTTTATCCGTCAATGAATCATAAAAACATGAATCTATATTTGCTTTTGGTTTATCATGCATAAGATTTGAATACCTAATACCTTCAATACCGGACATGATTGGATTTGATGTATCCATTGTTTTAATCCACTCATATGGTTTATACCTCATCACATCTGAAGGTATATGACAACCTAAAATATGATGTTTTCTTTTTTCATTTATTATTAACATTAGATCAATAAGATGAGATCTATTTGCACTCTTATTTTGACTTACATTATCGGAATATAAGAATTCATTATATGCTCCTTCGTCATAGTTTATACCGATCATCGACGTTGGAGGTAGAATTTTATCTAATTCATAATAACATTCAGCCATTTCAATTAATGTTTTGCCATGAATTACACCCATAGAATCTCCTGGCAAATTTTTATTTACCCATTCTTTTGCTAATTCTAAGGTTTTATCTTTATTATTAAACTCATCAGGAATAATATAAACGTCTGGTTTTAATTCCTCAATAATTTTTTCAAATAATTTATAATCAAAATAACCTTCATTCCTAAGTTCGTGTGCTGAATTATCTAATATAATGAACCTACCTAATTCTTTTGATTTAAGATAGAATTGTTTATATTGTTCATCCTTAATATACTTATGAGCTAAGCAATATTCATAATCATTAAATTCTCTTGATTTTTCTAATAAACATAATGGCACTTCATGGCTTAATAACATATTATAATCCTATTTTTTATCTGATGATCCGAAACCTTTTTCACCTCTTACTGAGCTTGTTGAATAGTCATCAAACTCTTCTTTAGTAATTTGTTTCAAACTATATTCAGGTATTTTGCATACTTTAACTTGCACACAACCTTTACCTTTTTCTATTGTAACATCATTATCGCCTAAATTAAATACCTTTACTGCTAAAGGGCCAGAATATCCGTGATCAATGATGCCCGGATGAACCCTTAAATTATTTTTAATACCCATTCCTGAACGAGTAGCAAATTCTAAATAATATCCTTGAGGAATTGAAGCTCTAACGCCATTTGGCACTAGTGCTGAACCTTTTGCAGGAATTGTTGTATCTTCAATACAAATTAAATCAAAACAAGCGCTTGTACCTTCATACGCCACTTCAGGCATCACAGCCTTCTCATCTTCTAAATATATACCAATCTCAGTCATTTATTTACCTTCAACTATTATTACACATTAACATTATATAATTCTTTTTACATTCTTCACACCTACCTATTAAATCTTCCAACGACGAATGAATATTAACAAAACTATTTATATCATTATTAGATAAATAGTTTAATTCGTCATTTATATTTAATATAGATTTATGATGCATACCTCTTCGTTCCATTTCCCTCACCAACAGATCGTGTCTTTCTTTTAACTTAAGAGGTTCTACTAAATTATTATTTATATATCCTTTAATAGATTTTTTTCGTTTAAAAGTTCCTAAAAACATATGCATTTCTACATGTTCACCTAGTAAATGTTTATTGCATAATATTTTAGGGTCAACCATCCACATTCTCATAATATAAAAGTCCTTTCATTTATAATCCATAATAAGGATTATTCTTTGTTGTAAATTTGCATTCAACATTATATATCATACTGAACGGATTAATCAATATAACCGTATCAGCTTCAACTTTATTAAATTCATTCAACTTAACTGATGATATATTATAATCATTGTCTATAAACATTGGGCTTAATTTATTTCTAAAAATAAATAATTGTTTATCTTTATGATTATAATGTACACATGCAAATGATCCATCTAAATCAGATAATTTTTCACTTAAATTATCTTTACTTGAAACTAATTTATTTATTAATTCTGTATCCCACTTTTCTTCTTGTAATGACATATATTCATCTTTCAATATACCATTATGCCATAATAGATTACATGTAAACTCATCTTCATTAGGATGTATTTTAGAAAATAAAGATGTTGCAGCTTGGACATGTCCTACATAATAAACTTCACTTTCAATTTCAGGTATATTTTGTTCATTAAATAGACCATCATAAGTTCCTGAAAAAACACACTCTAGTGTGTTATCAAATACTGTAATTGAATGATGATCACTACCTCTATATTGGTTAGCTTTTGCTAACTCAATAAATTTATTTTTATCTTTCGAACAAAATATACCACACATAATTAACTCCAATCAATTTCAATTGAGTATGATGCTGGATCTTTCATGCCTGCTTTTTTAAAATTCATAATTCTTTCTGAACAACTTGGACACTTACCACAACTTTCACCTTTTTCATTTGGATTATAACACGTTAAAGTGTCTTCATAAGGTACTTTTAATTCATTTCCAATTTTGATTTCTTCACATTTAGACATTGATTTAAATGGTGCTACAAGTTGAATATTGTGTAATCTATTTAAACTGCTTAAATGATTCATTGCATCTAGAAAATCTTGTGTACAATCCCAATAGCCATAGCTATCGTGGATTTGAATACCACTAAACACATATTGACAATTATTCGCTTGAGCGAATGAAAAAGCGATACTGTTTAATATCATATTTCTATACGGTACTTCCGTTTTTGGGGCAGGATCACCTAAAACATCCTCAATTGTAGGCATTTCTACATTCGTACCTTTAATATTAGCACAAACATTTTTCACAGCTTCACCTAAAAAAGTAATATCTAATAAATGATGTTTAACATCTAATTTATTACATGTTGTTTTGGCTTTATCTAATTCAACTGATTGTTTCTGTCCATAAAAATATGATAACGCTACTACATTATCTTTACCATATTTATCCACTAATAAATATGTTAAAGTTGAACTGTCTAATCCACCAGATAATACACTTACAACTTTTTTACCTTCTGGTAATTCAGGTAATGTTTTTTTAAATTCTTCTAAATTCATTTATTTTTCCTTCTTTAAACATTATAAATATTTTCATCAACAAATTTGCTGATATTATTTTTACTAATTTTATTCATATCATATAATATAACTTTTGGATTATTTTTCAATCCTCCTTCATTTATAATCATATCATAAAATTCATTATCTATCTTGTTACATATCTTTTCACCCGTATACAAACTTAAATATGCATCATATACATCCTCCATATTTTGATACATTTCATATCTGTTGGTTTTTAAATTATTAAATCTATCAAGATATTTATTTTTATCACCAGGTATACATAATATAATTTTATCTATTATATTCATAAATGCAGTCGCCGAGAATTTCTCAATTGTATTTTGATCATTGAATATACCTTGATATACTATTTGAGAAAGAAAATGTCTATCCAAAATAACGTCACTTCCTGATTCATTTAGTAGATGAGCAGCGCTCATACTATGTATAAATTGACTATGTATATCTAATTTATTTTTTGGTCTACTCAAATGAATGTATGATGCCTTATGATTTTCAATAATATTGTTGCATAATGTGCTTTTGCCTGACCCATCCGGTCCTTCAACTAATATAATCAATTCTTTTCTCCTGACTCAGGTGTGAATTCAAATAAAAATAATTTATTGTTATCTGATAGAAAATCAATATATTTAGATACTAAGTCTATAGCATCCCTAACTTGTTCAGCTTCATCTTCATCCACTAAAAAATCGCTTGGTTCATGTTCGCCATATAATATTTCATTAAGTTCATCACTTGTAAATATTGGATCACTATCTTTTTTAATTTTCATTTTAGCTCCTTCTTGCTTAGATTATAATATATTTATAACAAATCATCAATAGTATATCTAGTATTCAGATTCCAATTTAAATCATCAATAATATTTCTTACATTATCAATAAAAACTTTCTCAAATTGTAAATCATAATCAATATATTTTTCCATTTCTAATTCTTTAGGTAAATTATTAATAAAACCTATAACATTTTCACCTGTCGGATTTTGAGGATTTAAAAATATATATTTCATTTTTGAACCTTCATCAATTAAAGTATATTTTTTATCAAGTTTTCGTTCTTTAATCAATTTATTATAATTAACAGCTGCACGAGTATTAATTGGCATACTTAATTTACGTTTTTTGTTACCTTCTTCATCATATTGAACTTCATCACTTATATTTAAATACTTATCTATATATGATACACTTTTAGGTATACAAATATCTTCAGGAGGCATATTATAAAATTTAGTTCTAACTTCATCCATATATTCTATCAACTTAGACTTATCATTATTTAATATGATTTTTATAATATTTTCTAGATAAGGTTTAATTCCTGCTGGTGTTGAAGATTTAATAACTTCTAATCCCATAATCTTTAATTCAGGTTCAGCATATCTTACACCTTCATTATCAATTACATTTAAAGCATATCTCTTCTTCTTATTTAAAAATAAACCTTTATCTGCAATACATTCACGTTTCATTACAATCTGAAAATCATAATGGTTCATATATTCATACATATGTTTAAACGATTCGTGTATGAATGGTTCAACTTTATCTTTAACATATTTATCTAAGTCATCTACATTTTGAAAATTAAAATGATTATAAACTTTTTCAAGATTTAAGTAACTTGAATTATGTACTAATATGTCATTACCAAAAAAATTATGATTATCTTCAACCTCAATATCATAAACATCAAGTTCACAAACACCTAAAGACTTTATTTCATAATTATTACTTAATAATATTTGTTTCATTTATTATACCTATCAATTTGTTTTCTATAATATTTGGATTTTCAATATAATCTGAATCCCACACATATATAAAATTATAATTATTATTTATCATTATATCTTTTTTTAATTTATCTTTACACCATATATCTATTACTTTCTGTGGGCCACCACGTATACAATTAACAGTATCATCAATATTATAAATTTTAGGGTTGGCATGCCAATGATCACCATTATATTCTATACATATTTTTAAATCAGTAATAACAAAATCATATTTATAATATTTTTTATTAATATTATCATATTTACCAAATTCATAGTTTAATTCTGCAAAATATATATGATCTTTATTAATATTTAAATTATTATATAAATTCCAAAACAATTTTTGTGATGATTTAGAATAATATTTTTTTGTTTTATTAATATAATCTAACCATCTTTTATTACCTTCAATTTCACCATACTTTCTAATGAAAGTGTTAAGACATAATTTCTTTTTAATATTTAATTCTAACCATCTTTTATTACCTTCAATTTCACCATACTTTTCTATAAAATATTCTTTACAACTACCTGCATATGATTCTCTCTTACAATATTCTAACCATCTTTTATTACCTTCAATTTCACCATGCCTGGTTATAAAATTATTTAATGTTGATGATCTACTTAAATTAAATTTTTTAAAATCTTCTTTACTCCAACCATATTTTTTATTTTTAAATTCAAATGTATTTTTAGTTGATTGTTTTTTACAATATTCATTCCACATATTTAATCCATTTGATTTACCATATAATAATATTGCTTTTTTTAGTGTAATACCTTTTTTACTTTTTAATATTTTTTTTATTCTTGATACATAAAATTTTTCTATATTATTGTTTAAAAATTTAATTATATATTTAATTATTTTACTTTGAAAACCAAAATAATTAAACACTTTATCTATTTCATTTTTTTGGTTGTTATTAACTTTTTTATTTTTAATATTTAAACATTCATAATAATTGTATATTTTCTTAGTCATGGTTTTACCTTATCTGTGTCATATACAATTATTTATAAATTATTTTATCTCCTTTTACTATTTCACGAGGTTTACACTCAATTATATTACCGTTTCGTTCAACCATTATTGAATGATCTTCAGTTATAATTACAGTTTTACCTTCAATTGTAATTTTAAACAATTCTTTATTAGTTTTATGTTTTTTTATATACGTTATGTTTTTTTCTTCTATTATTTTATTATTAATGTTAACTGATAAAGTTTTATCATTTTCAACCTTTTTAACATAATTTTCATTAAATTCATCATTAATAATAAAATTATTATTTAAATTATTATAATAATCTTCAATTGATATATTATTACCATTTACAGTTATAATTGTATCTCCAGTTACAGAATCTGTATCGTTGATTATGGTAAATTCAACACCTTCAGTTCCTAATTCTTTATTTAATAATTCATCCAGTCTTGCAGATATATATCTAATCATTGTTTGACCAGTCAACGTGATACTTTTTGCAAGTCTTAAATCAAACCATCTAAAGTACTTATTTGCAGTTGCTCCGTAAAGACTGTTTAACATTTATGTTTAATAATATTCGTTAGATATTATTCGTATAAATACGCTTTATATTTCTATAAAGATCAGACTATATCATCACCTCATATATGAGGGCTGTGCACTTCGAAAATACTTATTTTCTACTCCATATAGGATAGTCGTTGAACCTTCTTCTATTCAAAGCTTGGCTGCTGATTGTCCAATTTTAACATTTTTTAAACCTTCACACCTAACTATATTTCATGTTTATGTTGTGGTAGTTAAACTCTAAGGATGTTCCAGCAATTCACACAGTTTTAAATCCTCCTAACTCTTAAAGGATTTTTAAAGCCATTTGTTCATTTTTATATGATGAAACTTTAAAACTACATTCTTGAATATATTTATTCAATTCATCATTTGATAATTTATCAAATTCCATATTTATACCTCCTTCTTGTAAATTTTATTATTTATATTATATACTAAATTTTCCATAAAATATATATTAATTTTTATTAAATCTTTTAAATATTTATTTTGATTATCTTCGCAAAATATTTTATATTCTTTATTCATATTAAAATGAGGTTTTTTTATAATGTAATTGTTATATACTTTATAAAACATATATACTGAATTACATTCACAAACATTAATAATTATATTATATTTATTTTTTAAATATTCTGCAAAATATAACATATTATAAAAATAAAAATTATCTAACTCTATTAAATATCTTCTATCTTTTTTTAAACCATAATAAGGTATTTGATAATCATAGTTAACTTTATCTTTATCTATCAATAGAAATTTATTAATAGATATATCAAACACTTTTGTTTTATTGTTTATATTTTCAAAACCATTAAAATTTCCTTTTTTTATTCTTTTATTAACAAAACCATTTGGTATAACATCATCTTTAGATATCCGTCGTTGTTCTTCAGTTTCATCATTATATATAAAAATTTTTTTATTATTTAATTTACATTTATTTTTGAAATCTTCAGTTCTACCTAATATATTAAATTCTTCCGTTGGTTCAAATAAATATTTTGTTTTTAAACCATTATTATAAGTTGTTCTACCTTTAACACCGTTATTTTTTATTTTTATAATAGTATCATCTTTATGTTTGTAACCGATTCTATAGAATACCAATTCACCAGATTTATATCTTATATCATCACGAGACACTCTAAAAGTATTATTAAATTTATCTTTAACAACAACAGTATTTTTTATTCTATTGCTTACATTTTTTCTAAAATTATCATCATGAACTTTACCGGTATTTGTTTTTGAAATTATATTTGATACTTTTTTTCTAAATTTTGCATATTGATCTTTGTCAAAATCATTAATCTCATTTATATCATAATCTATTCTATTTATCATAATATTTAATGCATATATTATTTTTTTATTAGTTGAAAATAATTTATATAATAAATAATGTGCTTCCAAATGGTCTTTACATTTTAATAATACTATATTATCTTTATTTTTAATATATTTTTTAAACAAACTCCTAGGTAATATATGATGATGCTCATATAAATTATTATTATCTTTATCAATTTTGTTAACACTATTTATATTAACAAAATCTAAATATTTACTTAGATTTTCTTCATCATATTTATATTTAGAACTTCTTATTATATTATTAAAATCTATCATTTATAAACTCTCTATATGGTGCTTTTACATATAATTATTTATAAATTCCTAGTTTTTAATTCAGCCTTAGCTTTCTCTAATTCCTTCTTCCACTTCTTCATTTCAGCTTTAGCTTGAACACGTTCATTATATAGTTTACCAACAATATTTGGAAGAAAACCTTGTTTATCTCTCCTAAATAAATTACCGCTTGACGATAAACTTAAATTTCTTTCTTTTAGATAAGATGTATCATACCTATTATTAAATAAACCTTCAAGTCTATAAATATCATCTTCTTCAGTTAGAGTAGATAATTCATTAAATTTATTATCTGTTTCACTTATAATAGTTTCAGGACTTATATTAACCTGTCTAATAATGTTAGGATACAAACTGTTTACATCGAAACTTGTTACCCATTTATATATACCAGCTTTTGGAAGTTTAACATAACCTCCAGGATAACCTTCACTAGTTTCACTTCTACTAGCAGTTTTATTAATTGCAATATTTTCTTTTTGTAAAATATTATAAATTAATACATCCCATGTTCTAACCGGACTTACAACATCCTCATAATTAACACCACATTTATATGATATATGTATCACCAATTCAATCAATTTTAATTTTTCTTCTAATTTTTCTATAAGCATTGTATCTTTAATATTATAATCAATAAATGTCTGAAAATCAGTTTTATATAATGTGTGAAGACTACCAAATGATGAATAATCTAATTTACCTTCACCTAATTCAATATTTGTAATACTATTTAAACTATAACTTGATCTTGGTTCATACATATGTTGCATATATAATTCCATATAATCTAATATTTCAATACCAAGAATGTAATATGTATTATACTCTTTTCCAAATTTGTTTCTTTTCTTTTGTTCATCAATAATATTAAAATATGATAATCTTTTTGTATGACTTACACCTAATAACATATTGCAACGATTAACGATGTAAGGTATATCGAAACCAAGTATATTCCAGCCAGATATTACATCAATATCTAATTCACTCCACTTATCAATAAATGATTTTAATAAATCTTTTTCAGATGTAAAACAATAGCTGATAACATTATCATTACTGTTTCTATACTCTCCTAGACACCACACATACATTTTATCATTTTGAATTTTTAAAGATATTGCATTAATTTTTTCTGTTGGATTATCAGCAGCTGCAAACCCATCCTCAGATTCAGTTTCTATATCTATAAATGCAACCTTGATCAATTTATTATCTATACCATAATTATGAGAATTCATAATTTTATTAATAAATTTATAATTATAATCTATATCATTTAATAAACTTAATTTATTTTCAAGTTGTTCTTTAAAAAAATTACGTATTATACTTCCTTCATGTACAAAACTTACATAAAATTCATATAGTTGTTCATCATTTATATTTTTAAAATCAGATGGTTCAAATTCTAATTCATTATCATCAATCTTTACACTGAACTCAGAATTGTTAACAGTATATTTTATAGCACCAACTCTTGCTAATGATTTATATTCTTCAATTTCACGAATGTTATCTTTATAATCATTTTCAGAAATGTAATATTTATTGTAATATTTATATAACTCATTTTTAGGAATTGAGTTGATATCTAATTTTTGCAGATTATTACTATCTAATATAATGTTAAATCTCTTACCATTATCGTTATATCCTCTTGCATAAGTTTTATATTTATATCTATCTACTGATGTATAAAACATTTATATCTTCACCTTCATCCAATCTGTTAATTGTAATAATCCTAACATATCTTTAACATAATAAACATCTTTTGTAAATATGTCAAGATTTCCACCTTCTCTATAATAATCATTAATATCTTTTGGTTCTATATTTTTAGGCCATAAGTATACACTAAAACCATTTTCAATAGCTTTCCAATATTTTTTTACAATCTCTGGATTCCTTGGTTCATTGTCATATATTATTCTAATTTTATCTTTATTGTTATTCATAAAATTATTGTCTCTACTTATGTCTGAACCAGACATTGCTACTGCATTATCTAGAAATGATGCATCTAATGCACCCTCAGTAATGTAAATATATTTTTTATTAAAATCAATGTTGTTTAAATTCCATATCTTATCCTCATCTTCAATAACTTTATATGTTTTATATCTTAGTTTAGACCTTGGATCCAAACTTCTAAATTGTATATATGCAAGTTCATTGTTTCGATTAAAATGAGGTATTACTAATTTTTCTTCTGTAAAACAAAATTCATCTTTATATTTTTCTAATTTGAGTTCTTTGAGTAATTCACCATAATTATTTGTATGATAAAACAATCCTAATTTTTCTTCAAATAATTTTCTATTACGTAAATAAATAGAACTGTTGTTCATTTTAGTGCACGATATAATATTTTTTAAAGATATAAATTGTTCATATTTAATCTTGTCTGAATTATCTTCAACTTTTTTATTCGGTTTATATTCACCTTTATTAAAGAATTGCTCAGCAACATATTGTCTATAAAGTTCATCATCCTGACTTTTCAGGAAATTTTTAAATGACATACCTTCACCACAATTAAAACAATGAAAGTATGGTTTACCTTCTTTATCCTCTAAAATCCATGCTCTAGATTTTTTAGAATTATGTTTACTGTCTCCACATAATGGACAACTAAAATTTGCTTTATTATGTTGAAATTTATAATTTCTTAATTTGCCAGATACTAATCCGACAAATTTCATTGTAACACTATCCATAATATATTCCTTCTAATGATATATTATAACATATATTTTTATAAAAATAAATAGATTAAAGTTTCTTTCTTGAGTCTGACCAAACAGTTGACTCAGAAGCTTTATGCCAATTTGCCACGGGTAAGAATGTTGCAGATATGTAACTCGTAGATGGTATTTTTACAAAATTACTTTTGACATGTCTCCATAAATATCTTTTGACACAAGGTTTAAAATAAGAACTTGTTGCTTTTAAAATATCATAAGACACATTTAATTTTTTAGATTCAGTAAAGTTTGAACCTTGTATTGATACCAATTCACCAAGTAATTTGGCTCTTAAATTATATGGTAAATAGTGGACATTAATACCAAGAAAACCTGCTCCTTGACCATCAGTATTAGCTGCATATTGTTCTAATAATATAGTAAGCGGAAATGTATCATAGTATGGTAATGTTTTCTTTAATTTTGGATCATAAAAATATAAAACCATATCACCAATTTTTGGAGCACTTGTTTGATATTCTTGATTATCACCAAGTAGTTTCATACGTGAAATACTACCTAAATTAGATATTTCTTTTTTATACCAATCAATAGCTTTCTTGTTAGTTTCACCATAGAAACCTCTAAGTTTAGCAAAATTGTCTATTGTTTCAAATGTGTTTAAATTACTTGTATCAACCATTTTTATATTTTTCCATAAATTCTTCTAATGAATAAAAGATTTGATAATTTAAATTATTTTCTTTAGCAATTCTAAGTTTTTCAACATCTCTAACTGTCCATGTATTTATTGCTATATTATAAAACTTTGTATTCTTTGATTTCCATTTATTTAAATTATTTATACAATTAATATCATTTTCATTAAAAG
>Ga0116171_10005015_pt1 | contig 11729 bp, 13 predicted proteins | sample AD_JPNHW2_MetaG_FD_89798 | JGI IMG/M metagenome (GOLD analysis project Ga0116171, IMG submission 89798) | Active sludge microbial communities of municipal wastewater-treating anaerobic digesters from Japan - AD_JPNHW2_MetaG | ecosystem: Engineered > Bioreactor > Anaerobic > Digestate | place...
AAATTTCAAAACTCCAGGAATTAATCAGGGATGCAAAAATTATTGATGAGTCAAAGCTTGATTCATCAAAGGTTTTGATTCTTTCAACCGTTGAATTGAAAAATATTGCGACAGGAGCAATGATATCTTATACACTCGTTCCTGAAAGTGAAGCCAATCTGAAATTGGGAAAAATTTCGGTAAATTCACCCATTGCAAAAGGACTGCTCGGAAAAAAAACAGGCGATAAAGTGGAAATACAGGTACCTGCGGGCATATTGAATTTAGAGATAATCGGAATTTCATATTAAAAATTATTATATGTCAGGAATATTTTCAAAAATAATATCAGGAGAGTTGCCCAGCTATAAAATTGCTGAAGATTCAAGATTCTTTGCCTTTCTTGATATCAGGCCATTGTCTGAAGGACATACCCTGGTAATTCCCAAACAGGAAATAGATTATTTGTTCGATTTGGATGATGAGCTTTATAAGGAGTTGTTCCTCTTTTCTAAAAAGGTGGCCATTGCTATTAAAAAGGCGATTCCCTGTAAAAAAGTCGGCGTTGCTGTGGTGGGGCTTGAGGTGGCTCATGCCCATATTCACCTGATTCCTATTAATGAAATTTATGATATAGATTTTAAAAGGCCCAAACTTTCATTAAGCAAGGAGAAGTTTGAAGAAATTACTTCCAGGATCAGAAAAGAATTAACCCTCTGATTTTTTTTTATTTTTCATATATACGGCAATCTTTTTAAGTTCTTCGTACCAGCTTTTTCCGAAGCGCCGTATTAATGGTTGTTTTAGAAATTCATACATGTAAAGGTTGTCTTTATTGCCTTTTACAAGTGCAGACTTGCAGATATTCCACTCATGATAATTTACCGCACAAAAATCTTCATAGTCAATTATCCGAACAGGGTAGAGATGGCATGAAAGCGGCTTTTGGAATGCAATTTTCTTTTTTTTGAAAGCTATTTCAATAGCACAACAGGCAACTTCATTTTTATAAACAACAAACACACATTCTTTTCCATTCACAAGCGGTGTGACTTTTTTCCCTTCAGGGTCAAAAACAAAAACACCTGTCCTTTCAACAACGTCAATACTTTCAGGGTTCATAAACCTGTAAATATCTTTGATGGCCTGTGAAAGTCTTTTTATTTCTTCGTCTTCCAAAGGGGCTCCGGCATCTCCTTCAACACAGCAGGCGCCCTTGCATTTCCCGTAATCACAACAAAACCTGCGCTCAGCCAGATCGTCGGATACTAATGTGTTTTCAATTATCAGCATAATATTATTGAATTCAAATGTAGAAAAAATTGTACATTAGTCAAATGAATTGATATATTTTTGATGAAAAAATGATCGTTTATCCCAATTGTAAGATTAATCTCGGACTTAATGTCCTATCCAGACGTGCCGACGGTTATCATAATATTGAAAGCATATTTTATCCTGTACCCTGGCATGATATGCTTGAAATTATCCCATCTGATGATTGCCATTTTAATTTTAACGGTTTAAATGTAAATTGTGCAAGAGAGGAAAATCTTTGCTTCAGGGCTTATAATTTGATAAAAAGACAGGTTAACATTCCGGATATTGATCTTTTTCTTTATAAGCAAATACCTTTTGGTGCGGGGCTGGGCGGAGGTTCGGCTGATGCCACATTTACATTAAAGGCATTGAATGAATTATTTTCTTTAAACCTGGGTGATGATAAAATCGCCGAAATGGCTTCATCACTGGGAAGCGATTGCGCCTTTTTTGTACAGAATTCCCCATGTTATGTTACTGGAACGGGCACCACACTTTGCCCACTGAATTTGAGTCTTAAGGGTTTTTACCTGGTGATAGTAAAACCGGATGTTTTTGTTTCAACAAAAGAAGCCTATAAAATGATCATACCGCGGCACCCTGTTGTGTCTCTTCCGGATTTGATAAAAGCCCCCGTTACTGAATGGAAAAACACTATAATAAATGATTTTGAAGAGCCGGTGTTTTCAAAGTATCCATTAATCCGTCAGATCAGGGAAAAACTATATGAAAGTGGCGCTGTTTATGCCTCGATGTCGGGCAGCGGTTCGGCAGTATATGGATTATTTGAACAGAAAATGACTATTGCCGGAGAATTTGATCATTGTATTGTATGGCAAGGGTTTCTTAGCTGATTTATTTCGGGGCTTTTTTGATCATATAAAAGGCGATAACGGCAAACAACAGATTGGGCATCCAGGCTGCAATCAGGGGGGAGAGGTTTCCATAAGTACAGAAAGTTTCTGTTACGCGCATAAAGAAAATATACGTGAACGTCAACGCCAGGCCCACGGCGATATGCAAGCCGATACCTCCCCGCACTTTACGGCTTGATACGGAAACCCCAATCAGTGTTAAAATAAAGGTGGAAAAAGGGAAAGCAAGCCTTTTTTGTTTTTCTATCTCATAAAACTTAATATTATTAGAACCCTTAAGTCGCTCTTCTTTAATGAATTTGCGCAATCGGGAATAATTCATCACATCAAGATTGTCAAGCTTTCTTTTGAAATCGTCAGGTGAAAGGTTAATGGATGTGTCTTTTTTTACCCCCGAGATAAGGCGCTCCTGCAGTCCGTTCACCAGGTGAATATTATAATTATTTATTGTCCATTTTTGTTTAATACTATCCCAGACAATACTGCTTGCATCCATTTTATAATACATGACACCATGATTGAAATGTTCAATGGTAAAGCGGGTACCCCTGTTTTCATCCACATTATAACCTTCAACATAAATAAAGGCGCCGGGGGCAATTTGCATGTGAATATTCCGGTTGTCGTTATAGAATTTATTTTTAATGTATGTGTATTTGAATTCCCATAATTTTATATTGGTGTATGGAATTAAAAAATTTGCCAGGTAAAATGACATGGCTGTTAACATGGTTGCCGTAATCATATATGGGCGCACCATGCGGCCAAAGCTGATCCCATTACCAAGTATCGAGATGATTTCAGAATGCGTTGCCATTTTGGAGGTAAAATATATAACGGCAATAAAAGTGAATAATGGGCTGAACAGGTTAACGAAATAGGGAATAAAGTTTAAGTAATAATTGAAGATTATTTCTTTTACAGGCGCCTCACTTTGAATGAGGTCATCAATGTTCTCAGAAAGGTCAAAAATGATAACTATAATAATGATGAGTGAAATGGACAGAAAAAAAGTACCCAGGAATTTTTTTATAATATAAAAATCAAGTTTATTCATTGTACTTTGCCTTTCTAAGGCTTATAATGTTCCAAATACGCAAAATTAATGTTATTTAGTATTTTCAGGTAAAAAAAAACCTGCCCGGAATGAGCAGGTTTTATCGGTTTTGAGCAGTTTATTCTTCGTCTTTTTCTTGTTCTTCATAAGCTTTGAGAAGCTGGGTCTGGATTTCTCCCGGCACCTGAAGATATTCAGCGAATTTCATTCCATAAGTTGCACGTCCGCTGGTTATTGAGCTTAATGCTGTTGAATACCTGTTCATTTCAGCCAGGGGAACTTTAGCAAGGATTTTCTGATAATTTCCTTCATGCCCCATACCCATGATGACGGCTCTTCTGCCTTGCAGGTCGGTCATTACATCACCCATTTTATCTTCGGGAACGATTACTTCTACATCATAAATAGGTTCAAGAATTTTCGGCCCGGCATTTTTAAATGCTTCTTTAAATGCATTACGTCCGGCAAGTTTGAAAGAGATTTCGTTTGAATCAACAGGGTGCATTTTCCCATCATAAATATACACGGCAATATCTCTTGCGTATGAACCTGTTAATGGACCTTCTTCCATTTTTTCCATAACACCTTTTAAAATGGCCGGCATAAAACGCGCATCAATAGCGCCGCCCACGATACAGTTATGGAAAATAAGCTTTCCGCCCCAGGCCAGTTCGTGATCTTCGCGGCCGCGAATAGGAAATTCAGTTGGTTCAACCATGTTATCCGAAAATGGCTGAATAAGCATATGAACCTCACCAAACTGGCCAGCTCCACCTGATTGTTTTTTATGGCGGTATACTGATTTGGCCTGTTTTGTAATGGTTTCACGATAAGGGATTCTTGGTGGAATGAACTCGATATCGATTTTATTTAATTTTTCGATCTGCCATTTTGCGATAGTAAGGTGTAATTCGCCCTGGCCATGAACAATCAGTTGTCTCAGCTCTTTTGAATATTCAGGAATGAGGGTTGGGTCAATACGTTTCATATCGTTAAGGATGGTACCGAGTTTTTCGTCGTCAGCGGTATTAACAGCTTTAACAGCGACCCTGTATTTAGGATTGGGAAATTCAATCGGGGACAGCTGAAATTCAGAGTTTTTTGAAAAAACAAGCGTATGATTGGTGTTGCTATTTTTTAGCTTTATAGTAGCAGCTATATCACCGGCAACAGCCTTAGAAATCTTTTCGCGATTTTTTCCGGCACACACAAATACCTGAGAAACTCTTTCTTTAGTACCATTATTTGCATTGATCATATCAATGGCCTCTGTAATTTCTCCCGAAAGGACTTTAAAATAAGAAACTTCGCCAATATGTGTTTCGATAGAAGTTTTAAATATAAAAGCAGAAGCGGTATCGGTAATGTTGCATGGAACATCTTTGCCTTCTGTGTCTTTTGGGCTGGGCATTTCATTTGGCGAAGGAGTTGAATTGGCGATAAATTCGAGTAACCCACCTACACCCATGTTTAGTTTTGAAGATGTACATAATACAGGGAAAAGATTTCTTTCGATAATTCCAAGTTTGAGTCCTTTGTAAAACTCTTCTTCGGTGAGCGTGCCTTTATCAAAAAATACTTCCATCAATTTTTCGTCACTTTCAGCAGCAGCTTCAATAAGAGCGGCATGAAGTTCTTCGGCTTTATCTTTTTCGGAAGCAGGAATATCAAGAATCTCGGCTTTGCCTTCTTTATTGAATTTGTACATTTTCATTTTAAGTACATCAATGATAGAGTCAAACCCAAGGCCTGTGGTTAAAGGATATTGAACAACAGAAACTTTGTTTCCGAACTGATTTTTGAGTTGCCGGATAGTTTCATCAAAGTTTGCTTTTTCATGCTCGAGCTGGTTTATTGCAAATATTACGGGAACATTCTGGCGTGCTGTATGCCGCCAGGTAATTTAGGTTCCGACTTCCACGCCATTTTGTGCGTTTACAACCATAATAGCGGTATCGCATACTTTTAAGGCAGAAAAAACTTCTCCGATAAAATCATCAAAGCCGGGATTATCAATAATATTGATTTTTTTATCGGCATATTCGGTGAACATTACCGTTGAGTATACTGAATTTTGACGTTCAAGCTCAATGTCACGATAGTCGGATACTGTATTTTTATCTTCTACAGAACCTCTTCTTTTTATAACTCCGCCTTCGAAAAGCATACATTCGGCCAGGGTGGTTTTACCTGATTTTGAGCCGCCAATTAATGCAATGTTTTTAATTTCGTTTGTCTGATATACCTTCATTTTTGTAATTAATTATTAATGGATTAAACTTATTTTCTGAAAAGGTGTGCAAATTTATTAATTATTATGAATAAATTGCCCATATTCAGGAATTAAACTTGAAAATATTGGCATAATAAAGGCAAAGAAAATATGGAGAAAATTGATTATTCGATGATAGCGGGGATTTGATCTTTTATTTCATTCCAGACCGATTCATTCATTTTTGCACCGATAACTTCAATTACCTTCCCCGCGAGTAAGGACCCGATAGCCCCGCATTTATCCAATGCCAGATCATTGGCAAGCCCGTAAATAAAACCTGCAGCATAAGCATCACCGGCACCGGTTGTGTCAATACAATTTGATTGGGTGGCCTGAATTTTATAAATGTTTTTTCCCTGCTTAACCAACGATCCGTTTTTTCCAATTTTTACCACGGCAATTCCACACATTTCAGCAAGTTCAAAAAGCGCTTGTTCGGGTTCATGACCTGTAAAAGATTTAGCTTCTTCCTCGTTGGCAAAAACAATGTCTACATAGTCAATAATGATTCTTTTTAAGAAATCAATATTTTGTTCTACAACGTTATAACTTGCCAGATCAAGGCAAATTTTGCAATCGTGGTGGCTGGCGAATTCCAGTATTTTTTCAATAAGATTGTGGTTTTGTAATAAATAACCTTCAATATAAACGTAATCGAATTGAAAGAACATTTCTTTTGTTAAATCAGTGTCTGAGAGCTCGACAGCGGCGCCCAAATAGGTTGCAAAGGTGCGTTCTGAATCCGGGCTTATTAATGCTATTGCACGGCCTGTATCGGAGGTTCCTTTGAGCAGTAAGGGTTCAATACCATTATTGCGCATATCGTCCGAAAAGAATTTTCCATAAGAATCATCACCTGTTTTCCCGATGAAAGATGTTGGTGTGCCCAGGTTGGCCAATCCGTGTATGGTGTTTGCAGCAGAACCTCCTGAAGATAATTCTTTTTTAAAACTTTCTGATAATTTCATTATTTCAGTTGAAATATCAGAATCAACCAATTGCATGCTGCCTTTTTGAATTTCAATTTTTTTCAAAAACTCTTCGGAGTCAAGGATCGTCATTATATCAACAAGAGCATTGCCAATACCTAATACTTTTTTCATAGCAAAAATTTTTTCTGCGGCAAAGATACAAAATAAAACCGAATTTGTTTGCCGGGTAATAACTAAAAGTGCTTAAAAGTCTTAGTTACAGTATTGTTTGATATAGGTATATGCTTCGGCAAAACCAAGTTCTCCGGCCCGGCTTAAATCCATGCAGCCATCGTCTTTCTGGCCGGCAAATATTTTTGCCATGCCACGGCCAACAAAAGCTGTGGATGACTTGGGATCAAACTCCAAAGCTTTTGAAAAATCAGCTATTGCGCCCATATAATCCTGAATGCGGTATTTTGCGTCTCCTCTGCCGGTATAATATTTCATATTATCAGGATTGTTCTTAATAGCTTCTGTAAAGTCTGCAATTGCTCCCCGATAATCCATCAGGAATGTTTTTGAAATTCCCCGGTAATAAATTGCATCATAATTCATAGGGTTTTTATCAAGGTATTTGGTGAAATCAACAACGGCCTCAATGAACTTTTGCTGATTTATATAAGTAATTCCTCGTTCGTAATATATTTTGGCATTTTTTGGCTTCAATTCTATTGCTTTTGTGAAATCAGCAATGGCCCCGCTATCATCTTTTATTTCCCTTTTTGCCATGCCCCTTTTAAAATAAGCATTGGCAAATCCTGAAGAAAGCTCAATAGCCTTTGAATATTCATCAATTGCTCCCCTAAAGTCCTGTTTTGAATATTTTTCATTTCCCATTCTTAAAAAATCTCCGGAGGATTGTCCAAAACCTTCAAAGGATAATAAAATAATTACTACCAAATTTATAATCGTTAAGATAATCGGTCTTTTCATCGTTTATATGTTTAATGTTACCCCGGGATTTTTTATAGTTCAGAAAGAATTTTGCTGATTTTGTTTCTTTTACAAAAATAGCTGTTAATAAATAAGAATGCAAGTGTTGATAAAATCTACGTATCATTTTTCCTATTACCCCTAAATTCGATATTTTTGTACCACAATAGTTAATAATAGAATTTGTTTTTTTTGATCCTGAAAAAATATAATTTTGCATAAAAATTAAACAACTTTATCTGAATTTTTTTTATGACTAAATTTGAGGTGCTTGATGATAAATGGCTTAAAATCACTCAAAATGAAAAAAAAGCCTGCATAATGAAGCTTGATGATATTAATTATCTGAAAATAAAATTTAATTCAAGAAAATACAGGGAAAACAATCATGTCATAACCATTTCATGTCCATCCGGAGAATTTGATCTGGTCTATGAGTCTGATGATAATAAAAGATGCAGCAATGATTATGAAAGCATCATGAAGATTCTTGGTATCCCTGGCTCATTTTAACCATTAGTTTCTGTACCATCTGATTTCCATTACAATTTTTTCTGTGTAGAGTTTGCTTGCAAACTCCGTTTTCTTTCTTTCCTGACACAGTCGGGCAGGCCTCGGAACTGTACTTTTCAATTCAAAAAAGTTATTTCCATTCAGACAGTATGTGTTTTCCGGTCACTTTTGGGGAATGACTATACATATTCCGTAAAAATGGCCTGAATTTGAAATTATACCTGTCTTTAATTTTGGTTTAGTAGACAGAATCAGGCCGTTTGTGGGTTTATTTGGCCTGCTGACTGCTTTTTCAGCAAACAAATGTTTTTGAACCGTAACTTTGATTTATCAAAACATTTAAGTAAAGGAAAATATGCCTGAGGAACTAAAAGATAAGATAAAAAATATATGGATGTTTTTAGTTTTAATAACAATCATATTTCAGAATAATTCTGTAGCTCAGGAAAAGCAAAACACCTGGGATTTGAGCAGATGTATTGAATACGCAAAAAATAATAATATCACTTTAAAAAATCTTCGTTTAAATGTTTCATCTGATGAGCAGGATTTAAAATTGTCAAAGAATGAAAAATGGCCCGATTTGAACGCAGGAGTATCTCAAAACCTCTCCTATAGCAATAGCAGCAAGGGCTTTACTAACAGTAGTTTTGGTGTAAATTCTTCGGTGGTTTTGTACAACGGTAATTACTACAACAATAGTATAAAATCAAATGGGTTGCTATGTCAGGAGGCCAATCTTAATGTTGAGGCTGGTGAAAATGATATCACCATTCAAATCACCCAGGCCTATCTGAATATTTTACTTGCCAATGAAAATATAGAATATTTAAAGGATCTTGTTCAGACATCAACTTCGCAGGTTGTGCAGTGCCAAGAAAAATATAATGCCGGTTCTGTGGCACTTAAAGATCTGATGCAGTTGCAATCAGCATTGGCTAATGATAAATATTCGTTGGTTGTTGCTGAAAATAACAAGCGTCAGAATATCATGACGTTGAAAAAAATCCTGCAAATTCCACCAGACACAATTTTTGATGTTGCTATTCCTGAAAAGACTGATGTTCAGGTTTCTTTATTTTCGCTGGAAGAGGTTCAGAAATATGCCATTCAAAATATGCCGGAAATGAAAAGCAGTGAATTGGAAATATCGCGGCAAAAAGTGGAGTTGCAAAAAGCAAAGGCGGGATTTTTACCTAAACTTAGCCTGAGTGGTAGTCTTAATTCGGGTTTTGGTTCTTATTTTTCATCAACCTCTGATCCGTATTTTACCCAACTGTCGGATAAATTCACTCCTCAAATGGGCTTGTCGTTGTCAATACCCATTTTAAACCACAATAGCTCAAAGATAAATGTTGAAAAGTCAAAGATCAGGATTGAACAAGCTCAACTTGAATCAGAAAATACCAGAACAGAATTAATGCAAATCGTTGAACAGGCATATATTGACGTAGAAAACGCACAAAATCAATATGTTGCCGCCGGCGAACAATTAAATTATGCAAAGGAATCCTACAGGATTTCAAAAGAGCAACAATCTTTGGGCGCTAATAATAACGTAGAGTTTCTGCAGCAAAAGAACTTATATATTCAGGCGCAGCAAACCTACATTCAAACCAAATACACATTAATGCTTCATTTGAAAATCTATAATTTTTATAAAGGTATACCCGTGACAGAACAATAAAATGTTTTAAATAACAATATCAAGTTTAAGAGAAATGAAAAACATACAAAAAAATGCGGGCGGATTGAAATTGTTTTTATTTACCATAATCCTGCTTTGTTTTTTCGACTCCTGCAGCAATAAACAGCAAACCATTTTGCTCACAGAAAAGCCACAGAAGGGCGATATTTTCAATACGGTAAAAACAACGGGAACTGTTCAGCCGGTAAATACTGTTTCAGTGGGATCACAAGTGTCCGGAACCATTGAAAAACTATATGTTGATTTTAATTCAGTGGTAAAGAAAGGGCAATTGCTGGCAGAGCTTGATAAGACATTATTTCAGGCTTCGCTTGATCAGGTGAAATCCAATTATGAACAGATACAAAGTCAGCTGATATTTCAAAAAAGCAATTATGAGAGACAAAGCCAGCTTTATAATGTTGGAGCTATAAGCAAAGCCGAATACGAAAATGCCTTGTATACCTATAATTCTGCAAAAGCACAGGCTAAAGTTATTGCAGCACAGGTTCAATCTGCTCAAAAAAACCTTACACTGGCAAGTATCTATTCTCCTATCGATGGGACAATACTTTCACGTAGTGTTAGTGAAGGGCAGACCGTTGCAGCCAGTTTTAGCACCCCAACCATTTTTTGTATTGCCAAAGACCTAAAAGAGATGCAGGTAGAAGCATCGGTGGATGAAGCTGATATAGGTAATATCAGGGAAGGCGACAGCGTGGCATTTTCTGTAGATGCCTTTCCTGATGATATATTTGTGGGAACCCTACAACAGGTGCGCCTGAATCCTACCACAACAAATAATGTGGTAACCTATACAACGATTATTAAAACTTCAAATGCAGAAATGAAACTTAAACCCGGAATGACTGCGAATATTACCATATATACCGAAAAGGTCAAAAATGTTCTATTAATACCGGTCAAGGCGATTAAGTACAATCCTGACAGTACATCCGGTAATTTTCAAATAATCCCTTCCACCAGGAAATTATTGAAAAATGAAAGTTCTGTCTGGCTTAAACAGGATGATAAGCTTGTACAAAAAATCATCAAAACCGGATTAAATAATAATGATAAAGTTGTGGTTTCAGATGGATTAAACGGAAACGAGGAAATTGTTGTCGGGATTGTTCAAATGACCAGCAATGAGGCGGCAAGCCCGCAGACCAACAGCCCGTTTATGCCTAAAAGACCCGGAAGCACCAGGAATAAAACGAATTAATGATGGCGAAAATACTTGAAATAGAAAACCTGAAACGTGAATTTATTGTTGGTGATGAAACTGTGAGGGCTTTACAGGGTATAAGTTTTTCTGTTCATTCTGGAGAGTTTATTACCATTATGGGAAGCAGTGGCTCGGGTAAAACAACACTGTTAAATATTATCGGGTGCCTGGATACTCCAACAAGCGGAACATATTTATTGGATAATGTAAATATCCGGCAATTAAACAGAAATGCCCTTGCAGAACTGAGAAACAAGAAAATAGGATTTGTTTTTCAATCCTATAACCTTTTGCCAAGAACCACTGCAATAGAAAATGTAGAGTTGCCATTGTTTTATGATAGAAATATTTCATCAAAAGTCCGTAAAGAAAAGGCTTTTGAAGCACTTAAAGCCGTTAACCTTGAAAACAGGGCATTTCATTCTCCCAGCCAGCTTTCTGGCGGCCAGCAGCAGCGTGTGGCCATTGCCAGGGCTTTGGTTAATGAGCCTGTTCTGATTCTTGCTGATGAAGCTACCGGAAACCTGGATACACGTACCTCATATGAGATAATGGCCTTAATGCAGGAATTAAACAAGCGTGGAAGGACCATAATATTTGTGACACATGAACCGGATATTGCAACATTCAGCCAACGGACCATATTATTACGTGATGGGAAAATACAGAGTGATCAGGTAAATTGTAACATGCAATCAGCTTTAGAATTAATTGCAGGATTGCCTAAAGCCGATAAAATTTAACATTGAATAATGAATATTTTAAGTCTGATAATGATTGCCCTTAAAGCATTGAAAAAAAATAAAATGCGAACTTTTCTAACCATGCTTGGCATAATCATCGGTGTTGCCGCCGTAATAACAGTGATGGCCATAGGTGAAGGCTCTA
>Ga0116171_10005016_pt1 | contig 11727 bp, 11 predicted proteins | sample AD_JPNHW2_MetaG_FD_89798 | JGI IMG/M metagenome (GOLD analysis project Ga0116171, IMG submission 89798) | Active sludge microbial communities of municipal wastewater-treating anaerobic digesters from Japan - AD_JPNHW2_MetaG | ecosystem: Engineered > Bioreactor > Anaerobic > Digestate | place...
GTGTCTGCTTTCACCCCGCAGGAAAGGCACATTTGACAGGACAGTGAAAATTTGAATCGAATGGTTTATCTTGACAAAAAAGTATATAAATTGCGGGGCGAAAAGCAGCCACCGACCGTTATGGCCAATTATTAAAGTTTATAACATGACAAGACTTTTGATTTACATTTCAGCAATTCTCTTAACGACACTAGTTGTATCTTGTGTCATGGACCCAGTAAGAGAAAAATTAAAAGGACGAGTCATCGACTATGACACAAAATTGCCAATCAAAGGAGCAATGTATGGTTCTGAATTTACAAATGACTCAGGAAATTTTGACCTGACAATATACAGACACGAAGGAACTATTGATATTACAAAGAACGGATATAAACCTTTTAATCTTAAAATAGAGCATATTTATAACAACGGAGATTTTAAAAGTTTTACTCTTTACGACAAATCAAATAATGACAATTGGACAACTAAGACTTATAAAAATTCTCATAGTTTAGATTTTAAAGTAATAAATGGAGACAGTATCATTATTGAATTAAAAAAAGAATAACTGGCCATAACTTGTATCTGCTTTAATGCCGCAGGCGGGACAACTTGACAGTTTTGGAATATTTTGAAAGCTATGTGTATCTTGACAGGAAAGGTTATTAAAATGCTGCACTAAAGCAGCCACTAATCGTTATAAGCAATGCTAAATAGACACAACATATTAATATTTCTACTTTTGACATTCTGCATGCAATTGAATGCCCAAAATTCATCTGTTGTTGATTCAATTGCTAAAAAACTGAAAATAAAAGAGGTAATCAAAAGGATCTACTTTGGTGAAAACGAAGCCCTTTCAATGACCTATACTGAACTATATGACACTAATGGAAAACTGACAAAACGAATCTCGTATAATAATAATTTCAACTCAATAGTAATTAAGGAGTACTATTTCTACAATCAGCAAGGGCAATTGGAAAAGGACATAAATATTAAGTATAATCTATCTGACTCGTCCGTTTATACTCAGACCTATTCATACAATTCAAAAGGAGATTTAGACAGTAATGCTTTTGGTAAGATAAGATATAAATTTGATGAAAAAGGAAGGTTAATTGAAAGTATCGAAAAAACTGTAACACCTGTTGACCTTAAAATAATTTATTCTTATGATTCACAGAGTAGATTAAAAGAAGAAAAACAATATTTTATTAACGGTCTACGAGCAAGAATTAATTGGAAATATAATAAAATTGGACAAATCGTGAAAAAAATTAGTACTTATTACGATTCAAATAATGACCAACTAACTTCAGCTTATATCAATACTTTTGTTTACAATAAAATTGGGCTTTTAACAACAGAATATCAAAAACAGATAAAGATTTCAATAATTAATAAAAAGGAAGTGGATAGAATTTACCGTTATGAATATTCTTTTTACTAAATCAATACAAGCACTGCTTATAACAGGGGCTTTGCACCAGGCGGAGTGCGGGAAAAATTGAAACGTATGGAAAATTAATTAATTTTATGGACGGGGTGAAACGGCGGGAATGTTCAAGTTCCGCCCGCTGCAAAGCCCCAGAACGTTATGGGCAAGTTTAAAAAAGAAAAAACTACAACATGAGGACACGAGCTCCAACATTGAAATTTGATACATCTTGACAAGACATACCATTAAGACAAAATAAAGCATGGAGACCATACACCATAGCAAAAACGGGACGACACCGAAAAGCCATATGAGTAGAGAAATAAAACAAAATAAAAAAATGAAAAAATTATCATCAATCACATTTATTATGGCAACGATTATTATCGCCATTTTGACTTCATGTAAAAAAGGAGATACCGGACCAGAAGGACCTGCTGGTAAAGATGGAAAAGATGGAAATGCAAATGTTATTACTTCTCAGATTACTGTTTCAAGTTGGACATGGTATAGTACTTATGGAAGATATGAATCTAATGTAACAAATACAAGTATTACACAGGATATTATTGATAATGGTGCTGTCATGGCATATTATGTTCTTAGTGGTTATTGGGTATTACCAACCACATATTATACAGGAGCAGGCTATGCTCAAACACTTTCATATTCGTATTCTTTACAAATGATTAGATTTAGGTTTGCGTATTCAGATAGAGTTGATCATGGTGACCCAGGTTCACAAGATTTTAAAATTGTTATTATACCTGGGCCATGAAATTGAAATAAACCAGCCCATAACTTTGTGTCGGCAGGCAGCGTCGGGTCAGTGTTTAAGGACAGTGCAGTGCTTTTATCAGACGTGCGTGTTCGTGGACAGAAAAGTCCTTCTATCTCGCCGCCGACCTGCCACACCGGTTCGTTAGCAACAACTGCAAAATATGAACGAGTCAAAACTTCATAAAATGGAAGAATCTACAGAATACAAAAGAAGTTTTTCATTATTCCAAGCCTACGACTTCCTTAAAGAAAGGGGGCTAGATAAGGAAAGTGACTAAATAAAAAATTCATCTGACCACTTTCAGAGTTACACAAGTACATTGAGGCGTGCAAAGATTGTTTCACTTGTACGAGACAAAGGACTTTTAGATGATTTTTTTAAAACTATTTGGCCATCAGGATTGACAGACAAAGGAATAGGCAGATTGAAGTTTTATGAAAATCTCATTATGCGGTTTAATGGGGACCAAGAAGGGACTGCTACAGAGGAGGACGACGAAGAAACAGCTATCATTACAGCGGAAAATGAATTTGCTTATGAGAACGACTTAAGACGTTATCTTATAAAGAATCTTTCCGTAATTGAGAAGGGGCTGAAGCTTTATGAAAACAACGGCACAACAGGTGAAGAATTTATTGTTCCTGGTACGTCAAGACGCATAGACATATTAGCTATTGACACTCAAGGTAAGTATGTTGTTATTGAATTGAAAGTTAGCCGTGGCTATGAGAGAGTGGTTGGACAAATACTTTTTTACCAATCAAGTATTAAAACAATATTCAAACAGGATAAAGTACGAGCAATTATTATAGCGAGAGAGATATTACCTGAAATTAAAACAGCAACGGAATATTTGCCAGACTTTGAACTTTTTGAATACCAACTTTCTGTGACATTAAACAAAATAAAATAATGCAGCAGTTGCTAACAGGCTGCTGCTTTCAGTGGCGGGGCAGTGGCTCGTTGGACAAGAAAGTAATAAAAATAAAAGGCAGTGATTCATAGAAACGACAGTAAGTAAAATCGCCACCGAAAAGCAGCAGCCGGAACGTTGGCAACAAGTGTAGAAAGACAGACCCAGCAGACAATTATCGACTAATTTGAAAGAAAAACGATAGAATTTCTGTACCTTGAAACCAGACCCAAAAGGTTTTATTTTTTTTGCCCACCCACTTTGCACCCTTCGGGATGCATTAGGATTTAAAACAACCCCTTCGCACATTGCAGCACATTTGCAAACCCCCACGAGCCCACGCACAAACCAAAGGTTTACAAAAGAGCTGCAATTTCCCCCCCCGCACCCAAAACACCTCTGATAAATATCTTCCAAATTTATATTTATTCTTGTTTTTTTATTTTACATTTGCATCTTTGTTGCAATTAAAACAATACTGCATTTATGAAAGCAAACGATATCCTTAACAAACATTCTCTCAAACGCACCAGTTGTCGAGAAGGAATAATTAATATAATGTTAAACGCAAACAAAGCTTTGTCGGAAACCGAAATCAGAGAAAGTTTAACTGGTAATTACGACCGCACAACATTTTACCGTTCATTCAAAACTCTTGAAGAACATCAAATTATTCACAAAATTGTGGTTGATAATCTAATGGTAAAATATGCCATTGATAACCCAACACACCAAAACAAGGAACATGTACATTTTTGTTGCAATGATTGTCATACGGTTCAATGTATGGATACAGTAAATGTTTGGGATATAAAATTGCCTGATGGTTATACTTCAACCGAAATAGAAATACTAGTCAAAGGAACATGTGCTATTTGTAGAAAGTAAGGATTAACAAAATTGTATAAAATCAAAAAACATATTACAGTTGTTTTATTGGGAATATTTATCTTCCCTATATTGTTCCAATCAATTCATATTGTTTGGCATCAGTCTCATGATATAATACACTCAATAAAACACCATAATTGCACAGACAAGAGAGCAGCATACTTTAATACAAACAATTATTGCCCGATTTGCGAATATCAGTTTTCAATAAATAAACAACCCGATACTTTTATTTTTGAGTCAACAATTCCAATCATTTGCAGTTTATTTATAGTAACTGAAGTTTTTCAACCCTACCAACAAAGCTTCTCTTTAATTTCTCCCAGAGCTCCTCCGGCCTTCTTCCTTTTGTAATATTTCTGTTTCTATTTTTCAGGAGAATAATCTCAATCATTTTTAATTATGAGCAAGTCTTTCATACTTTTATTGGGCATGGTTTATCTGTATGGTTTGTCGTATGGGCAAAATAAATATTCCTTAAAAGGGAGCGTTGTCGATGAAAACAAACAACCTCTGGCTGGGGCGACTATTTATTTATCGCCAACGGCAAAAGGTGCATTTACAGATGCTAATGGCAATTATATGGTAAAAGATATAATTGCAGGTATCTATACAATAAAAATATCTTTTATTGGCTACAACTCAATTGTTGATACCATAAGGATTACCGGGAATAAAGTTTATAACTCGAATCTTTCCACATCAGCCCTTAATTTACAGGAAGTAGTCGTTACCGATAATTATGCCCAAACACGAAAAAAAGAAGAACCGCTCAATATTGAAATTGTAAATGATGATTACCTGAAACAAAATTTGGGAGGCAGCCTGATGAATTCTCTCGAAAGATTGCCGGGAGTAACCACTATTGATATTGGTTCGGGGCAGTCAAAACCTGTTATTCGTGGGCTTGGTTTCAACCGGGTGGTAGTGGTCGAAAACAACATCAAGCACGAAGCCCAGCAATGGGGGGCCGACCATGGGCTTGAAATTGACCAGTATGCAATTGACAATGTCGAAATTATTAAAGGACCTGCTTCGCTCATGTACGGTTCGGATGCAATGGGGGGCGTAATTGATATGAAAAATAAAAAAATTCCTGCTGATAGCACGTATGGCGGCTCTGTTGACCTATCCGGAAAAACAAATAATGATTTTGTGGGCACATCCGTTTCGTTGTACGGCAGGGAAAATTGGTTTTTTGCTGACTTTCGGGCAACCATTCTTGATTATGGCGATTACAAAGTACCGACCGATAGCGTAGATATTTATTCGTATCGGGCACCATTGTATAAAAACCATTTGCGAAACACCGCCGGAAAAGAACAGAACCTGCATTTGACTTTTGGAATTTTAAAAACAAAGTTTCAAAGCAGGTTTTATATCAGCGATGTAAACAGCAAGAATGGATTTTTTGCCAATGCCCATGGATTAGAACCGAGGAATGTTGATACAAAACTACACGATAAATCAAGCAGGGACATCAACTACCCATATCAATCGGTCAACCATTTTAAGGTTATCAATTCAAGCCAGTATAACTTTGGTAAACTAAAACTTGAATCTGACATTGGATTTCAGCGAAATTTCAGACAGGAATGGAGTCAATATGTAAGCCACGGGTATATGCCGGCAACTTATCCCTCTTCACTGAATGCCAACCCTGATTTAGAACTTCAGTTCGATAAATATGTGTATTCCGGGAATCTGAAATTATCCTACAAAGCAAACGATAAGGCTCAGTTTCATTGCGGAATAAATAGCGACTATCAGGATAACCGTATTGGTGGGCGAGGTTTCATTATTCCCGCATACAAGCAACTTAATTTGGGTGGTTACCTCTTGGGAAAATATGCTTTTTCACAAAAGAGTATTATCCAAATGGGTGTGCGGTACGATTTCGGGAACATCAAAACCCAAGCCTACTCCGACTGGTTTCCTTCTCCCGTGGTAAGCAACAATGATACAACATACCAATATCTTAAAAGAGCCGATGACATAAACCGTAGTTTTTCCAATGTTTCGTGGTCATTTGGGTATAATTATAATGCCGAAAAGTGGTCGTTCAAAGCCAATGTGGGGAAAAGCTTTCGTATGCCTACAGCAAAAGAGTTGGCAGCAAACGGTGTAAACTATCACAATTTCAGTTACGAGGTTGGCAATTCGGAATTATCACCGGAAGTATCCTATCAGCTTGACGTAGGGTTGGAATATAATTCAGAAAAATGTGCAATTGGAGCTACACCATTTCTGAATTACTTCACCAATTATATTTACCTCAACCCAAGTGCGGAGCACGACAGGCTTTATGGCAACGGGAATCAGGTTTACTATTACACTCAATGCGAGGTTTTACGCTACGGTGCTGAAATACATGCACACTATCAGTTGTTAAAATCTTTGCAGGTTGGAGTCATTGGTGAATATGTTTATTCCGAACAACAATCTGGCGAAAAGAAGGGGTTTACCCTACCGTTTTCGCCACCTACTTCGGCTATTTTAAATGTGAAATACCAAAAGCAGAAAATAACGTTTATCGAGAATGCTTATGTATCGGTCGATTACAAACTAACAGCTCCGCAGAAAAACATTGTACCACCCGAAGAAACAACAGACGGTTATCAGGTTATCAATATCGGATTGGGCGGAGATGTAAAACTGAAAAATCAAAAAGTAACTATTTCATTACAGGTTCAGAACCTGTTAAACACCAAGTATTTTAATCATACCAGCTATTACAGGCTGATAAATGTACCTGAACCGGGGCGAAATTTTATTATAAATATTTCAATTCCTTTTTCAGGTAAAATCAAACGAAAGTAAATAATGTATAACAATTTAATTTTTAAAATTATGAACACAAAAGTATTATTAGTCGCGTTCGCAATCGTAACAGGTTTATTCTTTACCTCATGTAATAAAGATGATGACACCGTTCCCAAACCCGTGATAAGCGAAATGGAATTAGGAACAAGCAATAGCCATATTGGAATTATTGGCAGCGATTTACATGTGGAAGCTGAAGTGACCGCTGAGGCGAAAATAAGCAAAATTGAAGTTTTAATTCACCAGGAAGATAACAACGATGCATGGACATTCGATAGTGTTTATACCGAATTTGAAGGTTTAAAAAACACAACGTTTCACAAACACATCGACATTCCGCTTACTGTGGATACCGGAACATACTGTTTCCATTTTATTGTTACCGATCAAAATGGTCAGCAATCGTCTATCGAAATAGAAGACCTGACCATTCAAGCACCTTCAGATGCTGTTGCACCAACAATCACAATTACATCAACTCCAACAGATAATCAATCTTTTTCAACAGGTCAAACTATTAGTATTATCGGCTCTGTTAGCGATGATATAGCATTGGGCGGAATATATATTGGTCTAGTTCGAGTTGATCAGGCGTTAACAGATGCACAAGTTAATGATGGCAATACCATTACTTTGCTCCACAATCACGATTTCCCCAATCCAACTTCATACAGTTTTTCTGCTAGTATAAATGTAGGAGCTGCAATGGATAATAACATCACTCCAAAACCCACAACTTGGAATATCGGCGATTATTATATTGTGGTAAAATGCAAAGATTCTTTTGGCGGAAACTGGACATTTTCAAGTCATTATGCTATTGTAATAAATTAAATTTCCGATTACAAACTATACAGCAGGTTGATAACCAACCTGCTGTTACATTACTCTACAAATGAAAAAATTAATAATAATTACAATTATAATGTCTCTCATATTCGCTTTTAATTCATGCGAAAAAGATGACGACATCGACAATCAAAAACCCGAAATTGATTTAAGCATTCAGGATGCCTTTCCTGTTAGTTGCGACACGCTGTATTTTGGCGAAACTTTTATATTAAAAGTAAAATTTACCGATAATGTGCAACTTGGTTCATATAGCATTGATATACACAACAATTTCGACCATCATTCCCATAGTACAGAATTAACGGAATGTAATCTTGACCCAATCAAAGAACCTGTTAATCCATTTACATTGATTCAGGATTATGATATTCCTGCAGGACAGCAAGAGTACGAAACAAACCTATCCATTACAATTCCCTCAAGCAATAGTAATGGCTCATTTGACGAAGGAGACTATCATTTTTTTATAAGCCTTACCGATAAATCAGGCTGGTCGGCTCAAAAAGGATTAAGTATTAAAATATTACACCGTTAAACTATAATTAAACATTATAGAATTATATCACTTTAGACACCTTTATTTATTAATCTTTAAAACTTAAAATTATGGCAAGTACATCAGAAACCGGACACGCAAAAAATGCAGCAAACTTCGACGATTTAATTTCATTCGTCACAGGTTATGGCACAGCCTACAACCCTTCAAAAGCTACTATCAAACTAACAGCATTGCAAACACTATCAACCAGTGCTAAAAATGCAATCAATGCAGTAAACGCCGCACTCCCTGCATATAGTAATGCAGTTGCTGCCCGAGAAGCAGCATTTGAACCATTAAGCAAACTCATTACACGGGTAAACAACGCTCTCAAAGCAACCGACACCACCGAACAAGTGGACGAGAGTGCAAAAACCTTAGTTCGTAAAATTCAAGGTGCAAGAGCAACAGCAAAAAAGACTGATGAAGAAATTGCAACAGCCAAAGCCGAAGGAAAAGAAACCAAAGAAATCTCATCATCACAAATGAGTTACGATAGTCGTTTAGACAACTTCGACAAACTCATTAAACTGTTGACCAGCGTTACCCTTTACGCTCCCAACGAGGCGGATTTAAAAGTAACAGCATTAACAACTCTGTACAACGATTTAAAAACTAAAAATACATCCGTTGTAACAGCAACTACACCTTTAAGCAACGCCCGTATCTCACGAAACGACATCTTATATAAAGAAAACATTGGCTTAGTTGATATTGCAATCGACACAAAAACTTATATTAAGTCACTTTACGGAGCAACAAGCCCACAATACAAACAAGTTTCAAAGTTGGAGTTCAAAGCAGTCAAGATATAATTGCAATCAGACAACTTCATTCTTTGAATAACCTACTCACTTTATCAACAAACAAACTGCGGTTGTCAATACGACAACTGCGGTTTAATTTATTTAAACTGTGAGTTTCGATAAACGAACTGCGACTTTCAAATAATCAACGGCAAGTTACAAGAAACGTACTGCAAAAATCAAGGAACGAACTGACAAATACAACAAGTAAACTGAGAAGTTCGAGCAAGCCCCCGCACAAGTTCAAGCACATTTGCAATTCGCACAAAACCCACCTACGAACCCAAAATTGCAAAAGAGCTTGTCCTTTTTCCCTCCCGCATAGAAACATTCGTGTAACTTGAAAGGATTTTAAAGCCCTCCGCTGAAAAAAATAAAACCGCCAACGCACTACCTGCCCTGATTGAGAAACAATTCATCATGATAGGATTGTAGATGAAGAAAATGATATATATTTGATGCTTAATAGGATAAAGAATGAACACCAGTTGCCAACAAACGCTATAGTTAATTGCCGGTGCAGTGCTTATTCGAGCGGTACAGCTCGTATCAAAAGTAGTTGTACCCTGATAGAAAAGTGCTTCGAAATCGGCAACTAACCATAGCGTCAGCCGTTAGCAACTATTTAAAAATGAAAATAGAATGTTATATATTCACTTTTATTTCTTTAGCTGCTTTACCAATTTTCTTGTATTTCAGAAGACTAATGGACAATAGGAAAAGCTGGATTGTCCTAATTGAAATCTTTTCTGTATTAGCAATTGTTGGAATTGTCCTGACAATATTTGAATGGAAATATAACCTTATTTATTTATGTTTTATAACTCCAGTTTATACAATTGCAATATACCGACCGTTATACCTGATTTTTAAAAGGATTATGAAGAGAGAACCGAAAGACACTTTCATGAATTGGAGTTCAGGTTTATTCTATGACAGGGTTTTTAATATTATTTTCCTTATGCTATCTGTGATTCCAATTTTTTTAGTAATTAGTTTATATGCAATAATAAATAATGGGTAATAGATTATTATTAGTTTTGTTTATTTAAACATATGTGTAACTTGACAGCGCAGTATATTTGGACACATCGATAAAACAAACGAATATTTGTGGATTTTTATAAACAGTCGGTATTTGAAATAATATTACGCCAAGAAAGAATGCAGAAAAGTGGTAATAAACGGTTGCTAACTTCGGCTGGTATTCAGCGGCAGTGCGGGACTGCGGACAATTACGTTCTTTATATTAACTTCGGGACTGCGGACAGGAAACGGCTACTAAATTGCCGCCGAAATACCAGCCGTAATCGTTATAAGCCATTTTAGGACGACAGTTCAACTATAAAACTAACGAGTAGACAAAGACAACAAAATGAAAGCAAAAATTTATCGGGGAACAAAAGAAATTGGCGGGACTTGCGTAGAGTTAACAGCAGACAATGGAAAAATTCTTTGGGTTGACCTCGGTGCTCCACTTGACGACAAAAATCCAAACATTGATTATGCAAACAATAAGCTAGACGCACTTTTAATTTCCCATCCACACCAAGACCACTTCGGACTAATGGAAAAAGTAGGGACTACCGTCCCCATTTTCATTGGCGAGTTGTCTTTGGACTTAATTAACGCAACAAATATTTTTAGAGACATTCCACTCTTACAAGGAAATTTCAAAACGATACGACCTTGGAAAAAGTTTAGTGTTGCCGACACATTTCAAGTAACACCATTTCTCACCGACCATTCAACTCCTGAAGCATTTGCTTTTTTAATTGAAGCAGACGGAAAGCGAATTTTTTACAGCGGAGATTTCAGAGCTACTGGACGAAAAAAAATAGTTTACGAAAAGCAAATTGAAAGCCCACCCGAAAACATTGACTTACTCTTAATTGAAGGTACAATGGTAGAACGGACAAATCATCTTTACTTGACAGAGGACAGCGTTGAGGAAGCGATTTACAAAACAATCAAAGACCAAACTAATTTATCCTTTGTCATCAGTTCAGCACAAAACATTGACAGACTAATTTCAGTTTTCAGAGCGTGTAAGCGAACAAATAAATTTCTTGTAATTGATGTTTACACAGCATGGATTTTAGATATGGCAAGAAAGCAATCAAAAAATATTCCTGCAATTGAATGGCAAGAGATAAAAGTTTTTGACCACCCCAATCAATTAGAAAAAATAAAAGACAAATCATATGATGAGTTTCGCAACAGAATAAATGAACAAAGAACAGGCAATGCAGTTTTTCAGAACCCTTCTGACTTTGTTTACTTCGTTCGTTGCCCCAATGAAAAATTAGTAAACAAGTTGCGAAAGAAAGGAACGATAAATATTATCTATTCGCAGTGGGAAGGATACTTGAAAGAAGAACACAAAACTTTTTGCACAGATAACATTAACACGCTAAAGAGCGACAGCGATATTTCGTTTCAAGTAATTCATACAAGCGGACACACTAATGTTCCCGACTTAATGAAATTTGCAAAAGCAATTAACTCAAATAAAATAGTTCCCATCCATACGGCTTTCCCAGAGAAATTTAAAACGGAATTTGAAAAAGAAGGCTTTGCGAATATTTCACTTTGGGACGATGGAAAAGAATATTCAATTTAAAGAAACAAAATCATGAGCGTATTTAAAAGAGGAATTGAGAACCAAAAATTCATTACTGAATTAAACAGCAATCCGTA
>Ga0116171_10005019_pt1 | contig 11720 bp, 13 predicted proteins | sample AD_JPNHW2_MetaG_FD_89798 | JGI IMG/M metagenome (GOLD analysis project Ga0116171, IMG submission 89798) | Active sludge microbial communities of municipal wastewater-treating anaerobic digesters from Japan - AD_JPNHW2_MetaG | ecosystem: Engineered > Bioreactor > Anaerobic > Digestate | place...
CAATTCTTACATAATTGAATAACGATAGATATTCTTTTTGTGCTAATATATTACTATTTAATAACACATAATTTGCATCATTGCTGCATTGCGTATGCAAAATCAAAAACTTGGAAACTACAGAATGATTATGAATATAAATATTAATTTCAATATAGATATTACTATAATATTTTATATTATAATCTTTGAATTTTTAAAATAAATTATAAATTAATTGATAAGATATGTTCTATGCCATTTCCTAGTTATCTCTAGGAGGTGTCATAGAACCAACTTCAACCCACATTTTAGCCGGTTCGCTTTGTACTAACTTTAGTGACACCATCCACAAAATGCAATCAGTGACACTTATACTTCAGTGGTATAATCCAATTCCTGAGAAATCACCCGAAAATAGGCTTTTTGTTCCTACATACTATGAAACAACCAAGTTTGCAAACGATTTATTCACCAAAAAGAAATAAAAATAGCAATGGGCTTATCGGCCTGAAAATCGTACATTGGCTAAACCGGAGCAAAACCGCTATGCCAGAAGGCCGAATAAAATTCGCACATTATTATGAATATCTTTCTGGCTCGATAATCTTAGGGTTGGGCGATGGCTTTTTGCGCATAGCGGTTTTTGTGATTAATGGTGGCATACGGCAAAGTTCAAGGTCTTTTAAAATATATTGCTCTTGTTGGTGAGAAAAAAGAGGTAAATAAAAATCTGCAAACTCCCTAATCACTCACGACGTCGCAGGAACCTTTGTGACTTCTATTGTGTCTAAAATCTCTTGATATGGAGCACTGAGATTATCTCCCATAGCGGTTACTGTCACCACGGTTTTATCATCGAGCGCATAAGCCAGCGCGTGAGATTCTGGATATTGAGCAGATCCGTGTGTCGTGCTAACTATCTGGGCAGGGAATGATTCTTGATAGGCAGAATAACCCCTGAAGTCCATTGTACTATATTTATGGTCACCTAAGCCAATTTCTTGTACTTGTTTTAATTTCGAGTTTATAAATGTTTTAAGAAAATCGCTAGAAGAAACGCCACTTGACGGCAATTCGATAACAGTGATTTTTATGAGATATTCATCGTCTGGAGCAGTCATTTCTAGGTTATACATCCAGCTATCACCTTCTGGCACATACGTTGGCAAGCCAATTTTCGCAGAGCTGTTGTACGGCTCACTGACGTTGAAACTAACCAGATGGAAACCAAGAACATAAGAGCAGGCGCAAGTCAACGGCAAGAGCGCTAGGAACATGATCAAGGCCATGATTTTGGATCCGTTTGACACTAATTAATCCCTCCTTATCTTGTTTCAAGATTGCAGGACCTAACGAAAAAAGGTTTTGATTTGCTAGCTACTGTGCTCTGAGGCTCTCATTACGTCTATGGCCAACTAACATCTATGGAGTCCCATTCCACTCACCAGCAGGCCTGCTGCCTACATAATTTGGATCAATGTATATCCAAGCCCCGGACCCCGCGATTCCTTCGAGCCCAGGATTCAATCGTTGAAGATTTTCCATAACATAATTTGGATTTGCATTGAAATCGTCTTGGGCATATGGACCGATGAGCCATCTATACGCGGCTATGCCGTCAAGGTTTGTTATGACCAATACCAAGCTGCCTGTGTATCCTGTATTGGCCACAATCGCATAGTAAAGCTCGATGACCCTTCTAACGTTCGCAGGAGTGGGGTAATCTCCTAGCAGTGTTGAACAAAGGGTAATGTGCATTAGGCTATCAGTCATTATGGCTCTTGGTTTAAATGCAGCTAATCCCAAAGAGTTGCTGATGACTTCTTCTAGTTTAGCGGATGCGTTAGCATATTGATCTGATATCGATGCATTAGTTGCTGATGCATTGGAATATTGGTCTGTTGCTGGTGTGAGATTTATCGTTAGTACTAGTGCCATCAATAACGCCATTATTGACATTTTCATAATTTTTACTCTCCTACGGTCAGGGTTATGTTCAATGATTCGAGGATCTCGTAGTAAAGCTCTTTATTAGACCCATGTGAGGATACCAGGATAAATGTTTGTGGATCTAACATATAATTAAGGCGATAAATTTCGGGTCCAGGAGAACTAAATTGTCCATATTTGTAGACTTTCGGTCGTGAATCTGTAATAAGCTGTTATTTATATAACCTATTCATTTATGCTGCATGGGGTGTAGCAAAATGGGCAAAAGAGGTCCAAAGCCTCGATTCTTAGATGTAGCATGTCCGAACGAGCAGTGTAATCTATTTGGAATTGCCGGGAAAGGAAACGTCACTGTGTACGGAACCTACAAGATAAGCTCCGGTAAGGTCAGGAAATATGTTTGCCACACATGCGGTACCAGATTCTGCGATAGAACTAACACTGCATTCTATGACTCAAGAACAAACGAAGAAAAGATCAAGCTGGCTCTAAAAATGGCCATGCGTGGAATGAGCGTTTTAGGAATAGCTGAGATCCTTAAGTCAAAACCGTCTACTGTAAGTACTTGGATCTCAAAAGCCGCAAAGCATAGCGAAAAAGTCAATGAAGTTGTCTTGAAGGATGTAGAGACTCCAAAGGTAGAGATGGACGAAGCATGGACTTTTGTGGGGAAAAAACACTCCCAAGAGAAAATGAATACGAAGACAAGGGAACGTGGATCTGGATAAGCATGGCCGCAAATTGCAGGTTGGTGCTATCCCATGTTATCGGTGAGCGATCTCAGGAAAATGCAGATCGGCTCGTTTCAAATACTGCCAAGAAACTGAGATCAATACCGCTTTTTGTGACTGATGGATTGAGACTATATGCAGCAGCTCTTCGAAAGCAATATGGAAAACTACAGCCGTTCGCACCAACAGGCAAGCGAGGGCGACCTCGAAATCCTAAATTGGTCGTAGATAATTTACTAAATTATGCTCAAGTCATTAAAATGAGAGTCGACGGTAGGTTAAAAAAAGTGGTCAAGAGAATTATATTTGGTAAAGATATAGACCATAAAATGATATCAACGAGCTATATTGAACGGCAAAACCTGACATGCAGACAAGATAATAACCGCATATCAAGGAAAACCATAGGTTTTTCTAAGGAGACTACAGAATTGGATAGCCAAATGACCTTATATTTCGCGCACTTTAATTATTGCCGAAAGCATCGGGCTCTAAAATATAAAAATGATATAGGCATAACGAAGTTCAATAGTCCCGCGAAGCAAGCTGGCTTAATCGATCATGTCTGGAGCTTGCAGGAGCTCTTGACTTTTCCATATTACAGAACTCAAACCTATTAGAGGTTCACGACCGAAAAAAGAGAGGAGCGATTAAAGGTTACACACACTATGTGGTGTTGGAACCAAAATGCATTATAGTAGAATGCTACTATAATGTAGTAAAATACTTAACTATTCAAGGAAAAGATAATGTGCGAAGGTCAGAATATCCCCGAACGGATGAAGGGCATTCGAAAGTACATTCATGCTCTGCATTGCCCTACAAGGTGGGCAATCATCGATTGTATAGGCGAGGGCGAGAAAAGCTCGAAAGAGATCTATGAGGAACTTAAGCTGGACGACGCAGGGATGGCCTTAGCCGGGCTTTACTATCATCTTTCTGCCCTCAAGGGTGCTGGAATCATCGAGTTGGCCTCTTATAGAGAGGTCAAGGGCGGCATACCGGAGAAGGTGTGGAAGCTAAAGACCCGTAGAATTGTAATAGATTTGCTTGAAGAAAAAGAGGTGGAATAAATGTGCTGCGGAGAAAAACAAGGGCATCAATCTGTGCCTATGACTCAAGACGTCTGTCAATCCGGCGCGCGTGAGATGTGCGGGTGCGAAGAAAAACATGGTCATCATGCTCTGCCCATGCGCCACGGAATCCATCATTCCGATACTCATGGGACATGTGGCTGTGGAGAACGCAAGTTCTTAAGCAAAAAGGAAAGAATAGAGATGCTGGAGATGTATAGAGAATCGCTGAAATGCGAGATGGATGGGGTCGAAGAAGAACTGAAAAAAATCAATGGAGTGTAAGCGGATCACTTGATTCGCAGAATATTATTTTTAGAGGAATTAGTTTGAATTTGAGCAGCAATCCTGTAATTCAGATCACCGATCTGACCAAGCGCTATGGGGATTTCCTTGCCGTAGACCACCTGAACTTTCAGATTCAAGATGGTGAGATCTTTGGCTTCTTAGGCCCAAATGGCTCGGGAAAGACCACCACCATCAGGATGCTTGTTGGCCTATCGAAACATTCATCGGGCAGAGCTAGTATCTTAGGCCATGATATCCGCTCTAACATTACTGAGGCCAAAAAACACATAGGTGTGGTTCCTGACATTTCCAACCTTTACGACGAATTCTCAGCTAGAAAGAACTTGCTCTTCATGGCAGGGCTCTACGGAGTCCCGTATGACCAACGCGAATCGAAGGCCGACGAACTGCTGAAGATCTTCGGTCTCTACGAACGAAGAAACGACCGTTTCGACACATTCTCCCGTGGTATGAAGCGTGCCTTGACCATCGCTGCTGCCCTGGTACACAGCCCGAAAATACTATTTTTGGATGAGCCTACGACCGGGCTGGATGTGGTGGCGGCTCGTTCCCTTCGCAATCTGGTCTCCAACCTGCATCGCCAGGGCCTGACCATCTTCCTCACAACCCACTACCTTGAGGAGGCGGATCTCTTGTGTGACCGCATAGCTATCTTGGTCAAGGGGAAGATCATAAAGATCGGCACTCCTGAGGAATTAAAGCGCCTGAATGAAGAGAAATCGATAATAGAGATCAAATTCACAAGAGATATCCGTACGAGGATAGAAGAACTCTCCCGCAGGATTCCTGGAACAGAGGTAATTGTCTTGGAAGATGACAAAGTGCGCATTTATGGCGGCTATCCTCCAAGTATATTTGAAGAAGTTCATCGATTTGCAAAAGATACTGGTATAGGGCTGGAATTGGTTAACAGCATAAGACCAAGCCTTGAAGACGCTTTCATGAGAATAACTGGCTTGAGTCCGATGGTCATGGCCATTGATAAAGGGGGCAGGTAAGATGTGGCGAGATGAACTAAGGGGAATCTATTACATTGCCCTGAAGGATATGAGGACTTACTACTTCAAACCGCCAGCAGTGAGCTGGGGAGTCATCTTCCCAGTTGTATGGATTCTGGCCTTCTATCTGAGAAACCCCAAAAATTTCGAGGATCTTATTCCCGGACTGGTAGCTATGACCATCCTATTCAGCACAACTGCCGCCGAAGCTGTGGTCATAAACTTCGAGCTGAAGCTAGGGTCCATTGAGAGGCTCCTGCTGGCACCCATAAGCATAACTTCCGTTCTCATTGGCAAAGTCCTTGGAGGCTTTATATTCGGGCTCTTGATGACGATAATAGTGACTTCCGTCTCGATACTCTATCTTGGACTTCATCCGAACATTCTTGCGCTAACCGCAATCGCAATTCCCTCGCTACTTGTCTTCTCTTCTATGGGTGCATTCTTCAGCGTTGCTGTGAAAGAAGTATTCGAGGCCCAGACTCTGCTCAATCTGCCGAGATTCATAATGATCTTCCTTTGTGGCGTTGTTTATCCAATAGCAGCCATGCCTGGATGGTTACAATATCTTGCTCGCCTTATGCCGCTCACATATACCGTTGATGGCTTACGCAGATCCTTCTCACTCAGTTCGACCTCCTCAGTATCCTTGGATCTTCTGGTGTTGGTAGTATACTTTCTGATTCTAATAATTCCGGCTATAAAGATGTTAAACAAAAGGTTTGAATGAATCTTGTTCTATAATTATGCCACAGAGCCGACCTGAACCTGTCATCGAAACACTTCCACCCTAAAGTGCCTCGTGCGGATGACTCCTAATCAGGATGCACATTGGAATCGTGTTACTTGGCATTGAGCACCATCTAAGAAATCTGGTCGCGTACGTGGTACACTGGAAAACGCTAGCAACTAACGCAATTGATATCTACTGGCAAAACGAATCCCATGCATTCGATTCTTGTGATGATTTTCAGTAGTATTCACCCGCGACCAGAAATCTCTTATGAGAAACATGACTGATTCCAATAAAGTTGAAGATACACATTTTGACAAGATCCTGCTATCGGCTTTTCCCATGTCAAACAAAAGCAGAGGATCGAATTATGCGGGGATCTCATCCCCGACGTAATCGCAGGTACGGAGTCGTTTACATGTTACGTTCTAGTTGGCATAGTGTCGAGATTACTGGAAATCTTGCAAATACTTGTCTTTAAGTTCCTGTCCTTCTTACTGGCCGCCTCAGCATCTCTGACTGCTTATCTACCATCACAGTAGAAAAAAATTGTTCACCACGGCGTACCAGCTTATCGTTGTATTCTGGCCAATTTTGTTTATCTATGTATTTTTTCCTTGTCATTGAACTACATCACCTTTATTATATTATGTTTGTAGCCTAACTATTTATTCATTTGGTCGGCATACAAGGAGCTGCTTAGGCGCTGCCGGGAAATAATTTACACATTTCCAAAGATGCATCTGAAATTGCCTCGTTGAATGATATCGATTTTCTTGCTACACCATATGAAATTTGGATATTTTATCTCCCGTCGGCCCCTTAGTGGTCGACGGGAGATAATTTACACAATTTCAAAAGGCAATTTCTGGAATTGACTTGCGATCGATGGCGATTTTAAGGTTACGTAGGCAAAAAATTGAATACATTATCTCCCGTCAACGACTTAGAGTCGATCTGCAGTGTGCTATACTTTCCGAGCCTCCTTCATCATTTGGTTCCGGATTGCCTGTTGGAGCAATTTGGAGATATCGATCTCAGGATGATCTTTGAGCCAATTGCGCTGTTCTGTGGGAATGGTTAAGGTAATCTTTGCGAGTTTGGGAGAGGGCATTGGTACTCAATGGCATACGTTGGGCAAAATATTTTTCGACATCCAACACAAGAGTTATCAGACTCAGCACGCTTCGCTAGAAGGAGGTCCATAGGTTACAATAAGTCCACCATAGCGTCCCGGGTGGCGAACCCGTCTGAGTAGACAATTATTTAAGCAACATCAATCCTTGGATGGACGTTGATGAAGAAAATGAGGCGACGCTACGATCGAGAATTCAAGTTATCAGTTGTAGCTGAGCTTGAGGGCGGCAAGCCTCCTGTTCAGATTGCCCGCGAGCATGGGATTCATTCGGGTCTTCCATCTCGATGGAAAGATGAATTGGCAGAAAATCCTCAAAAAGCATTCCGTGGAAATGGGAAGAAGTACAAAGAGGATGCAAGAATATCCGAACAAGAATGGATCTTGGAGCAGCCCTATCCGGATAATGACCCTTTGGGCGGAAAATGCAAAACGTATACGGGGCAGATCTTTACGAGAATCCAGGATGCTTTATTCAAAGATCCTCAGCTTTCGATACGTAAAGCCTGCAAGCTTCACGGAGCAAGTCGGAGTGGTTACTATAAATGGAAAAAACGACCGGCACCCGTGCCATCTGCGATTGTTCAGGATATCGATCTTAAGGACCATATTCAAAAGATAGTTCTGAAATTCCCCGAATATGGATATCGTCGGGTTACGACAGAGTTAAGAAACCGTGGATATGTGGTTAACCACAAACGAGTATTGAGAATCATGCGAGACAACAACTTGTTGTGCCTAACGAATAACTCCCATTAAGCAGGAGATTTGCATGATAGCCCCAGATGGGTGCCTTAGTTCAAGTTCTCCTCCCATAATTTCGATCCTTTCTTCCGTTAGGCCGTAAAAGCTCTTGAACTATGCAAGTTACACACGCTTGAATATGGTGCTCATCTTAACCAGAATCGGATCCCATGATATTTTTATAAATATGCTTTCGACCTCGTAAGGTCGATGGTGCGCTATGGGTTTTTGCAGCTATCGTTTTTGGAGCGGAAAACAGGATTCGGGTTAGGTGAATAACATTAGAACTATACTTATTCGACTCTGATCTAGGGCATGAGCATGTCGTCAGTTCCAGTAAAGTGCCTGAGCAAGAGAAGAAGCAAAAACATGATAACAGCGATTACAAGCTCGTTGTCAGTGTCCATGTATCTTCGCCTTTATCCCATCAATTGTGCCTTTGTCCCTGAATTCGGTCAGTTCGTTCTTGCTCTGGATGCTATGATAGAGTGCATAGACCATAAAAGTGATGATTAATGCACCAAATACAATCATGGCGAGATCTATAATTCCATCTAGAGTTACGATATTCTCTCTTGTAAACACTATGAAGAAAAAGCAAAAGGCTAGAAACAGAATGCAAGCACGAAAATTATGCTCTGCCGCCACTATAGCGCAGTCTAGATGATCGCATTCCTCATCTTGTGCAGGATTATTTGGCCAGAACATACCACATTTTGTATGATGGGACGGATTCACTCCTAAGCTTGAATAGTTGGTGCTATATGTTTTGATCTCTCCTGTAGCTAATCGGATCTTTAGGGCCATTGTTTATCCTTGTTTAAAAATGGATGTTCTAACGAAAAACCTTTTGGATCATTCCCCTTGCTATGCTCTATCTCCTTCATCAGCCCCTATTGGCTGATATCGGACTGTGGCTTCTTATAGCTCTTGAAAAAGATTCTGTCGAATTTGCTCATTTAGATGCTTTCAAAAGGAGGAGAGGATCAGCATAGGTGCAGTTACTTATATAGTGCGGGTTTCTCACCCTCTGCACACATAGGGCCTAAAAATAGGGAGCGGTCATTGCTTAGAAATCCATCCAAGTTTTCGTTCTATGATGGCTTCAGCGTTCTCATTTAAGATTATGCGTTGAGCCTTATGCCGTCCAGTTTTTGCTATGACATGTGGATCGCTGATCTTTCGGGCTTCCGCTCGGATTCGATAGCCATGTATGGCGTCCCCTTCCTCATATCCATCCATCAGAGTACCTCCAGGCGGCCTTCTCTCTTCAGTTCATCAACGATCTGACAAATCAATTTATAATCCAGCTCCAGGTCTTCCTCAATATCGGAAGGATAAGCTTCGCCTCTTTCCTGAAAGTATCCCATGACTTCCTTTTTGGCGGTATCATAATCGATATCGCGGTATTTTATGGTTTTAATAGCAGCCAACTTGTCCCTGATGGCATCCCTCACGAAGTCGGAGGTATTCAGATAAACACCAGAGGCAACTAATTGCTTTATTTGCTCTAACTCCACGGCAGGAACCTTTGAGCCTATAACGTGTCCCTCGGATCTAATCGCTTCCATCATACTCTTTTAAATGAGTTAAACTAATTAAAAAGCATTTCGGTAAACAAAAGGAACGACTGATAATTGCATGTTATTCATATTCAGTTATGCGGCTCATTCTGGCCGGAATCGAAGCGCATTATATTTTTATAAACCTGCTTTCGCCCTCGTGATGTATACTTTTGCGCTCCAGATTCTACAGCGCATTTTTGAGGTTACTGATAGCGGTTAATCGATAACGGGCGATTGTCGATAAATTATTCCATAGTCTTTGAAATATTCATGTAGGCAGAAGCAAAAAGGGGCTTGTTAAGAGGATGGCAAAATAGGAGATGGATTCATGCAAGTTACACACACTTAATCCTCAATGATCGTGGTCTCTCATAAATCAGGGTGTCTATCAGGATGGCCAGTAATCCTCTTCTTTGTCTCTGTAACCCCGTTTTTGGTAGACAATAATTAGCAGTAGACGTTGATGGGTGCCTTGTAAATAGGAAATTAAATCGACTTTTAGGCGTTTTAATCCAGATTTAACCCCTGTTAACTCGAATTTAATTGGAATTAATTCTGCATAATACCTCATGTCGGGATGTCTGGATCCATGTGTGTGACTTATGTGCTCTCCACAATCTTGATCTCCTCTTCCGCCAGGCCGTAAAGCTCGTAGACTAAGGCGTCTATCTGGCGATCTGTGGCTTCGATTTGTCGCTGGAGACTTGTCTGTTCATAGGGCGTGCGGACCTCTTTAAGCTGCTTGTGGAGGGATAGCATCCGATCCACCAGGGAGACCATATGGTCCTGATCATTGCTCCCTGAATTGGGAATTGGGATCTTTGAAAGCTGATTTGAAGGAATATGATTATTCCCAGGAAAACGGAACCTAAAGAATGCATTAGCCGCTGAACTGTTGAGAAATCCCAAGATATACCGTATATTCATTTGGCAGGTATCTTTCCGGTTTATGACATTTGTAGACTGCAGGCAAAATGTCTGATTAGTATCCAGAGTCGCAATTATCCTTCTCTTCAGAGATATATTTCGGATCTCTTGGATAACGATTTTCTCTTTTGAGTCAAATATTTCTCGCTTCCGAGGAGCATCAAGTAACGATGGGACATAATAAACATAAATTTCCTGAGTTATCGGAGAATAACGCGCAATATGCTTGCCGCCTGCTCCGGCCTTCCATTCAGGACCCTGAGCGACATGAGCAATGTATCTTTCATTATCACCTGTTCTTAATCCTTGATTTATCGTACATAGATCTCCAAGCCTGAACGAAGCCCCTTCCATTTTCAAGGCAAGATTTGTGGCATTTCCAGGGGCGTGAGTAAACCAAGGCGAACCATCAGTCTTAATCCATTCCTCTTGGATGGTTGTGAAGAGTTCAATAGGTTTAGGAAATAGCTTCGGATTAGTGCGAATAACATTAACAGTACTTTCCTTACTTGCCTTCTGTCGCATAAAAAATAGAAGCATTGTCTCATTGCTGACCTTTTGAAATACGCCTGGACCTATGTCAACAACCTCTAAAACGGTTGCACCTTCAGCTATGAAAGATCGGAGTTTCCTAAAGGAATCATTGCTTAACAGAGTGTGAGGAATAATAAATCCAAAGATACCGCAATTAGTTAAAATATTAAATGATCTCTCTATAAAAGCGCCATAGAGATCAAAGCGGTAACTGATGCTTTGATATTTTGTTTCATAATAACTCCTTATGTTGGCTGGGACTTCGGTAATAAACAGATATGGAGGATTCCCTATCACCACATCGAAGCCGCCTCTCTGGAAGATTTCCGAGAACTCTTTCTCCCAATCAAAGGGATTGATCCGTTCGATCTCCTCTTGCGTCAGGCTTGGATTACCTTCCAGTATGTCCCACCCGATCAACGAATTGCCACACTTGATGTTATTCCCAAGATCAGGCAAAGCCCTCTCCTGGAAGAGCTTGAGTTGCTTGGAAATTGTTTCATCATTCTCTCCTTCCAGTACCTTCAGCAAAAGAGAAAGCTTCGTCACTTCCACAGCCTGGCGGTCAATGTCTACCCCATAGATGTTATTCAGCAAAATCCTCTTGCGCTCTGCTGTGGTAAGTCTCCACTCACCGCCCCGGCCCTGGAAGACCGGCAGCTCAGGCTCCTTCTTTCGGCCCTTCTTGCCGGGCTCATTGTTAGTCCCTGGAAGCATTCGCCTGATCTCAGGAGATGAAGGCTTCATGCCTCTCTCTAATAGCGGTGCAAGGTTCTTGAGATACCATTCCCTATGCCAGTCCAACAGATATTGATAGGCCACAATGAGAAAGGACCCTGAGCCACATGCAGGATCTAAAACGCTGATCAGCACCACGGCAAGCGGCGTCTTGCCTTCCAGCGTTGGGCCTAACGTCTTCTTTACAATGGCCTCCACAATGTAGACAGGCGTGTACTTGACACCGCCTGCCTTCTTTACCTCAGGCTTGTCCTCTACCAATGCGTTATGACTCTCATCCAGCCTGATGACTTTACCCAAG
>Ga0116171_10005021_pt1 | contig 11720 bp, 9 predicted proteins | sample AD_JPNHW2_MetaG_FD_89798 | JGI IMG/M metagenome (GOLD analysis project Ga0116171, IMG submission 89798) | Active sludge microbial communities of municipal wastewater-treating anaerobic digesters from Japan - AD_JPNHW2_MetaG | ecosystem: Engineered > Bioreactor > Anaerobic > Digestate | place...
CCCATTTCCTGCGCGTTCCGCGCGGCGCTGCGGTCCTGGACGGCCTGGTAGTTCTGGCGTGCCCATAGCTCGAGCAGGCCGGCCGCGACGATCACGACGACGAGCACGGAGACGACGGCCGAGCGACCCCGCTCCGCGGCCATCAGGGCGCCCCCCTGGACGCCCTGGCGCGCCAGGCCGGGTCGTTCACGGCGAACCAGACGCGGACCAGGCCGAGGGCGACCACGGCGCCCCAATGGGCCCAGGATGGAAGGAAGGGGAACTGGTCCGCGAACCACGCGGCGAGGTCCCGGGGCGCCAGCTGCGGGAGCGCGGCAAGGACGACCATCAGGAACGCGACTATCTTCGCGCGCCAGGTCTTCCAAAGCGCAGCGCTCGCGAACGACCTCGCGCGCTTCACGGCGTCCCCCTATCGATTTCGATCCAGACCTCGCGCCCGGCGTCCAGGTGCGCGCGGACAACGGGCTCGAGCTTCGCCAGGGCGCGGCGCGAATCGAGCACGTCGACGCCGTTCGGGTCGCGAGTCAATCCAGGAAGGAGACACCCTTCCGTGTCACCCTTCCGGTTCCCGGCGTGGATTCGGATCCCGCCATAGCCGGGAACGTCGAGAAGCTGCAGCGTTTCACGCCTGAACCGATTCGAGGGCGTCCAGGCCAGGCGATAGCGTCCGGAAGGAATCGCCGTGTCGCCGGCGATCTTCCAGGACTTCACCCAGGCGACCAGCTTTTCCCAGAGAGACGGCCGGCCGGCCGCGGGTTCGCGGACGGGGTCCTCGACAGTGAAGACGGTCAAGCCGTCGCCGAAACTGAGGACGCCAGGCGTCCCCCGCTTCGTCGACTTCCCCCGCTCGAGTTTCAGGACGATTTCTGTCGGTTCCATTTCATGCCCTTTCTATCGCGTGTTCGTCGATCTTGTCGTAGATCCTGCGGACTTCGTCGCGGAATTCGATTCGCTGCGCCTCGAAACCCTTGTCGATCGTTGTCCCGAGGTTCTGGACGCCGAGCAATACTTCGCCCACGCGCCGTTCCAGTTCGTCGACGCGCAGCTGGACGGGGCGGACCGCGATGTCCGCTTTGTGCGCTGCGACGCTTCCGATTTCCGCGACGATCAGGTTGTGCGCTTGCGTGTTCGCGCGCTCGAGGTCGTCGACGTGTCGAGACGTCGCGAATCGGAGAGAAATCGAATCCTCTTCGGAAATTTCCTTTGCGACCTTTGGACGCAACAAGCGCCAGACCGTCCCCAGCGTTGCCAGGTTTGAAACGAGGAGCGCGATCCATTGCTCGATCGTGAACAGGTTCACGCGTCGCGCTCCACAAGCGTTTCGCGGAGGAAGAAAAACCGAACGTCGTTCGGGTTCTCCGCTTGTACGGCTGCGATTTTTTCAGAATGCGCCCGAACGCCTTCGTCGGTATACGGGCTCTCCAGGAACACGTCCGGATCAATGACAGATTCTGTTCTAACAAATGTTGCCATGTGTCACCCCGAAATCATGAGCCAAGGACGGTACCCGGTATTCGTCGCGCTCCCGATCGTGTTCGGCATTTCCGAATTCGATCCGCTTGTCCGTTGCATCAACGGCGAAGCGGTGCTCGTCGATCGTCCAGAAAGTACAGGCGTATGGAAGTTCTGCGTCGTGTCGTCGGTCCAGTAGGCCATGTAATACACCATGCCGCCGGTCAACGTGACGCCGGAAATTGCAACATCTGAAGGCCCAAGCGTGAGCGCGACCTCCTTCATTCCATTGGAAACGGAATATCGGGCGGACTTCGCGACCAAATTCCCGCTTGCGTCGTAGAGCCCAAGGCGAAAATAGGTCCCGCCTGTTTGGGTAATCATCGTGCGCATTTTCGTAATTGTGACAGTTCCCGCAGGGACGAACGCGAACGCGCGGGTGGTGGCGTTGATGACCGTCCCGAGATTTCCATCGGATCCGATCGCTCCGGTCGTCTCTGAAACGGAATAGCTGAAAAGCTCCTGCCCAAACGGCGCCGTGACTCCGAGAGAAACCGGATCCCATAGGCCGGTCGCCGAATTCCAGCGGAGAATGCTCGCGTCGCCGATACTTGCGCTCGACGGAAACACGACATCCCAAAAGCGTTGGACAAAATTCGACACGCTCGCGGCCGTGTTGCATTGCTCATACTGCCGCGTTCCGCTCGTACCGTTCAGCGTCCCGCCTTGAATGTTGACATTCTTGATATAGACCGATCCGCCGGCCGCAAACGACGCGGCGCCCGTGACGTCGACCTTCTGGTTCCTCCATCGCATCGTGAACCCGTTCGGGTTGATCGCGATTCCCCCGAGGAACACGGCCTCGCCATAGATCCGCTTCGTAGCTCCAACGACGAGCGATGTCGTCGCGCTTCCAAGCGTGTATTCGCCTCCGGACGGAATCCGGATGTAGATGCTTTGGACCGTCGCCGACGTGAGCGCCGCAACCAGTTCCGCTTCTGAGCTACAGACGGCGTCGTATTCGGTCGCCCCGGTCGCTGGCGTTCCGTTGACCCATTTCGTCCCGTCGTGCTTCAGTACCTGCCCGGCCGTCGGCGAAGAGACCTCGACGTCGGACAGTTCCGAGAGGTACGGGAACGTGAAAATGTTCACGAACACCTTCCCCTCGGTGGGGTGCTTCCGGATGCATCGGCCAAGTCGAACGACGCGCGTCGGCGCCGCGGGGCGCGTGTTCTGGAATTCGCCAGGCGTGGCGGACAGATAGAGTTCGTCGTTCTCGTTGACTGCGGACGTGTCGACGTCGTTCAACATTCCGAACGTCGTCGCGTATCCCTGCGAATTGATCGCGAGGTCCTGCGTCATGAACGCGATCGCGCGCCAGTGGTTCGGGTCGTCGTTTTCGGCGAGCGCGAACGTCGGACGGAATCCGGTCGTCCCCGAACAGTAGACGGCCTTCCCGTTCGCGAGCGTTGCCCCGGTGTTGTTCCGTCCGAAAATTTGGCTTTCCTGTCCGTGCTGCAGCGTCGTACCGTTGCCGAGGTCGGTCGCGAGCGTCTGCGCGTCCGTGTCCCAATAGGTCCGCCCGGGCGTGAACGTGAAGGGGTCATGGGTGGTGTCGTAGTCGACGAAGAGGGCACCGATCCCGTCGGAGAATGTCTTCACGCCCTCGACGGTCTGGTTCGTGGTCAGGTCGACGAAGTAGCCGGAAAGGGATCCGGTTCCGTTCACGATGCGGCCGCGGTGGTCGGTCCCCAGGATTGGGACGTTCGTGAGCTCGCGCAGGATCAGGGGCCCGGAAACGACCGCGCCCTTTTCGATGCTCAAGCGCCGGTGGACCGGAATCATCGAGACGATGAGCTGGTAAATCGGCGTTCCGGAATTCGGGACCGCATTTGTCGCGAACCATCGTAGACCGTCGTTGTTCGCGTCGTAGAACGGGGTCGCTTCATCCTTCGAGGAATACCAATAAATCCCATCGTCGGAATAGATGAAGCCAATCCCGCCAGAAACATAGTGGAAATTGATAGACAACCATTGTCCATACATCGAGAACATCGAACCCCATTGTGCCGAGAAATCCGTCGGAAAATGGGAAACGAGAACGTCGTCGAGATAGAAGCTCAAAACCTTCGAAAATGTTCCGGGGTTTCCGTAGTTTTCACTTTTCCAAATCACGCCGGAATCACGTTCGACGACCTGGACAGTCGTTTCGCCATCGAACCCGAGACCGCCGACGTTATGGTCGGCCGTCAGCACGACCTGGAACGTCGCGAGGTCCGTCGTATATCCAACGCGGGTATCATCGCCAGCGATGAAAATTCCCCCCGTTGTATCTACTTGCATGATGTCGATTGCAGAATATGGCCCAAGCAAAGGCCCATAAGTAACAGAATTGAGCGCGGCCGTTTTGAAGGTTCCGTCGGCGTTATAGTTTTCCGGCTTGTGCTCGATGAAGACAACCGTCTGAGCAAGGTCGCCGGATCCCATAACCCAGCAAAAACAATTATGCGCCCCGGCGACGTAGACGAATTGGATACAGGACCAGCCGTAATAGGTACGACCGCCCGGGTATGCGGAATAGACTGAGTCGTCTTCGGTGGTGATTTTCCAGCGGGTCGCGTCGTTGTTCGAAGTCCAATAGAGTTTCCCGTTGTTTCCCTGCGCGATCCAGGTATCGACCTCGACGCCAGCGACGTACCGACGGCCGAAGGAAATACCACGACCGCCGGCGTAGTTCCCCGCGGGGAAGGGACCGCGATCGAAGTCGAACCCGGCGTCCTTGACGCGGTTCAGCCTGGTTCCGAGTCCGGTCAGCTGGTAAACGATGTTGTCCAGCTGCGAACCGTCTTCGGTCGGCGAAAACTGCGTGTCCGTCGTGTCGGCGAGCTTCTGTTCCAGGAACCCGGGAGCCGTGTCGTCGGCGTTGACCTTCGTCTTGTACGTGTCGCCGGCTCCCTCCTGGACGACAGCCTGGATTCCGGAATGGTCAGGAAGAACTTCCCAATGTACGGTGTCAGAATCTGTCAGCTTCTCGGAGAGGTATCCCGCGACCGGGTCGTCGGCGTCCACCTTGACCTTCGAGCCTTCGACCTGGATCCAGGAATAGGTGTCGGTGTCTTCGTCGTAGTACAGGAAACCGGAATTCGTCGGCGTCGGAAAGATGGAACCACCATTCGCGCCCCAAATCGGATCTTCCGGGGGGCGCAGCTGGACGTCGCTCTGGTCGAACAGGACGAAGCGGTAGGCGCCCCCCTCGAGGAAGAACTGAGGGAAACGGCCTTCCGCGTCCGCGACCAGGGGCTGCGGACACTCCGACGTGAGAGCGGCGTCGTAGTAGATCGCCTTCGGGAGCTCCGTCCCGGCGACGCGGTGGTAGAGCTTCGCGCCAGGCGCGGGAAGTCCTTCGTGGTCGAGGGCCCGAAGGAACAGAAGAGGCGGATTGAATCCGGTCGGCATTTCGTTTCCCCTTAGATTTGAGCCCAGAGGCCATCGGCAAAAACAAAAATAGACGCGCAGTGCGCGGTGGTCTGGACGGGAATCCGGAGTTGCTGCGACACGCCGGGGTCCGGTCCTCCGTTCGCCCAATGACACGACACGCCGGCGTTCGCGATGTAGACCCAATCCCCCGTGACTCCGTCCTGCTGCATTCCCTTGACGATGATCCGAACGCGTGGCGAATCCGGGCCCATGTCGTCGATCGTCGGGAGGTTGACGGCGATCGGCCCTGTCCCGAGGAAGATCGTCAAGGCCGGGTCGTCTGCGTCGATCGTGTACGACGCCCCCGCCGTGACGATCGTCCCTTCGCCGAAGGAGAAATTTTCAAGCAGGACAGAACGCGAGGAATTCGCCCCGAGTTGGATCGACTTGTCGGTCGCCCTGCAGACGAGCGGGGGAACGGCGCCACTCGACGGAGGCGTGAGGTAGTTCAGGTAGGCGACTTTGTCGATCGAGATTTGCGACGAGACTCCGGAGGAACCGACGCCGAACGAACAGGAGACATAACTCGCCGAAGACGCCTCGATGATCGTCTTCGAGTACAGGGAACAGGACTCGAACGACCGAACCGCGAAGTCCAGAATCCGCAGCGTCGCGGCACTGAACAGGACGCAGTTGTCGAGCAGGATTCCGGACGTCGTCAGGTTGCCGGAGAACTTGCCGGTCGCGTCGTCGAATGCGATTCCGATCCCGCCGGCGGCAAGGATACCGTTCGCGGGAACCGTGAGGCGAGTCGATGCGCCGGAAAAGATCACGCACGGCGCCGGCATCGCGGCGACGCTTGCGGGGTGGTAGCCGGTGGCGTTGACCAGGTCGCCCGAGAGCTCGAGCGTCGCGCCGGTCGTGACGGCTTCTGTCACCTTGTACTTCCCGGACAGGTGCACACGGCCGTGGTTCACGCCGGCCTTCCAGGGCGCGCTGTCGTCCGTGGTCCCGTCGCCGACCGCACCGAACCATTCGAGGACGGAAATCCGGTTCCCGAGATTGATCGTCCCGACATAGTCGGAATCGCCGTAAACGAGCCAGGCCGCGGTTCCCGAATAGATGAAGACGGGAATCGCGACGTTGATCGCAGCGACGACGTTCAATCGTCCGCCGACGACGTCGACGGCGACGGTCGCGGGGAACGTGAAGCTGGTCCCGACATTGATCGTCGCGTCAATGATCGCCGTCAAGAACACGCCGGTAGCTGCGCAGCCGGCGAGCTTCGCGATCTTGTCGTCGCCGACGGCGCCGCCCATCCAGGACAGATAGGCCGCGTCGATCACGTTCGCCGAGAACTTCGGCGAAAGACCGATCCCGAAGGTCTCGCCCTTCGCTTCCAGGCGCGACCCGCTGTTGAAGGTCATCACGACCGCGGCCCCGGTAGACGCCAAGAAGCGCCCCCCGCGGTGCACGTTCAGCGCTTGTCCGTCGAGGATCGTCGCGTTCTGCGTCAGGTAGACGTCGCCGGCGATCGCGATCGGCGTCTTCCATCGGAGCGACGCCGTAAGGCATTTTCCGAAGAACACGGTCTGGTCAACGGTCGCGCCATAGGCCAGGCCGAACCATTCCGGGCGGATCTCCGCATCGAAGACGCGGACGAACCGGGTCGTCCCCGCGACGAGACAAATCCCGTCGTCGTCGTCGCCGGTCTCGAGCGGCCGGCGCTGGAACCATCCCTCGCCCCCGTCGCCTTCCGCCGATCGTCCGCAGGTATAGACCACGTCCCAAGGCTGCGAAAGTCCGCGGACGTCGTCGTAGGTCTTGCAGATGATCGCGGTCCCCTGCTCGATCGTCTCGGATCCACCACCGAAGGCGGAACCGAAGACGATCACGTCGACGGGGGGGCCGATCTGGACGTCGTCCGATCCGAAGAGTTTCAGCGTGTACGCGCCGGCGTCCAGATAGAACGCCCCCGTCGGCTGCGGTTGCCCGGCGCCGTCCAGCTGGACAGGATTCGACCCCGCGACCAGGCCGTCGGCGTCGAACCAAATCGCGGCCGTCGCTGGCGTGCTGGTCCCCTTCTGGTAGATCCAGAGATAGCCCCCGTCGAGGGGAAGGCCGGAAAAATCGAAGTAGCGCTGGGGCGCGAATGGCGCGTTCTGTTTCATCGGTGGGACCTCGAGGAATCGCGACGGACAGAGTCACGACGGACAGGGAAAAGCGCTTCCGGATCGAGGTCCGGGGGAAGGGCCCAAGCTGCGTGGCGACCAGCGAGGATCGGCGCGCGGACGGCGCCAGCGGTCGCCGGCGACTCGAGCCCCTTCCCTGCTGCGGAATACAGGCGCTCGAGCAGGTCGAGGCGCCGGATCGAGGCCGGGGTGTCCCTCGGAGGAAGTAGGCCGATCTTCGCGAGGATCCCCTGCTTGTACTTGTTCGCGTCGCGCGTGGCTGCGCGAGCGAAACCGAGCTCCGCGGCGAGGAACTTCCCGGCCGCGCGGTTCTTCGCCGCGATCGTGCCGGTCGGGTCGATCGCCTCGATCTGTTCGCGGATGCTGCGCGCGGCGCCTTCCATCGCGACCTCGCGCGCTTCGGAATGCGCGGGGTCGGTGAAGTCGATTCCCTTGTAGAGGTTGGACTTCACGGGGCGCGCTTCGGTCGGCTTCAAGAGCTCGCGAGCATTCAGCGGCAAGCCTTCCGGGTGGCGGACGTTGACGGTCTGGATCGTGCCGTCCGGGAGGACTCCAGTCACGACGCGGACGTATTCCGGCCGTTCCCCCTTCGGGGGGATCAGAATCCGCTCCATGAGCCAGCGGACGGCCTTCGCGCGTTCGCGCGGCGAAGCGGTTCCGGCCTCCATTTCCAGCGTGGCACGGCGCGCAGCGTTCACGGCGTCGCGCAGGGAAACGGCCTTTCCGGTCGCGTCTGCTGCAGCCATCGCGGGACCGATTTCGGCGATCCGGCGTTCCTTGCCGGCGAAGAAATTCGCGGCGACATCGGGAACAGTCTGCGCGCCCTTGAGAACTTCGGCGCGCAGCGCGGGGTCTTCGGCGAATTCCTTCCCGGCCTTCCAGACGGCCATCCGCTGCTGTCCGGGTAGAAACTTCATCATACGCAGGAACGCGGCCGGGGCGTCTGCCGCGGCCTTCTTGCCCTGCGCGGTCGCGAGTCGACCGACCGGCGCGAGCACGTGTTCAGGGATCACGGCGAGCGCCGCGTCCGTGACTAGCTCGCCAGCGGTCGGAATCGGCGACGTTGTCGGCGTGCGGTCGGTCGCCCTGTCGGCGATCCGCGCAGCCTCGAGCAGGCCGAACGCCTTCGCGGCCGGCCGGAGGGCCTGCACGGCGCCGCGGGTTGTTGCCTGCGCTGCAGGACCTCCTACCACGACGAGCGGGATCGTCATCGGATCGCGTGCGATCATCTCGACGAGCGCGTTTGCGCGTTCTGCCCAGGCGCCAGGCTCGAGCCAGCGACCGCCCTCGAGTTCCGTCCGCGGAAGCGGATCCGCCATTCCTTCGCGATCCGCCGAAGTGGCAAAGCGTCCAGGAAGGGACGCGATGTCCTTCGCCATTTGCCAGGGGAACGCGACCTGGTCTGGTTCCATGCGTGCCGCGGCCATCGTGCGCGGGAAGAGGGCGTCGATCGGGCGAACCTCTTCCGGGCGCTCGCGCGCCATCCTCGAGGCCTGAACCTCCGGGGTCCGATACTTGTCCATTTCCTGCACGACATCTTCCCAGGATCGGCCGGCCTTCGCGGCGCTCGAGGTCGGGAAGGATTCGCGCAGCGCGTTCTGTTCAGCAGGCTCAAGTCCAGAGAACCCCGCGCCTTCGACGGCCTTCCGCACGATCGAGGGGTCAAAGGCCGGAGAGGGCGCCACGGGCTTCTGTGCGGCCGGGCGATCCTCCACCGCATCGGAAGGGGGGATCCATTCCGCGGCGTCCGCGGGAGGCTTCCAGGACATCAGCGCGCCCCTTTCTTCGTGTAGGTCTTCCCGTCAGGTCCGACGACCTTGTCGCCTGGCTTTGCGTTCGCCCAGGCGCGGTCGAACTGTGCCGGGGTTACCCCGCGCGCGGCCGTTACGGGAGGGTGTACGGGCTTCCTCGGTTCGCGGGGGCGCAGGTACTCGCCGACGCCGTTCCCATGCGCAGGGACGCCCACGGATCCCCCTGCGGCGCCCTGGTCCTGCGAAGGCGCGCCAGGCGCAGCGCTTCCGAACGAATCGAGCGACGCCGTCGCCATCGCGCGCGGCACCTTGCTCTGGTAGTTCTGGTAAATGCCGGCCATGCCCGGGGACGCGTCGACCATGTGCCGCGCCAGCTTTCGGACCTGCTCGATCGGGATGTCGTTCACGCGGCCGGCGAGGTACTGCAGGCCGGCGCCGGTGAGACCTCCGGACGCGTCGATCATCCCCGCGGCGAGCATCGTCGCCGCGTCCAGCTTCGGCGCGAGTAGTCCGATCATCATCTTCTGCGTTCCCTCGGTGCCGGAAAGGCCCTCGAGCTTTGCCATTCCTTCGAGCATCGGGACGATTTGCGACAAGGTCGCGCGCCCATCAATCGAGCCATCGGGGCCCCGTACAACCTCGAGAGAGTCCGCGCGCTTCGCCAGGTTCTTCTGCAGGCGGACGCGCTCGACGACTTCCGCGGCGACCTTCGGGTCGCCCATCTTCGAGGGGTCGAACGACGTTCCGAGTTCCCGGTTCAGCGCGGCGACCGCTTCGTTCGCGGCCATGATCGGACGCGACTTTTCAAGCAGTGACGATTCGGCGCCGGCGCGCGCGATCGTCGGCGCCTGGACGCCCTCGTAGGCGCCGAACATCGCCTTCCGTGCTTCGGCGATCGCCTTCGAGCTTTCGGCCCGGAACCGCGCCTGGTCCGCGGCCGCGCGGTTCCGTTCTTCCGCGAGCTTCGAGGGGTCGATGATCATTCCGCCCCCGGGCGTCGCGACCATCCCCCGCTGCGCGTTGAACGGTACAGGGCGCGCGATCCCCTGGAGGGCGTTCGCCTCGAAGGCTTGCAGCTGTTCCGCAGGCGTCGCGCCAGGGATCGAGGACCGCGCCAGGAAGCGCTCGGCGTAGGCGCGTTCCGTCGGGTTCATCGATTCAAAGGACAGGGACGGCGCCGGCGCTTCGGTGGCGACCTCTCCAGGCGCCCCAGCCTGGCTTGCCTGCGTCATCATGCCAGGGAACGTCGGGCGGATCGAGCGCGCGAATTCCGTCGCCACGCCCTGCAGGGGAACGGGCCCCCGTTCGTAGGTCGTGGTGTCAGGAGGAAGGAGCCCGACTTCGGGCGCGCGCGTGCCCTGGACGCTTCCAGAAACGACGATCGTCGGCTCCCCGTTGTCCTGCACGTCGGGAACCGGCGCGGAAGCGGACGGGTGCGTAGCCTGCGAACCATCGCGGAGGAACCCGCCGACGAGCGAACCGTGCGCCGCGGGGGCTGCAGCGCGAGGCGCCGCGGCCGGGGCGTTCCCTGGAATCTCATCGAATCCAGGCGCGGGAACTTCGCGGACTTCGGGAAGCGGCGCTTCCCCCTTGATCCCGCGGAAATTGCCACCGAGGGTTTCGATCATGTTCGCGGCCTGCGCCTGTTCCTGCGCATTCTTGAACGCCTCCGTCTGCTGCTTCCAGTAGGTCGAAGCGGCATCAGGACCAAGGCCTGCACGCTTCGCGGCCGCGTGGAACTTGATCTCGTCCGGGCGCCCCGTCTCGTCGAGGGACTGCGCCCACGCGTTGTTCAGGTCCCGCTTCTGCTGGAAAGCGTATCCACGTTCCCGAAGGTCCATCGCGCGCGTCGGGATTTCTGACAGATATTGTCCGATAGGCATTTTTTCCCCCGATCAGAAGAGGCTGGAGACGCCGGACGCGAGGCCGGAAAGTCCGCCGGCGAGAGCGTCGGCGCGCTGCTGTCCAATGTTCGCCGTCTGCGCGGCCTGCGCGAGGTAGTTCTGGTTGACGGCGTTCCCATAGCCGAGGCCGAGGTTCCCCGTCGTGCTCGCAGCGCTGAACCCCTGCCCCATCAGGTTACCGAGAGCGGCGAGCCGGTTCTGGTAGTTCTGCGTCTGGTTCTGGTAAATCTGCTGCTGCTGCCCGAAGTCCTGCGTGTTCTGCGCGAGGTAGTTCTGGAAAGCCTGTTGATAGGCCTGCTTGCTCATGTTCTGAGCGTTCGCTGTGAGGGCGCGACCGAGTCCGCCGCCGACATTTCCCGACGCGAGCGCACTTGCATTGATCGACGCGTTCCCCTGGTCGATCATGAACTGCGTCGCCGGGTCCTTCCATGCGTCGTAGCTGAAACCCTGCGACGTGGTCGGCTGCGCCGCGGTGTTCCCCTGCGCGATCAGGTTCTGGTATCCACCGAGCGCACTGGTTCCCGCTTCCATGTACGGAAGGAAGTCCTGGCGCTGCTGTGCGTTCCCCTGCTGGAGATAGTTCACGCCCTTGTTGGAAATTCGGTTCGACCTGTCGAGCGCGTTCGAAAGGATTTCGTTCGCGGCGAGGCCTCCGGCCATCGATCCGAGTCCAGCGACTGCGCTTCCTGCTCCGGTCATCTTCGCCCCCTCATTCTGTCATTGTTGCAAGGTAGACCCCGCGCGCCTGGATCGGATCGCCTGCAGGGAGTGTTGCGGTTTGCGTTCCGTTCGCCTGCGGGACCGCCTCGACACGTGTCCAGGTCGTACCGTCCCAAACGTCCAGCCAGGCCGGCCCCGCGGACATGTTCGGGAGCTCGAGCTCGATCCCCCCGGGGCCCTGGTAGGACAGGACGACGACGGCGCCAGTCTGGACGTATCGGGCGCCCTGCGCGGTCGTCCTTGCGAGCGTCGCTGCGCGTGCGAAGTCGCCCAGCTGCTGCAGG
>Ga0116171_10005025_pt1 | contig 11708 bp, 9 predicted proteins | sample AD_JPNHW2_MetaG_FD_89798 | JGI IMG/M metagenome (GOLD analysis project Ga0116171, IMG submission 89798) | Active sludge microbial communities of municipal wastewater-treating anaerobic digesters from Japan - AD_JPNHW2_MetaG | ecosystem: Engineered > Bioreactor > Anaerobic > Digestate | place...
GACGGTCACCCTCAGTTCATGGGAATATTTGGTCATCCTCTTGCCGATTCTTATGTTGCATCAGATGTTGAAAGAGTGGAAGTAATAAGAGGTCCTGCTTCAATACTTTACGGAACAAATGCCATGGGAGGCGTAGTGAACATCATTACAAAAAAGCAGCAGAAAGAGGGTTTCAGCGCCAACGGACATTTAATGTACGGTTCATACAACACTCAGAAATACATGGCCTCAGGTGGTTACAGAAAGAAGAACCTCAGCATCTTTGCTTCAGTCAACCATGACAGGACTGACGGACACAGGAAGAATTCCGAATTCAGCATTACTAATGGCTACATCAAGGCTGGCTGGAATGTAAGTGAACATTTCAAAGCCTCAACTGACCTCGGGATTGCAGGATTCAAAGCAACTGATCCCGGACCTGACACACTGGGTGCTGTACACGGTAACACAATTGATATTGTAAGAGGATACTGGTCACTTACAGCAGATAATACCTTTGAATCCGTTTCCGGAACCGTGAAGCTGTTTTATAACTTTGGCGAACATAAAATCACTGACGGTTTCCATTCAAATGATGCAAACTACGGAGTGAATATTTATGAAGCATTCAGATTATTCCCCGGAAACACATTAACTGCAGGCCTCGATTACATGAAATATGGTGGTATTGCCGAGAATGAGCTGGCAATGGGAGGCAGAGGAATGATATTCAAGGATACTGCTCTGTATGATGCCGGAGTGTACACTTTTATGCAACAGAGGATTGCTGACAGGCTTACCCTGAATGCAGGCATACGTTACCAGGATCATGAAGTTTACGGTGGAGAATGGATACCATCAGGAGGTTTTGCCTTTAACCTGTCGGCGGTCACTACATGGAAAGCATCTGTCGGAAAAGGCTTCCGCAGTCCGACTATACAGGAGCTTTACATCTGGAACCATAACCCTAACCTCAGTCCGGAGAGGATCATGAACTATGAAACAGGTATTAGTCATTCATTCTTCAATTCAAAGCTGAAAACCGAGCTCACAGGATTCATTGTCAACGGAGACAACATGATAATAACTGTTCCCCTTCAGGGCTTGCAGAATGCCGGCGAGATATCGAATAGGGGAATTGAACTCTCAGTAAATACCAGATTGTCTGAGTCGTTGGATATGGATGTTACATATTCATATATAGACATGAAAACACCTGTTTATGGCACGCCAAAACATCATTTATACCTTGGTGGAAGCTACCTGCTGAAAAAATTCCTGTTCACTGCCAATATTCAGTATATCAACGATCTGGATTCAGATGCTTCAACAAAAACCAGTCTTGAGACCTATACCCTTCTTAATGGAAGGGTAAGCTGGAAGGCAACAAAGTTTGCAGATATTTTCCTGAGCGCAGAAAACCTGTTAAATACTGAATACGAAACAATTAAATATTATTCGATGCCGGGGATTACTATCTTTGGAGGAATCAAAATAAAGCTGTAGCAAAACCCTGATAAAACAACATCAATGAAATACTTTCCCCTGTTCATCTTACTCTGCCTTGTGAGTGTTGCCTCATCAGCAAGTCCTCTGCATTCAAAATTAAATCACAGTGTAATAATAGAAACGGACTGTGACAACAGTGATCTGAGGGCAATTGCAATATTGCTCAATCATAACAGAGTAAGGGTGACTGCAATAGTCGTGTCGGGAGATAAAATAAAACCGGACAGGGGAATACAAAAGATAAGAAAGCTCTTATCTGTTTTCAATGCAGATACAATTCCGGTGTTTCAGGCAGAGGATAAGAGAGACACTGACAAACTATTAAACCTAACCACGCAGGAGAAGGAAAAGTTATCGGTTATCTCACTGGGTTCAGGTGAGATATCAGAGCTGATAAGGCACAATGAGTCTTTTGCCTCGGGGATAGAAGACTTTATACATAGCGTTGAAAACAAGAGCCCTTACCTGGCTGGTAAGGTAAACGAAAGAAGCTTTATTACTGAGGCCGGGATTCATTATGATATGATAACAAATCTGTATCCGGGTAATCACCTGATGGACAATGTATTTATTGAATTATACAGAAAACAGGTGACAGCTCTTGCAAAAGCTTTCCTTATGATTTCACCAGAAGCCGGAGAAGAGGAAATAAAGCCAGAGGAACTCACAGCCCTGTATCTAGTTAATCCGGAATTATTCAGCATGGCACTGTATGACGGAATAAGGAAGACCAGCATAGTAACGGTGTATGATGAGCAAACGATAAAGGATCTTTTATCAGACATGATAACAGGCAGATATAAGTCAGGGCACTTTGTTGCGCTCTATGGATTTCCTGTAAATCCGGAATTATACACCTACGATATCAGGATGATAATGGACCAGGCTCTAAAAAATTATGGATTGGATGAATGGAAGGCCTGTGTAATGACAGACGAGTTTCATGGTCACCTTGGTGTATATTCGATTGTTGGAGCGAAGATGGGGATCAGGGCGAGGGAATACTTTGGAATCGGCACGGACCTGCTGAGCATAATAAGCTATGCAGGATCGGTGACTCCCTTCAGCTGCATGAATGATGGTTTGCAGGTCAGCACTGGTGCTACCCTGGGGCAGGGGACGATTAAGCTTGCAGCAGAATCAGTTACAAAGCCGCAGGCTGTTTTCACATACAATGGAAAGAGTATAATTTTAAGGTTAAAGCCTGAGTATGTGAATCAGCTCAGGGCCGTTATTGAAAAGGGAGTTAAGGACTATGGGCTCGATGATGAAGGTTACTGGAATCTGGTAAGGCAGACCTCTATCAGGTTTTGGCTGGAGTGGGACCGTAATGAGATCTTTGAGCTACAGGAATTGAGCAGCGAATCAATAAAATTCTGATCCGGAAAAGGAAGCAGGTACAGAGTATTTGTGTTCATCAAACATTTAACATTTTCTTAAGAATTATTGACAGTCAATAATTTTGAAAAAGCATTTTCCCGGTGTAATTTTGAATATTCCTAAATAGGAATGATTCCTATCGGAGAATTTTCGCTTTTAGGAATATTCCTGTTTGAGAATAAACCTTATCTGAGAATAATTAAACTCACACCATGGCAAACTACGAAATCGTAAAAATGCTCGTCAGCCACGGACTCAAGGTTACCCCACAAAGACTGGCTATACTTGAAGTCCTGATGAACCTTGAAAATCACCCCGATGCTGATACCATTATCAGACACATACGCATTAACCTGCCAAATACATCAGCCGGTACTGTATATAAGATCCTTGATACTTTCACCGAAAAAGGATTGATCAACCAGGTAAAAACCGAAAACGATGTCATCAGGTATGATGCCATTCCGGAAAAACATCACCACCTCTATTCTCCGGAATCAGAAAGACTTGAAGATTACCATGACGACAAACTCTTTGAACTGATTGACAAATACCTGAAGAAAAACAATATACCGGGCTTCGAAGTCAAGGACATCAGAATCCAGCTGATCGGTACTTTCAGGGAAAATAAGAATCAACCAAAATAATCAAAAAGACCTTTATACCACTTGACACTCAAACACTAACCAAGCATAACTACTTAATAATCTAAAACTTACAACTATGGGACAAAAAGGAAGATCAATCGTGAAAATGGATGTCGACAAACTCATCAAGTTACTGAACAAAGCCCTTGCTGACGAATGGCTGGCTTACTACCAGTACTGGATAGGTGCAAAAGTCGTCAAAGGACCAATGAAGGATGCAGTTATCTCAGAACTCAACCTGCATGCGACAGAAGAACTCGGTCATGCTGAACTCCTTGCAACAAGAATAATTCAGCTTGGCGGCACGCCGGTTCTTTCTCCCGACGAGTGGCCAAAGCTCAGCAACTGCGGATATGACAAACCAGGTGATCCTTATGTTGAAGCTGTTCTCGATCAGAATATCAAGGGTGAACAGTGCGCAATAAAGGTTTACAGCAACCTCCTCGACCTGACTCGTGAAGGGGACCCTGTTACATATAACATCGTACTGCAGATCCTCTCTGATGAGGTGGAACATGAGGAAGACCTGTCCTCACTTAAGGAAGACCTCGAACTTATGCTTGAGAATAAAAGATAATAAGCACTAAGTCTGTTTTTAGTAAAAATTTTTATAAAAATTATGAACCATGGAAGAAACAAAAGTAACACCCATGCCTCGCATTGGCGACAAAGCACCTGAATTCAAAGCAGTTACAACTCAGGGCAACATCAACTTCCCTGCTGACTATAAAGGCAGCTGGGTCATTCTATTCAGCCACCCTGCCGATTTCACTCCGGTATGTACCTCTGAATTCATGACTTTCGCAAGCATGGAAAACAGGTTTGAAGAAGCGGGTTGTAAACTTGTCGGCCTGTCTGTTGATGGTCTGTACAGCCATATCGCATGGCTCAGGACAATTAAGGAGAAAATTGAATACAAAGGAATGAAGGATGTTGAGGTTAAATTCCCTCTTATTGAAGACATAACAATGGAAGTTGCCCATCTGTATGGCATGCTTCAGCCCGGAGAAAGCTCAACAAAAGCTGTCAGGGCAGTATTCTTCATTGATCCCAAAGGTATCATAAGGGCAATTATTTACTACCCGCTCAGCATGGGCCGTAACTTTGAGGAACTCTACAGGGCTCTCATTGCTATGAAAACAGCTGATGAATTTTCTATTGCAACTCCGGCTGACTGGCAGCCCGGCGATGATGTAATTGTTCCTACCGCAGGCTCATGCGGTGTTGCTAAGGAAAGGATGGAGAATAAAGCTGAAATGACATGCTATGACTGGTTCTTCTGTACCAGGAAACTTGACAAGGAGAAAGTTCTTAAAGCTGTCTTGAAAAAATAGTTAAAAAACAATAAATTGATAAAAAGCGACTCATGAAGCCGCTTTTTATCTTTTATAATGTTGGTAATAAGTCATTATTCATTATATATTTGAACCAGGGTTTCAGATTATCCTATGCCATTTCATGAAGAATAAGGAAATCAACAGGTTCAGATGTATAATTCTCCTGACTCTTTTCACAGGATTCTTCTGCAGTAATCTGTTTTTCAGGCATAGTCACATAGTCGACGGCAATATAATTGTACATTCCCACCCGTTCAAGGCCGGTAATGACGGTAAACCACTTCATTCTCACAACAACAACAGCTACATACTGATTCATATTCTGAATGATTTTGTTGTTCTCCCATCATTGCCGGCAGCCCTGGCCCCCTTGTACATTTTGTTCTTCCGTAAAGCGGAAACATCTGAATACCGTTCAATCCATCCTGAAAAAACTTATCTCCTGTTTAAAAAAAGGGGACCTCCCTCTCAGTTGCTCTGTACCGCAGCATAACCGGACTGCTCAAAAAAAACTATCCGGATCAGGAACTCACGAATTTTCTTTCAGAGCATTTTCATTATGTACAGATATTTCTTCCTAATTGTTCTTGTTATTATTACATCCTGTAAGGATCAGCAGGTAAATGACACAGGCCGCCGCCCCACGGAACAGGGATACCAGAACAGGGAACAAAACAGAAAAAGACACAGGGGAAAACGGGCAGCTGATACCGAAGCAGCCAGGGTAATTTACAGCAATGACACTGTCTGTGTTCCAGAGGAATCTCCGGTTCGCAGCAGACTTAACTTCTTCACTGTGCACCCGGAAAATATCCAGGTCTGGTTTACCACCACCGGTGTCGTCAAACCATTGTCGGGGCATCTGGCACATGTAACCACCCCGTTCGACGGAAGAGTATTGAAGTGTTTTGTAAAGCTCGGCGAGAAGGTAAGTGCAGGAACACCTCTGTTTGAAGTCAGTTCATCCGATTACCTCGAAACAGTCAGAACCTGCGTTCAGGCAAGACAGGAAAAGGAGCTGGCTGAAAAAAATTTCCAGAGAAAACAGGAACTGCTTGAGTCCGGTGTAATCTCAAAAAGAGATTATGATGAAGCAAAAGCAACACTGGACCTCGCAAAAAAGGAATGTGAAAAAACGTCAGCAACTTTAAAGATCTTCAGTTTCGATCCGGAAGAAGCGGACATGTCAAAACCTCTGCTTGTAAGATCACCGATTGCAGGAGAGGTTGTGTTCACAAATGTCACTGTGGGCCAGTATCTTAAAACTGATGACGAGCCTGTTATAACTGTTGCTGACCTGCAGAAAATCTGGGTAGTTGCCAGAGTCAAAGAAAAGGATCTGGGAGCAATAAACCTCAATGACAGGGCGGAAGTAATTACCGAGGGATTTCCTGATAAGCCCTTAAGTGGCCTGGTAAACTACATCGGTAATATTATGGATGAACAGACCAGATCTGTTGAAGTCTATCTCGAATGTGAGAATAAGGACCGGACACTTAAGCCTGGCATGTTCATAACAACCAGGTTTTACAGGCAGTTGAAAAATGCCGTAGTAATACCGGCAGCAGCTGTTTTACAGGACAATCTCAGCAACTATGTTTTCCTCCGGATTGAAAATGATAAATTCATCAAGAAAGATATCCAGGCTGAAACGAACGGCCATAAGAATGTCATAGTAAGGTCCGGCCTTGCAGAAGGAGATGTGATAGTTACAGAAGGTTCAATATTTCTTCGCTGAAACCGGTACTGACATGGAAAAATTATTCAGAATTTTCATTCACAGAAGATTGCTGATCGCGACATGCTTTGTCCTGATATCGGCAATTGGTGTGTATTCATGGTTTCAGCTTCCCATCGACGCTTATCCCGATATTGCCGACGTAACTGTGCAGGTTGTTACACAGGTGCCAGGACTTGCTGCCGAGGAAATTGAACAGCAAATCACTATTCCGCTTGAAAGGGAACTTAACGGCTTGCCGGGTCTTGTCACCATGCGCAGCAAAAACCTTTTCAGCATTTCAGCAATCCTGCTCGTATTCAGGGACGGGACCGAAGACTACTGGGCACGTCAGAGGGTACAGGAACGCATTAACGGCATAGAGCTTCCCTTCGGTGCCCTTCCCGAACTTAATCCGCTTACTTCTCCCACAGGTGAAGTATGCAGGTATATAATTGAAAGCAAGACTCATTCACTCAGGGAACTGACTGACCTCCAGAAATGGGTAATTATCCCCAGGATAAAGCAGGTTACCGGTGTTGCTGATGTCCAGAATTTTGGTGGAATCACAACCCAGTATCAGATAGAAATTGATCCTAAACTCCTGGAAAAATATGACCTTACCCTGAACCAGGTTGTTGAGAGTATTTCAAGAAACAACTCCAACGCAGGAGGCAGCATGGTCGACCGTGGCGACCTGACCTACATTATCAGGGGAGTTGGCCTGATTAAAGATCTCCAGGATCTCGGAAGAATTGTTGTAAAATCTTCAGCAGGTATGCCTGTTTATCTGGGTGACCTGGGAGTCCTTAAATACGGGAACTTTGAAAGAAAGGGTATTTTTGGCTTCACTGACCGGCAGAGAGACTACAGCGAAAGTGTACAGGGCATAGTTCAGCTGCTCCGGTACGAAAACCCTTCAATGGTCCTCGATGAAGTTCATAAAGCCATTAACGAACTAAATAACAGCATTTTACCTGAAGATGTAAAAATTCATATTTTCCTTGACAGGACACATCTGGTAAATGCCACCCTCAACACAGTGTCGCATACACTGCTGTTTGGTGTACTGCTTGTAATTGGCGTGCTGATTATCTTTTTCGGCAGCTTCAGGGGAGCCATTGTTATTGCCGTCACAATCCCCCTGTCTCTGCTGATTGCATTCATTTTCATGCACTTTACAGGTATCCAGGCCAACCTCCTTTCTCTTGGTGCTATAGATTTCGGGATTATTGTGGAGGGATCGATAGTTATGCTCGAGACAATACTGAGAAAAAGAGAAGAGAATCCTTCAGAAGACCTGCATGCGGACAACATTGTAAAAAGATGTCTTGAGGTTGCAAAACCAATCTTCTTTTCAATGCTTATCATTATAATGGCTTATCTTCCGCTTTTCACCTTTGAAAGGATTGAGAAAAAGATGTTCTCACCAATGGCCTATACTGTGGGTTTTGCCATACTCGGAGCCCTTGCTGTTGCTCTTATGCTGATTCCCGGACTAGCTTTCCTCGTTTACAGAAAACCTCAGAAAGTTTATCACAATAAATGGCTTGAGAACCTTACGGCTAAATACAGACGCTTTACTGAAAGGATAATTGAGCGACCACGAAAAGTATTCATCCCTCTGGCAGCCATACTCACAGCGACAACAATACTTTCATTCAGTGTAGGCAAGGATTTCCTTCCAACTCTGGATGAGGGCTCCTTATGGCTGCAGGTACAGCTGCCTCCCGGTGTCACACTTGAAAAGTCGAAAGCCATGGCAGACACCCTTCGGTCACACATAATGAAATACAGGGAGGTCAGTTATGTCATGACACAGGTAGGAAGGGATGATGAAGGCACTGATCCTTTCTCAACATCCCATGCCGAATGTGGTGTCGGGCTGATCCCTTACAAACAGTGGGAACGCGGAAAACGTAAAGCTGATCTTATCGAAGAGATGTCAGCTGACCTTTCAAATCTGCCTGGTTATGTTGTAGGATTTTCACAACCCATAATTGATATGGTAATGGATCAGATTGCCGGTTCACACAGCGATCTGGCTATCAAGGTATTCGGAGAGGATCAGCAGGAGGCACGAAGGATAGCCGAAGAGATAGCTGCTCTTGTAACAGATATTAAAGGTGCCGGAGATGTCAGCATAGAACAGGAACCTCCCCTGCCCCAGCTGCAAATTGAGGCAAACAGGGAAAAAATTGCCCTGTATGGTCTGAATGTGGCAGATGTCTCGGAACTTATAGAAATAGCAATAGGAGGTAAATCCGTATCTCAGATCTTCATTGGCAACAAGGTATATACTGTCTCGGCCAGGTATAATGAAGAATCAAGGGAATCCCCTGAAAAGATCGGATCTCTGCTTCTGACTTCTGAAACCGGTGCACGGATACCCCTCTCCCAGATTGCTGGAATAACAACCACAAACGGCCCCAGCATAATAAACAGGGAAGAGAATAAACGGTTCCTTACAATCCGTATAAACATGAGAAACAGGGACATAAGCTCTTTCATGAAAGAAGCAAATGATGCCATCGAAGAAAACATTACTTACAACCATCACGAGTTCAATCTTAAATGGAGCGGACAGTTTGACAATCAGAAAAGGGCCTTTGCAAGGCTTATACTCATTGTCCCGCTGGCCCTGTCTCTGATGTTTCTGCTCCTTTTCTGGAGCTTCGGCAACTTCAGGCAGGCCTGGCTTCAGATGGCCCTCCTGCCTCTGCCGGTATTTGGAGGCATGGTTGCCCTGAACTTAACAGGCATGACATTCAATGTGTCATCTGCTGTAGGATTTATTGCGCTTTTCGGAGTTTTCATCATGAATGGTGTTCTGATGATTTCTCATATAAATCATCTCAGGAAAGAAGGTATGCTGCTGAAAGAATCTGTGATCAAAGGATCCACACACCGGTTCCGCCAGATTCTGATCACCTCTGTTGTGGCAATCCTCGGGCTTGTACCGGCCTCATTGTCAACCAATATAGGCTCTGATGTACAGAGGCCTCTTGCCACAGTAATTGTATACGGACTTGCATTCGGGACCTTCATTACACTGTACGCCCTCCCCCCTCTTTACTATATGCTGGAGAAATGGCATGAGAAAAGAATTCCTCCAGCTGAATAAAACCTGGTAGAAAATGAAAAAGAAAAATCCCACAATATTAACGCTCCTGATACTGCTCCTCACTGTTTATACTGATCTTGTCTGCCAGGTCAGGAATAATTATGTAACTGTTCCTGAAGGACTTGATGAGTATCTTTCCGGAGTGGCCCGTGGAAACCTTGGCCTTATCGCCGCCAGGTTTAATGTAAGCATTGCAGAAGCAGAATTAAGGGCATCAAGAGTATTCCCTGATCCAGAACTATCTTTCTCTTATGCCAACAATGACGATAAAACAATGCAGATGGGTCAGTCCTATGATGCTGGTGTGAGCTATCAGATAAAAACCGGAAATGTCAGGAAAGCAGCAATTGAAGTTGCCGGCACCGGGGTTGAACTGTCACGGCTTGTGCTCGATTCATATTTCAGGAACCTGCGAGCAGATGCTTCAAAGAGTTATTATGCCTCAGTGAGGGAGAAACATATTCTGAACCTGCAGAATGAAACCTATGACCAGTTAAGGAACCTTGCCGCAGCTGACAGCATCAGGCTTAAGACAGGAGAGGCGGCTGAGCTTGATGCTATCCAGACCAGCCTGGAAGCGAGGCTGCAGTACCACAATGTACTTCAAAGTAAGGCAGATATGCAGAATTCCCTCATCACCCTTACAATACTCCAGGGAAAATCTCTGACTGATTCCCTTGTAAATCCTTCTTCTGATTTCCCTGCAGATGACAGGGATTTTTTACTTGCCAGTCTCATAGATTCAGCACTTGTCCGCAGGACAGAGCTTTTAGTGGCCTTAAAAACCACAGAGCTGTCGGAAAAGAATCTGAACCTCCTCCGTGCTGACAGGGCCTTCGAGTTCAGCATTGAAGCAGGATATTCATACAGTACAATCGTGAAAAATGAGATAGCCCCTGCTCCGGCATATAATGCGGTTAGTGCCGGGTTTGCATTTCCCCTGAAATTCTCAGGACTGAACAGGGGCCGGATTACCGCTGCCGAATACACACTTAATCAGAGCAAAGTATATGAGCAGGAAGCTGTGCTGCAGATTCAGGCTGAAGTAACAACAGCTTACAACTCTTACCTGGCAGGCATGAAAAAGGTGGAATCGTTCAACCTGCAGCTTATCGAAAATGCAGAAAAAATACTGAAGGGCAGAATTAAGGCATACCAGACCGGTGAAAGCGGTCTTCTGGAACTGCTTAATGCCAGAAAAACCTATACAGACCTCAGAACTAATCACATAGAATCACTTTATGAATTTACGGTTGCACTGATTGAACTTGAGAGGGCTGCAGGAATATGGGATCTGACAGATTAAATAAAGAGAACAACTTAGAAAATCACTGTTAATTAATTAACATAACACAAAAAGCAATAAATTTGGCCGGCCATAAAAACAGCAGACCTTGAAATTTTTCAGGAATTACATAATTAGGTTAGTATTAATTTTCACTTTCGCAGGCTACTACGGAAGCATTACGCTATTCCCTCATTATCATGTTATTGATGGCATCACTATTGTACACTCACATCCCTTCAGGCATAAACCATTAACAAATAATCCTTCCCACCAGCATTCAGGAAATGGTCTTGTGGCCATCCAACTGCTATCTACCCTGATAGTTAATGTCCCCTGCTCCTGCTGCAATATAATTGATCCCCGTACTTTCCAGAGTGACTTTATCTTCTCCGCATACAAAGAAGTCTGCTTCATTACAGAATCTGAATACACAATTGCCTTAAGGGCACCTCCAGCTTCCTGCTGAGAAACACTGATTAAACCTGCATAAATTTTTATTCTATTCATCATATACCACCATTTATGAGCTGACGGCCATAAGTGCGTGCCTAATTATAATTAAAATGAAAAAGACACTATTAATTATTATCCTTATACTCCTATATGAGCAATTGACATTTTCTCAGAAAAAAACTGATGCAAACATTTTCGGACATGTAGTATGTAATTGCGGCCATAAGCCTTTTGCAACTGTAAGCATTAAAGGAACTACAATTGGTATAAGCAC
>Ga0116171_10005029_pt1 | contig 11702 bp, 7 predicted proteins | sample AD_JPNHW2_MetaG_FD_89798 | JGI IMG/M metagenome (GOLD analysis project Ga0116171, IMG submission 89798) | Active sludge microbial communities of municipal wastewater-treating anaerobic digesters from Japan - AD_JPNHW2_MetaG | ecosystem: Engineered > Bioreactor > Anaerobic > Digestate | place...
GGGGGCAGGGGGTGTTACTTTTACCTCCCCCCGTCCCCCCGCCTATCGCGGGGCATGCTCTTCAAAGGGGGAGGCTACTCCTCATAACTTCGGTACTCTTCCCGGTGTCCATGGCGCCTTTATGCCATCCAGTAAAATCTCAACCTTCTGCAGATCTTCTCCTGCTTTCTTTGCTTTTTCAAGAACCGGAGGAAATTCTTCTTTCAGTATATTGAGCTGATCTTTAGCTATCTGTGAGATATTTCCGCTCTGGCTGTAGCTGTTGATGGCTATTTCTCCGAGCCTGTCACCAAGAGGAACATCGGCAGGAGGCACCTCTTCTGAGCTGGCTTTTGCCGGCTGCCCTCTGAAGATAAAATTGATATTTTCCAGTTCGGTTATGATGCGTAATGCCTCTTTCTTCATCTCAGTCGTCGATGCTGGTGTGTTCTGAAGAGCCTGGGCAACGGCATTTGCCCTGTTAAGCAGCTCATTCGCGTAGTTCATAGTGCCATACACTGTCCTTGAGTATTCAGAAGCTTCTTTCAGCCATGCCAGCTTGGCGGCATTATTTGTCGACGGGAATGTGACAATATCAAGAGGCTTGCATTCAAATGAAACAGGACCGGAGAGTTCCTTTCTTTCTCCCCTGGCGATCATTGCCATTGATACTTTATATTTTCCCGGCATAGCCATGATACCGTTCCTGCCTGTGCTGAGCGGATCAAATTTTGTGACGCTGACAGGAGAGACACCGGAATATGTATAATTCCAGTTTACCTTGTTCACCCCTTTTGAAGCTGTTTTGAGGATCTCCCTAACCACGTTATTGCTTTCATCTGTTATGGTGAAGACCAGGTACGGTTTAACCTCTTTTTCTTCTGCCTGCAGCTCTTCGTAAGTAGGCTGAGGTATCTTTTCTCCTTTCTCAAAAAGATCTTTTTCTTTCTTCTGCCTTATCGATTTAAGTGTCTCCGGAACATCTTTTACATAATAATAGATGGCTGCTCCGTATTCCGGATTCTTTGCCTTGAAATATGCAGATCCCTGGTTGTCGAATCCTTCTGTTTCAACAAACATTTTTCCCTCTTTAACAGGGAAAATATATCCTTCTTTTTCCAGGAGTTCTTTCCTGAAGTTTCTGAGGGGTGAGTAGTCGTCGAGAATGTAGAAACCCCTTCCGAAAGTACAGATGACCAGGTCAGTTTCGCGTTCCTGAATTGTAATATCCCTGACTGCAGATGTCGGCAGTCCTGATTTGAATTCTATCCATTCATTGCCGCCGTCGATGGAGAAATAAAATGAGAATTCTGATCCGGCAAAGAGGAGATCGGGATTTACAGGATCCTGTTCGATGGTGTGAATGGTTCCATTTACGGGAAGCTTATTGGTGATCATCGTCCAGGTTTTTCCCTTGTCGGTGCTCTTCAGGATATATGGTTTAAAGTCGTCCTGTAGCATATTATTAAAGGAAGCATATACAATATTTTCATTGAATTTATCGGGAAGTATATCGCTGACATAAGTATATTCCGGAACACCCGGGAAGGTTGTAATCCTTCTCCAGTTTTTTCCTCCGTCTTCGGTAATGGCGATCACGCCATCATCGGTGCCGGCATAAAGAAGGTCTTTCTTTACTTTCGATTCAGCAAGAGAAACTGTCAGTCCCCACAGCGATGTTGACACATCTTTCACCACTGCGTCGATGCTCCAGTATTTACCCATGACCTTAAACTGGTTGCGGTCTTCGTTGCGGGTAATATCTTCGGAGATTACCTGCCAGCTGTTTCCGCGGTCGTCGCTGCGGAACACCTTGTTGGCTGCCATATAGATTCTCTCTTTCTGATGAGGGCTGATGATCAGCGGGGTATCCCAGTACCAGCGGTATGTTTTCTCTCCTTTCCGGGGAATAGGTTTGATGCTCACCGTTTCCTGGCTTTTCTTGTCGTAGCGGAAAGCATTGCCATATTGGTATTCTGTATAAACGATATTCTCGTCGTCGGGGTCGATAGCTACCCAGAAGCCGTCGCCTCCCATAGTCACGAACCAGTCGTCGTTGACAACACCGTCGCGGTTGGTGTTACGTGAAGGGCCACCCATTGAGTTGTTATCCTGGGTGCCACCGTAAACATTATAAAAAGGTTTTGCATTGTCGACATTAACCCTGTAGAATTGTGTTACAGGAAGGTTTGGCTTGAAGATGTAATTTTTTCCACTGTCGTATGTCTCATAAATGCCACCGTCGCCGCCGATATAAAGGTGGTCGGTATTCTCCGGATCGATCCATAATGCATGGTCGTCGACATGTCTCTGGTTATTACCCACTGCTGTCCATGTTCTGCCGGCATCGAGAGTTACCTGCGAAACTGTTTCCATGCTGTAAACTTTATCGACGTTTTTGGGATCGCAATAGATCTCATTGTAATATTGTCCGCTTGAAGAATGAGAACTCATTTTTTCCCAGGAAGCGCCCCTGTTCACCGATCTGAAGAATCCTCCGCTTTCACCGGCAGCTTCAACAATAAGGTAAAGGACATCGGGATTTACCGGCGAGATGGCAATGCCCATTCCTCCTATGTCACCTGAAGGAAGTCCTTTCATTATCTTATCCCATGTTTTTCCAGCGTCTTTCGATTTATAAACAGCCGATTCAGGGCCGCCGCCTATTTTTGTGTAGACATGTCTTCTTCGTTGTTCTGAGGTTGCATAGAGAACATCCGGATTTCTCGGGTCCATTATTACATTGTTCACGCCTGTGTTCTCGCTAATATCGAGGACTTTGTTCCATGTTTTTCCTCCGTCGGATGTTTTATACAGGCCTCTTTCGCCTCCGGGGCCCCAGATAGATCCTTCCGCTGCAACATATACCACATCTGAATTGCGAGGATCGATTGCTATCATCCCTATCTGTCGTGATTCCTTGAGGCCCATGTTCTTCCAGCTTCCTCCGCCGTCTTCTGATTTATAGATGCCATCGCCATACCCCAGCTGCCGCTGATGAGTGTTTTCACCTGTCCCGGCCCAGATCACATATGGATTACTGGGGTCCATGGCCAGACACCCGATGGCGTATGCCCCGTATGAATCAAATATCGGCGACCATGTGGTGCCGTTATTGGTAGTCTTCCATATATTTCCGGCAGAAACACCAACATATATTTCCGATTTGTTTTCAGGATTAACAGCGAAATCAGAGATCCTGCCGGAGGCCCAGGCAGGTCCTATGTTCCTGAATGAAAGCCCGGAAAATGTCGATGACGTGACAGAGCTTTCCTTTTTTTCCGGTTCTTTGGTATTTTCCTTCTTCTTCTGTGCAAATGCTGATACATTTAAAATGAAAACAGCCAGCATCAGGCTTATAAGGGATTTTGTGTTCATTTATGATTTGGTTTTTGGTTTAAACTGATCCTTGCTAAGATAAGAAAATCCTTTCCAACCTTCCTGTAACTTTTGTCAGAAATCGTTTCCTTTGTATAAGTTAAAAATATATAAAACAACCAAATGATAAGAGATACACTTCTTGAAAGAAGAACAATCCGGAAGTATTCTTCAGAAGCAGTTACGGATGAGATACTTGAGATAATTCTGAAAAAGGGTTGCAGAGCCTCGACAACAGGTAACATGCAGGTCTACAGCATTATCATTACCCGTGATGAGTCGAAGAAGAAAGAACTGGCTCCTCTGCATTTCAACCAGAAAATGATCACAGAGGCACCGGTGGTGCTGACATTCTGTGCCGATTTCAATAGGTTCAGTAAGTGGTGCCACAAGAGAAAGGCCGAACCGGGATATGATAATTTTCTTTCTTTCTTCACTGCAGCCATCGATGCACTTCTTGTTGCACAGACAGTCTGTATTGCAGCAGAAGATGAAGGACTTGGTATCTGCTACCTGGGTACTACAACATATATGGCACATAAGATCATTGAGGCGCTGAAACTACCGAAAGGGGTTGTGCCGGTTACGACAGTCACCCTCGGCTGGCCGGCGGAAATACCTGAACAGCCCGACCGTCTGCCGCTCAAAGCTATAATCCATAATGAAACTTATAAAGATTATTCATCCGACGACATCAACAATTACTACAGTGAGAAGGAGAGCCGGCCGGATTCCGGTCAGTTTATAAAGGAGAATAATAAGCAAACCCTTGCCCAGGTGTTTACCGATGTCAGGTATAAGAAGGAAGACAACGTATATTTTTCAAAAGTACTTTTACAGGTACTTAAAGACCAGGGATTTATGAACCAGTGACCCCCCTGCCCCCTAAAGGGGGGTTAAATTGGGATGGGATTTAGCCCCCCTTCAGGGGGGAGGCCCGTTTACGGGACGGGGGGGTAGGATTAAAAGGAATATATTAATTATATATTATTCGTAAATGAAAAAGGTTTTCTTGATTTTAATTGCAGCAATTTTATTCTTCCCTCTTTCTGCTCAGAAAGAAGGCACGATAGTCATGAATGACGTTGTCCGTCAGCATTACAGGCAGGAGATACTGATACCGGATATTCCCGGGTATGTTACACTTAAATGTGATTTCCATCTTCACTCTGTCTTTTCTGATGGTGTTGTATGGCCGACAACACGTGTGTCAGAGGCATTTGAGCATGGCCTCGATGCGATAGCAATTACCGATCATATCGAGGGGCACCCGAAAAAGATGCCCGGGCAGAAACGAACACAGTATGATGTGGCGCTTCCCACAGCGCTGTCATCGGGAATTATCCTTGTAAGAGCCGGTGAAATTTCACGGAGCATGCCTCCCGGACATTTTAACGCCCTTTTTGTAAAAGATGTCGATGCCCTGGACAGGGCCGATGTGATGGATGCCATCGGGGAAGCAGTTAAACAGGGTGGCTTCATTATCTGGAATCACCCCGGATGGAGAAAGCAGCAGCCTGACACGACAAAATGGTGGAAACAACATGAAACCATTTACAGTAAAGGATGGATGCACGGGATAGAGGTCTTCAATGAGAAAGAATGGTACCCCGAGGCAATCCGGTGGTCGGTGGAAAAAGATATTGCACCCTTTGCAAATTCCGATGTACACGATTTCTATGAAAATTATTATGACAGGGAGAGATACCCTGTGCGACCCCTGACTCTGGTTTTTGCCAGGGATAGGAGCGAGGAGGCACTTAAAGAGGCAATGTTCGCAAAACGGACAGCAGCACTCTTCTTCAACAGACTGGTTGGTAAAAACGAATTTATTGAACCGATAATCAAACAATCAATAAAAGTCGAAGTTCCTCATCTTTACCAGGATGGCTGGATCTATTTTATTGTGAAAAATTTAACAGACATTGAATTCACTATGGTGAAAAAGGATTCTGATAAATCCGAACTTCCTGCCCGCTTAACCCTTCCTCGGAGGGCATCGATTGTAGTAAGGGCAAAACAGCATAAAGGCCAGTCTGAGACTTATACCTATATTCTTGAAAATGTTTTAACCGGTGTTGAACAATATTATGAATACAAGATATCTGTACAATAAGGACATGCCATGGCATGTCCTTATTACATTGTTAATTGTGATTTCTCTTGGATCATGTAAATCTGAACGTCCCGTCGATTATGTCGATCCATTTATCTGCACCCAGGGCGATCATGGCCAGTGGCTACCGGCTGCGCTGGTACCTTTCGGCCTCGTTGAACTTTGTCCTGATACCTGGCCGGGCAGCCTTACTGCCGACGGCGATTTTGCTCACGGTGGTTATGACTGGTCAGATAATCATATCCGGGGTTTCAGCCATTTTCATAAGGGAAGCTCAGGTGGAACAACAATTCATGACAGGGCAGGGCAGGTTTCAATTTTACCTTTTTCAGGCACGCGTGATGAGGCTTTCTTTATAAATCCCATTGTTGAGATCGACAAGAAATCTGAAAAAGCATATGCAGGATATTATTCTGTCTTTCTCCCGGAGGATAATATACTTACAGAGCTCACTGCGACAACAAGGACTGGATTCCACCGATATGTTTTCGATGTAGATTCAGAAAGGAAAATATATATCTATGAAGGAAACAGGGGCGGAGGATCGGGAATTGAATGTAAACTAACTGATAAAAATACTCTTGAAGGTTCATTCGGCAACAAGTATTTCAGATTCGTATTTGATTCGCCTGTTGCTGTAGCTAAAATCTTTGACGGCAGTAAAATCTCTGAAGGCAATTCTCTTCAGAAGCAGGATAACGGAGGGATCATCCTGGAGTTTGAAGGGCCTGCCGGCAAGCCACTTCTTGTAAAAGTTGGAGTTTCACTTTCATCAATCGAATCGGCAAGAAAAAACCTCGATGCAGAATCGCCTCACTGGAATTTTAATAAAACCAGAAATAAAGCAACCCGGGCCTGGAATAAAGTATTATCAGCCGTAGAAGTCAAAGGAGAGAACGCAGGGGATAAGAAGATATTCTATACTGCTCTCTATCATACCTGTTTTCTGCCTGTTATTCAATCAGATGTGGAAGGTGTTTATCCAGGCCTTGACCAGAAAGATCATAAAGCAGATGGCTACTCACATTATGCAGGTTATGCTTTCTGGGACTCATTCAGGACAAAATATCCCTTATACAGTCTTTTTATCCCCGGTGTCTACAGCGACATAACAACTTCTCTCAGGAACCTGTATGAGCAGGCAGATAACTGGGGCGCGCTTCCTTCGAGTGATCACCCGCCTCATGGTGTCGATTTCAAGGCGGCAGGAAAGAATGGTTACCAGGTGTTTGCAGAATGCAGGCATGAGCATATGCTGATGGTCGTTGCTGATGCATATTTCAAAGGTCTTATGAAGACAGATATGAAGTCTGTCTATCCATTCATGATGAGAGAGGTGATGCTTCAGATGCCTGAAAAGTATGACACTATCGGTTTCATTCCTGCACGTGCCGATCAGACCGGCGAATATTGCTGGGATAATTGGACGCTTGCACAGGTTGCAGGAGCGCTTGGCTATGAGAAGGACTACGAATACCTGATCAAACGTTCTGATTACTGGAAGAACACCTGGGATCCATCTATTCGGTATTTCAGGGCACGTAATGCTGATGGTACATGGCTCGACTTCCCGGAAGATCCTTCAATGAACCGTGAGAAATATACCTATGAAGGCAGCAAATGGCACTGGCGATGGAATGTGCTGCATGATGTTCCATCGCTTATTGAGGCTTTCGGCGGAAAAGAGGCTTTTGTGAAAGAGCTTGAATATTTTTTCAATAATGATCTCTATACAGCCGGTAACCAGATCGATCTTCAGGCTCCGTTCATGTTCAATATGGCTGATGCACCGTGGCTGACACAAAAATGGGTAAGAAAATTACTCACCGAACCGGTGGTTCAGAAATATGGAACACATGGCTTCTTTATTGAACCGGTCTTTGATCGTATTTATAAGTCTACACCCGACGGTTACCTGGAGGAGATGGATGATGACTATGGTTGTATGTCGGGATGGTATGCCATGGCAGCCATGGGTTTATACCAGATGTGCCCGGGTAAAACTGAATACCAGCTCACAGCTCCCATTTTTAATGAAGTCGCAATAAAACCCGACAGGAATTTCTATAATGGGAAGAAATTTATTTTCAGGGCTGAAAACCTGAACCAGGAAAACATTTATATCCAGTCTGCAACGCTGAACGGCAAACCATTCAATAAATCAAGCATCACCCATGATGAGATTGTAAATGGAGGGGAATTGGTTTATCAGATGGGAAGTGAACCAAATAAGAACTGGGGGATTTGAAATTTAACCAGCTGTTTCAAATGCCTAAATCTTGCCCCCTGCCCCCTAAAGGGGGTTCTTTTAGAAGGTCCCCTTTTGGGGGCTAATCTTTCTTCACATCTCAATATAAGTAAATTACAGAAAGTGAGAAGGAGATCCCTCGCTGGCGCTCGGGATGACAGGAATGTAGTTGATTAGCAGGAGGAAGAAGCGGCGATTCGCAACGACATTTTATACATGAAGTATTTCACTTGCGAATCGCCGCTTCTTCCTCCTTATCTCACATAATAAATTTGTCATCCCGAACGAAGTGAGGGATCTCATCCTTCTTATACATTAATATTCAATAAATTCTGAATAAGTGAAATGTCCTTCCTGAGAAGTCTTTGCGTCCTTTGTGAAATCCTTTGTGTCCTTTGTGGTTAAAAATTTTATTCGAACTTTACTCCCAGTTCGGCTGCAATTTTTAACAGGTCATCTTTGATTGCCGGGACAAGTTGAATTCCGTTTCTTCTTATCCTTTCTTCTGCTTCCCGTTCCGGATCGCCGGGGATAAGGACCCTCTCTTCGCCATCAGCTGGTTTTGCCGTACGGAAGGTCTCTATCCATTCATCAATTTTCATTTTAAATTCTTCTGCAGGCTGAAATGCATCTATTCTCATTGCACCGAAGAAATGTCCTGTTCCTTCGCCCACTTTCTTTTCAAGTACAGGCAGGTATGCCACACTTGGCGGTACGAAAGGTCCGAAATTGGCACCGCTGAAAACTGCAGAAAATATGTCGACAATGGCTGAAAGACAATACCCTTTATGACTTCCATGAAGCCTGTCGCCGCCGAGAGTTACCATCGAACCTCCTGATTTTAAAATTGTTGGATCATCAGATGGCTTGCCGGTTTTGTCCTGGACAAATCCAAGAGCGACTTTCTCGCCTTTCTTCTCAGCAACAGCAAGCTTACCCCTTGCAATCGGAGTGGTAGCAAAATCAGCTACGAAGGGTGGTTGTTTAAAAGCAGGTATAGCCACAGCTATCGGATTGGTTCCCATCATCCTGCTTATGGAAAATGTCGGTGCAACCAGCGGGTTGGCATTGGTGAGGCAGATGCCGATCATATCGTGTTCCAGTGCCATCATGGCATAGTATCCTGCGATGCCGAAATGATTTGAATTACGTGTTGCCACCCATCCGGTTCCTGCTTTTCCGGCCTTCGCAATAGCCAGTTCCATCGATCTCCTGGCACATACCATTCCCACAGAATTATCACCATCAACGACCGCTGTGCTGGGTGATTCATGCACAACCTTTACATCAGGCTTTACATTTATCCTTCCCTCTTTCCAGAGCTCATAATAGTCCTTTATCCTTATCATGCCATGTGATGCATGATCTCTCAGCTCCGCGGCAAGAAAGACTTTTGCGATCGTATTTGCATCCTCCTCCGGGCACCCCATCCTGAGGAAAACTGTTTTTGTGAAACCGAAAAGATAATCGTATGTATACATTGCAGATAGCTTTAACAATTCATTTATATTGTGATCCTTTTTTTTTGTATGGATTAGCTGTTTTTTTTATCACAAAGTCACACAAAGGTCATTACTAAGGGGAACACAAAGAAATTAAGTACTTTAATAATGTTGATGAATTAAACAGATTATTTGAATGAACAGTACAATGATAGTTATTTTTTATTCCTTTGCAAATCGGACGACATAAGTACCACAGATGAAGATATTCAAGCGAGCCCGTGAAAACAGGAACATTCTTAAAGAGATCAATTATGCAGATGTTTTCAACAGTACGATTTCCAACAGCAAATGGCTTCATGATAAATCCTTTTCACCAACGAGCTATGCAATAGGATACCCTTTATTATATGTCCTTTACAGGATACTCGATGAACAACAACCCGGAAACATTCTCGAGTTCGGGCTCGGGCAGTCAACAAAGCTCTTTCACCAGTATGCAGACTCCAGGAAGGAAGCACGGATAACCACGCTCGAACATGACGAAGAGTGGATAAAGTTTTTTTCAGGGAAAAGCATTCTTCCTTCAAATGCACAATTGATTAAGGTCGAATGTGAAATTTCCAAGTACAGAAATTTCAGGACCAGGACAATAAAGGATCTTGGAAAGCATGTCGATCATTCCAGGTATGATCTTATTGTTGTTGATGCACCGACAGTCCTGAAGAGATATTCCCGGTCGCAGATACTGAAAATGATCCCTGGCAATATTGATCCCGGGCACTTTATAATTATTATCGACGATTCACAGCGGCGGGGCGAGAGCGATACATGCCGTGAACTCGAAAGAAAGTTCAGGGAACTAAATATTGAATTCTACAGGAACGATTACAGCGGCATTAAATCGTCGGCTCTCTTCTGCTCGGCAGATTTCCGGTTCCTGACAACCTTATAATCCCGGTTTTTATTTCCTGTTATTGAAGATCACGTCAGCCTGCTGCGTGGGTGTGATTACCAGGTCGTTTATACAAATATGTTCCGGAAGCGTTGCACAATAAAATATGACATCGGCAATATCCTGTGCCGACAGGGCCTTAAAACCTTTATATACCGATCCGGCTCTCGCCTTGTCGCCTTTGAACCGTACCAGTGAGAATTCTGTCTCAGCCATGCCGGGAGCTATCTGTGTTACCCTGATGTTATGTTTCAGCAGGTCGATCCTCATTGCCCTGGTAAGTGAATCGACAGCCGATTTGGTGGCGCAATAGACATTGCCGTTCTCGTAAACACCCTTTCCCGCAATGGAACCGATATTAAAAATATACCCTGTTTCCCTGGCTACCATCAGAGGCGCCACAGCCCTGGTAACGTACAGCAAGCCTTTTACATTGGTATCAACCATCCTGTCCCAGTCGTCGATAATGCCCTGGTCGATATGTGCAAGACCTACTGCCAGGCCCGCATTGTTGACCAGTATGTCAATTTTCTTCCACTCATCAGGTAACCCGGCAACAGCATCTTCAACCTCGAATCTCTTTCTCACATCGAAATTGAGCGCCAGAACTTTCACATTGTATTGAGCAAGCTCTTTCTCAACATCATCGAGACGCTCCTTTCTTCTCCCTGTGATAATTATATTGTATCCGTTCTGTGCAAATTTATTAGCTATTGCCCTGCCAAATCCTGCAGTGGCGCCGGTGATCATTATGATCTTGTTCATGATAAATATTTAAATATGTGATGTAAAAATACTGAAATTTTTTATCAAACGACCCTCACCCCAACCCCTCTCCCAGGGGCGAGGGGCTTAAAAGAAATCAGGATTTGCTCCCCTTCTCCCAGGGGCGAGGGGCTTAAAAGAAATCAGGATTTGCTCCCCTTCTCCCCTGGGAGAAGGGGCCGGGGGATGAGGGTTTTGTTCTTACATAGGGGGGATGAGCACATGTAACCATATTCGTTATCTTTGCCACCGAACCATGCAAAACACACAGTCAGATAAGAAGGCGAATGTAACTTCGATGTTCGACAACATCGCACACAGTTATGATTTTTTGAATCACTTTTTATCGTTCGGGACTGACAGAATATGGCGAAAGAAAGCGATAAGGATTATTTCGGAATCATTCAAAAATCCAAGGATCGTCGATGTAGCTGCAGGTACCGCAGACCTTTCCATCGCAGCTATTAAAATTGATCCTGAACATATTACAGGAATCGACATCTCGGCAGGGATGCTTGAGATAGGCAGAGAAAAAATCAAACGTAAACATCTTGATGAAAAAATAAACCTTATCCTGGGCGACTCTGAGAAGCTCCCCTTCGCCAACGATCACTTTGATGTGGCTATGGTGGCCTTCGGGGTAAGAAATTTTGCCGATCCTCTGAAGGGACTATCGGAAATGACCAGAGTGATAAGGAAAGGAGGAATGGTGCTGGTACTCGAATTTTCTAAACCTGTGAAGCCACCCGTAAGGCAATTGTACTTTTTCTATTTCCTGAATGTTCTTCCACTCATCGGGAGACTCTTCTCAAAAAACAA
>Ga0116171_10005032_pt1 | contig 11701 bp, 23 predicted proteins | sample AD_JPNHW2_MetaG_FD_89798 | JGI IMG/M metagenome (GOLD analysis project Ga0116171, IMG submission 89798) | Active sludge microbial communities of municipal wastewater-treating anaerobic digesters from Japan - AD_JPNHW2_MetaG | ecosystem: Engineered > Bioreactor > Anaerobic > Digestate | place...
CAGGCTCCGGCTCGCCGGGGACCGCGGCAAGGATCGCTTCGAGTCGAAGCCACCGGAGTTCTTCGACATGCTGGACCTCGGCTACGAGAAGGCCCAGGGGCTCGTCGACATCACGAAGCACGGCGTCACGATGCACCGCCTCGACGTGACTTGCTCGACCCAGGAACAGGTCGTCGACCAGATCCTGCAGGGGCTCCCGGACTACTGGAGCTCCGGCCTCAGGATCAAGCCGTGAAGCTCAGTGCGTTGCATCCCGCTCTTGGTGGCTTGCTCACTGCAGTCCTGATTATGGGGCTGCTCCTGGTCACTGCAGTTGTCGTGACGTCCTGTTCGGCGGCCACGGTAACCCCGGATGTCGTCGGTGACCGCACCGTGATCCGGGTCACCTCGGGGCTCATCAGCACCTCCGATGGAACCGGCAGCAGGTTCTACCTGGTTCTCCGGGACCCCGACACCAACGCGGACTACCTCGCCGTGCAGGACGCCGGCATCATCGAACTCAAACCCAAACCCGCACCCAAGCTGGAGAAGCAGTAATGCCTACTATCCTCGAACCCTCAGTCGAACTCTGGTCCATTACCCCGAATGCCCAGGAACTCCTGGAGCGCTGCGGCCGGATCTGTTGGAAGTCGGAAGACAAGATGTGTCCGGGCTCTGATGAGAAGTTCATCAAAATGCTCAAGAGCAAGAAGCACATCTCGGTCATCGAGCACGCCGTGGCGACCTTCTTCATCCGCACGGACCGTGGCATCAGCCACGAGATCGTCCGGCACCGCATCGCGAGCTACTCCCAGGAGTCCACGCGGTATTGCAACTACGGCAAGAAGAACGGCGAGATCTTCGTGATCCAGCCCAGTGGCATGGCCCACGAGGAAGCCGTGGAATGGCTCGCGGCCGTGACCGACGCCGAGCGTCACTACCTTCGCATGCTCGAGCTCGGCTCAACGCCGCAGCGCGCCCGGTCGGTCCTGCCGACCTGCACCAAGACCGACATCGCGGTGACCATGAACTTCCGGTCCTGGCTGAACTTCATTGATCTCCGGGCCAAGAGCCCACCGGCGCACCCCGACATCGCCCCGCTGGCGCAGGCCATCCAGGCCGTCTTGATCGAGAAGGCTAAGGCAGTGTTCGGAGCGGAGTGACCGTAAGTATTGCTTCGGTGTGCGCTGCTATAGTATTTATACATGCGCAACGCCTATAAGCCCTCCCCTCCGCCAGACGTCCTGCTCGACCCCGACGATCTTGCACGTCTTCTTGCGGAGGGGTGGGGGTTCGGGGAGCGGGCCAACGGATCCGGGCAGCGGTACGTCACCCTGCACCGTGTTCGCGGCCCCGTCACCGAGACCGCGATGTTGTCTCGCTATTTGTTGAACGCAGCCCCCGACGTCTTCGTGGATCATAAAGACAACGACACGAGAAATAATCGCAGGTACAATCTTCGCATAGCGACTCCGACGCAGAACGCGGCGAACCGCTCTAAAAGTAAATGGAGTAGAGGTACAAAGGGGCGCCAACGCCCTCACTCCCAGTATCTCGGGGTCACGTGGGTAGCCGCAACACGGAAGTGGCAGGCCGCTTGCCACGGCGTTTACCTGGGGCGGTTTGTGCGGGAGGAGGACGCAGGAAAAGCGTACGACACGCAGGCCCGAAAGTTTTATGGAGAGTTCGCTAAGTTGAACTTCCCAGAGAGCACGGAAGAGGTCGTGAGCCCCGTCCGACAGGCCGCTTCCGGGTTTCGTAATGTGTTGCAGGCAGGCAACGGTAAGTTCTTTGGTAAGGTGATGCGAAACGGAAAACTCTATACCACTGAGCAGTATGACGTCGCTGACCAGGCCTACTTGGCCGTCAATCGTATCATCACAGATCTCAGCCGGACCTACCAGCGAAAGCGGTGGAACCAGGCCGTGATCAAGGAGTAAACATATGCCACGCTTCCGCATCGAGACCGCACTGACGGTTCAGATCCACATCGACGCCGCGGATATCTCCGAGGCCCACGACAACGCCAGGAAGGCGCTCTTCAGCGTCAACTTCGCCGACGCCTTCAAGGGGATCCCGACCCAGTTCCCTGGGGCCCACGCCCAGGTCGCCTACGGGGCCACCAAGGGGACCCAGGTCGAGGTCCGGGACTACAGCGGTCTCACGGACCCCGAGGCCCGCCTCTTCGCCATCTTCGAGACCTGCTTCAAGCACGGGGGCCCACGTCTCGCGTTCAGCGATTCCCATCGTGAACTCGCCAAGGCAGCCTACGCAGCGATCCCTGAGGGTCCCAGCAAGCTCCGGGCCCACGCCGCGTTCGACGACTACGGCGTCGATCTTGGCACCGCGATCTGCACCCCGGCCATCTTCACCGGGGAGTGGTTCGGGTACGAACAGAACACCTACGACCTCGGGATCCGGGGCTTCGACAATGGGTCCCGCTGGAACGGCTGGGCCTGCCCCCTGTTCGACCTGAAGGGCATCGCGGCCATCGTGGAATGGCAGAACGCCCAGGACAAGGAGAGCCTGGCCGGCGTGGATCAGCTCGTGATTACCACGAATCAGGATGGTCACTGTGTCGTCGCGACGCAGTACTGTGCTGACAACGGCGGTGAACTCGTCGAGATCCTGCCCAGCACCTACGAAACCACCCAGGGTCAGCAAGCGCTCTATGAGGTTGGCAATGGGTGGTGCTGGGAGGTGTTCACCAAGGATTACCCCAACTTCAAGGTTCTCGTCGGTTGACTCCTCGTCAACTCACACGAATCTCTGACCCATACCTCCAAGGACACACAGCATGACCGAGCAGACCACCAGCACCGAGATCCAGAAGAACGAAGCCCGGAAGCGCCAGCAGCGCGCCGAACTGCTCCGGGACCTCAACCTGGATGCCAAGACCGACGCCGAGAAGGCCACGGCCCGGCTGAACCGGGTCCAGCTGTTCAGCTTCCTGACCGAGGTCATGGATGGCCTCCTGAACGGCCGCGTCCTGCTGAGCCGCCCGAGCCCGACCAGGTTCTGGTGCCAGACCGGCTTCTACGTCGAGGAGAACCAGGTCCTGGCCAAGTTCGGCGAGGCCATGATGCAGCCCATCGGCTGGGACACCGGCACCGAGTTCTGGATGACCTCGGCCTCGAAGTTCCTCTGGAAGCACGACTTCATCTTCGTGGATACCAAGACGGGCGCCGTGGATGCTCCCTTCGAGATCAACATCGTGGAGAAGCCCAGTGAGGACGGGCAGGGCATCTCGCCGGCGGAGCGTGAGAACCTCACTGCTATCGCCAAGGACATCACGGAGCTCCTGGACCTCAAGAAGCCCGACGACTTCAAGCGGGACCCCCGTTTCAAGCCCGCGACCCCCAAGGCGAAGTGGGGCCCCGGGGAGCTCCTCGAGAAGGTCAGGGCCTGGCTCACGGAGCACGAAGCCGAGATCTCGGCCCGGGCCGTGACCATCGCCGACGCCAAGCTCTCGGAAGGAAAGTACGACGAGGCCTTCGCGTCGTTCGCTGCAGAAGCCACGGCAAACGGGCTCGCTGCTCCGGAGCTCAGGCTCTGGGCCCAGGGCACCGAGGCTTCCCGCCTCGCCGAAGAGGAGTCCTCGGCCTACGCGAAGTCCCTCACCGAGGAGCACATCCCGTACACCGAGGAGGAGCTCGACGCCCTGGCGTGGCGGGCGGAGCACCGGGACCGCTGCGTCGAGGCCCTGAAGTTCTGGTCCGTGAAGTCCCGGAACTTCGATGACCGCATGCGGAAGCTGTTCGCGGAGCACCCCGAGCTCAAGGACAACTTCGAGAACGCGGATATCCTGGGGCTCCTGGCCTCCGTGGTGACCTGGGCCCAGACCGCCTTGACCGATGACCGCATCGATCGGGTGATCCGGAGCACGACCACGACGGCGCGCATCGGGGTCAGCGACATCGTGGCCGCCGAGGGCAAGATGGCGTCCAAGCTGCTCGTCATGATCACGGAGGCCCGCAAGGGACTCGGCAAGAACGTCGACGAGATCCCCGACAACGACCCCCGCCTGCTCCGCGCCATGGGTGCCGTGTCCCAGGCCCGCATCGCGCTCCCGGTCGTCGAAGCCCGGATCCAGGAGCTCAAGGAGGTCCTCATCGACACCGCCCTGGACGAGATCGCCGTGGTCCTCCGGAAAGTGGTCGACGCCTGGGTCGGGACCACCGTGACGACTCAGGTCCCCATGATCACCGCGGCGACCCAGGTCGTCGACGTCGAGCCCCCGAAGGCCTGACGTGCTCACGGTGACGCCACAGTGGAAGATCGTGGTCAAGGGGACCGACGAGCGCTACCACGAGGTCTTCATTGACCCCCAGAGCGACTACGGTCACGCCAGGGCTCTTGCCCTGGCGTATGCCTCCAGGGACCCCGATCGGCCCCACTTCGTCCCGGATGCCCGTGTCATCCGGGAAGGGGCCGTGGTGGGGCTCCTGGACGCCCTGCGGGCCCTCCTGGACCACCAGGGGCCCAAGGAGCTCGCCGACGCCAAGCAGGCCATCCACGCCGCCACGGACCCCAGCTTCGACATCGGGGTCAACGTCGAGGCCGTCACCTTGGACACGATCCACGCGGTCTCCAGGCAGGGCGCCGAGGCCTGGCAGGCCGGGAAGTCACGAGCCGATGTCCCCGAGGCCTACGAGGCCAGCGAGACCCTCAGGGTGGCCTGGCTCCGGGGCTACGAGGGCGCCGCCATGGAGGGGCGCAAGAAGCCGACTTAGGGGGTCGCGAGACAGCTGCCGCCGTGGGGGCAGTGCGGCGCATCCGTGGGGTCATAGGCACACGTCGGACGCCCACGTTGGGCCTGCGGGCACAGCACGACCCCAAGCATCCGAACCAATCCAAGTACAGACATCGACTTATACGAGCTTTCCGAGAACACGACCGACGTGAACCTGATGCCCCGACTCACACAGACTCGCCAGATCGATACGGCGTGGGCCACCTCGATGGACCCCACACTACCTCTGAGCTCGAGGCGCACCGTGGATCCCGCGGGGACCTCTTCAGAGACGGAGCGTAGAATGGCGAATGGATTCCCCGGTGGATTCCCACCGAGCAGGAACGTTGCCGGTGCCTCCGCCACGTCTGATTCGGGGCCCCGGTGCAAAGGTATCCGCTGCATGGCTGCAGCGTATATCCACGGGATCCCAGGACCAACCAGTAACTCTGTCGCATCCCTCAACGAACACACCTCAGGAGAACACCCCATATGACCTCTATCACCGAAACCGAATACCCCGCCCTGGCCCTGCGCACGCTGTGCCCGGACAACCAGATCGATCTGACCTGCGTCTCCCATGCCACCATGATGGAGGTCCTGGGCAACTTCGTGCACGCCTCCAAGGCGCTGGATGCCCTGAAGAAGATCACGGTCTACGGCAAGGGGCGCCCCGGGGGCACCGTCGATGGTGCCTTCCGGCCGGCCGCGCCGGTGGACCCCCAGGTCTACCACGCCATCCTGGGCATCGCCACCGAGGGCGGCGAGCTCGCCGACGCCCTGCTGCACACCCTGCGCAACGGGGAGCCCCTGGACCGCGTCAACCTCAAGGAGGAGCTCGGCGACCTGGAGTGGTTCGAGGCCCTGCTCCGGGACCGCCTCAAGCTGACCCCCGAGGAGGTCCGGACCGCCAACATCGCCAAGCTCGAGGCCAGGTACGCCAAGAAGAAGTTCGAGGCCGAGGCCGCCCTGAACCGGGACCACGACGCGGAGCGGAAGGCCCTGGGCTGAATGTTCGACCTGCTGGACGTCTGCGAGCACGGTCTGCACGCGGCCCCCTTGAACGCGGAGGAGGCCCGGGAGTGGCTCCTCCGCCTCCAGGGGTCCCCGTTGAGCTACCACCTCGACGACAATCCCTTCGAGCTGGCCTGCTTCGACGGGCCCACAGCCGCCTTCCTGGACCGCATCGTGGACCAGTGCAGGGTGCTCCTCGGTGAATGCGGCATGTGGGATGCCTATGTGCCACAGCTCGTCTCGGTTGACTGACGGTCAACTCGCGTGATGCTCTCCCACCGGAGACAAACCATGGCCAAGAAGAAGTCTGTCAAGACAGGTATGACCCCCAACAAGGTACTCGTGGCGGCAACCCGCTCCGAGCTGCCTCCCCAGCTCCGGGGCGTCGCCGGCATCACGATGCTGAGCGATGGCTCCGTGGACCGCGGACAGCCCGGCCAGGCCCGGCCCGTGAAGGGCGTCATCAAGGCCCTCGTGATGCCCGTTGACGTCGCGACGCTGTGTGTCGACACCGAGGGCTGTGCTCACGACGTCGTCTGCCACCTCGCCGATACCAGGGCCGCTGTCGTGAAGACGGGCTCCGATTCCGCCTACAGCATCGGTCGCCTCGAGGAGCTCATGCGCCGGCTCAACATGGGCGTCGAGCGTCTCAAGATCGAGCTCCGCAAGCGCAACAAGAGCAAGAAGGCGTAGCGATGCAGGGCATCGTGCAGGTCACCTTCAAGGGTGACCTCGACGCCATCTTGTCGTTCCTGCGGGGTGCCCCGCGGGACACCGTCACTCTCGAAGTCCTGAATCCGCCGATCACCTTGGGCGAGGAGCTCAAGTTCTACCTGGAGCGTCATGGCATGACCAACGCCCAGTTCGCGGCTCACATCGAGGTCGATAAAAGCACGGTTGGCCGCATCATCAACCAGAACAGCTGCAGCCGCGTCGTCGCAGCTGCAGCTCGTCGTTACATGAAGGAGCATCCGTAATGCCTGAATCGATATGGGATCTCATTGGTCGTCTCAGTTACATCATCAGCATCCTGGGTGTCGGAGATCCCCAGGGGCCCAAAGAAGAGATCGAACGTCTCCAGACCCAGCTCGAGAAGGTGCTGGGAGCCAACGCGCTGTTCGCGCTGCATCGCCGCATGAACACCGGCGGCCGGGACTGGCCCGAGCAGGTCGTCCTGGGGGTGTTCACCTCCAGGTTCGCCGCGGCGCAGTACCTCCTGGCTCACAACGTCGGCATAACTGCCGAGGAGTGTCAGTGGATCACCGACGGGGTCACTGATGAGTTCCGAGTCGGCGACACCGACGACGAAACCAGCATCGACGTCACGACGTACACCATCATGCCCGTGATGCACGGAACGGATCCGAAATGACTGTCCCCACTGTCGACGAACTCAAGGCCGCCAACGGCGGCCACAACGGCAAGCACCCCGGGTATCCCCCGGAGGACTGGCGTTACCTCGTTGCCAACGGTGAGACCCGCCTGGGCTACTGGGAATGGGTCCAGCACGAGATCGAGCTCGCCGGAGATGACACCCATGGCTAACGCCTGCTTCAAGGGCGCCGGCTACACCGGCGAGCTCGACACCGTGTTCATCACCAGGTTCGAGATCGGACCGATGCCGCCCCGGGCCAGGCTTTTCGACCGCGCCGTCGTGGTCGAGGAGTGCCGGAAGTTCCAGGAGGTCGCCCATGCCTTCCTGGTCAGCCAGGACTGGATGAAGCCACCGCCGGATCCCCAGGAGCTCATCCCGGAGGTCGTCGCGACCACGGAGCCCAAGGAGCCCGAGGTCCCCATGGAGGTCCTGGTCTGGTACTGCGGCTTCGTCGTCCTCGACGGGGCCGTTGTGTTCCGCGTCGAGATCCGGAGCTCCGAGAAGCTCCCCACGAAGGCCCGCAAGCTCGTCGGCGACACGCTCTCCAAGGCGCTCAAGGCGCTCGTGGGGGTCATTGAGCGGCGCGGCGGTTGCCCCGGCGACTTGGTGCCGGCCGCGGACATCGCTGCCACGACGGTCCCCAAGGAGCTCCCGCTCCGCCTGAACCCCGAGATCCCGGAGATCCCATGACCATCGCCGAAGAAGCTCGCGAACTGATTCGCGTGGAGCGGGAACGCCAAGTCGCCAAGGAGGGCTTCACCGAAGCCCATGACGACTTCCACTTCAACCGTGAGCTCGCTCAGGCCGCAGGCTGCTACGCCCTCGTGGCGGGCGGCTGTGACGCCGAGAACACGGCAGCACGACACTGGCCCGTGAACTGGTGCTCCTCGGGCTTCAAGCCCGAGGGCGGCCAGAAGCGCAACCTGGTCAAGGCGGCTGCGCTGCTCCAGGCCGAGCTGGAACGTGTCATCCGCGAAGAACGTGCACTCGCTTGAGATTGTCGGTTCTCGCTCCTTCTGAAACCGTTAGAAACAGGACCCTATGAAGCACATCACCATTATCTGCCTCCTCCTGCTCACCACGGCGCTCAGTGCCGCTACCAAGGAAACCGAGGTGCCCTACTGGGTCATGGCCGGGATCCTGGCCCAGGAGACCAAGAGCCGCTACGAGGTCGTCAACGGTGTCGAGCATATCGTCTACGTCGACCAGACCGTCGGTGCCGCCGGCGAGCTCTCCGCGTTCCAGATCACCTGGAAGGCGTGGAAGCAGGTCCATGCCCTGGAGCCCGATCGTCGCTTCCGGGATCTCGCCACGGACCAGATCTATGCGGAGCGCGTCGCGATGCGGTATCTGCTCTGGCTCTACAACAACTCTGCGAAGCAGTCCTGGCCGCATGCCGTCCAGTTCTACAACCGGGGCCCCGGAAAGCTCAGTTACAGTTATTACGCCAACGTCGTCGCGAAGGCCCGTAAAGCAGGCTACCCCGAGAACTGAAATATGCGCCGAGCCTTCACCCTGATCGAGCTCATGATCGTGATCTCCATCATTGCGGTGATCTGCGCCATCGCGATCCCGCAGTTGGTTGAGAATCGCGCCAAGATGCAGGCCGCGTACGCTGGCATGACCGTGGTGCACAAATACTACCACGAACACACTTCGACCTTCCGTGTCGTACTGCTGCGTGCCGACGGCACCACCATCGACGTCAAAGCAGAATACGCCAGTTATCAGCGTGCCGAGGCCGGGAAGCCCTGGGTTCCTGTTGCGGAACCTACTGTCGAGGCGCAGTGAGACCCCTCGACCTCATTCTGTCCATCTTCATCGTCAACTTCGCAGCAGTGCTGCAGGAGCCGAAGTCATGATCGACATCAAGTATCCCTATCGCTGTCGTGCCACGGGGATCCGTGGCTGGATCCCACTCGAGAAGCCCGTGAACATCAAGGACTACCGGATCCAGCTCTGCATGAGCCGGATCGCTTACGTGAAGTACCACGGCGTCAAGATGCCCGGGTTCTCGCAGCCCACGGATCTTCCCGACTTCGGGAAGATCTTCATGATCGAGAAGAACCCGAACTACGTGAAGCCGCACCCGAACTGGGTCGCAGTGGTCATCAACAACGAGGTCGCCTATGTGCCGCGCTTCGAGTCCAAGATGACCACGAAGCAGAAGCGGACCCAGGCCAAGGCCATCGCGAACTGGAAGGCGGCCAAGAAGAAGGCTCCGGTGCCGACGCGGTTCGTTGCGGAGTGGACCGCGATCATCAAGACCAAGAAGGCGAAGAAGTGACGGCTCGGGTTGCTATCGTACCCGTGAGCACGGTCCTGAAGCACCCCAACCTGGATCTCAGGGCGTCCGCCTACATCGTCAACGAACACAGGCTCCAGCACTGCGAGAAGGTGGCGCACCACCGGATCCAGTGCGGCCTCACCGGGCTTCGCCGCGCCGCTGAGGAGCGCGCCGCGGTCAAGGCTTTCCAGAAGGATAACGGCATCCAGGAGATCCCGGTATGAACGGACGCACTGCCCCGGCGCCGGTCCACGTCGCCGTTGCCGAAGACGTCGCCGTGACCCACGGCTACGACCAAGTCATCATTCTGTCACGGCTCCCGAGCCAGCCCGGCTTTCCTGACGGCGCCGAGTGGATCACGACCTGGGGTCGATACCCCGAGGACAAGCAGGCCGCTGCTGTCATCGGCAAGGCGATTCGCGAAGGCGTTGTGGCTCCGCTCGAGGAACTCCGTGGCCTCCTCAGGGAGGCCCTGCCTCTGCTGCCAGGCTTCGGCATCGGGAGTCGCAGCGCTGCGAAGCGTCAGGCCCTCGTGGAACGCATCCAGGCTGTCCTGGAGCCCGTGAAGCTCGAGACCATTCCTCGCGACGCCCATCCTGATCCGGACCGGTCATGAAGGTCGTTCGCAACGGAACCAAGCTCACAGTGGATCTCGACAGCACGTCGAGGTGGCGGTTCGGCTTCTGGCACGACACGCATTCGGAGTGCCACGCTGATCTCGTCGCGCACGTCATCAACTCCCACTACGAGCAGCTCGAGCGGAACCGCCAGGCCGACTTGACCTTCAAGAACAATCGCATCGCGCATCTGGAACGGAGCGTTGCTACGCTCCGCGGCCACATCACCCGTCTCAAGAACAGGATCAAGAAGTCATGAACGAAACCATGCAGGCATGCGTGGCCGCGGCCCCCGGGAATCCCAGGGTCGACAACGAACGCGCCCAGGCGCTCATGGCCGAAGTCGCGGAGGCCCGGGGCAACCACCCCGCCATGGCAGCGGTTGAGGCTGCGCTGCTGGTCGACAAACCTGTGAAGCCGCTGGATCGCACGCCTGAGCCGAAGTTCCTTCCCGTAGGTGATGACACCAAAGCGGGCCCCGCTGCGACCTGCGACCCCGGGCCTGGCGTGGTCTCCTTCCTGAAGACGCCGTGCTTCAAGGGACTCCCGAAGGGGGAGCGGACCTACCACGCCGAGCACTTCCAGAACATCAGCGGCGCCCGGGTCGTCAGGTACTGGGACCGTGACGTCGCCCACCTGGATCTCATCACCTTCGAGGCCGGGGCCAAGCCGGACACCAAGGCGTGGACCCTGGGCGATGGCTTCGATCGGTGCTGGCTGGCCCACGTCGCCGTGATGCAGCGCAGCACTGACGGCTGGGTGCCTCCGTTCCACTACATCCACCACCTCGAGGTCCGGGAGGGCTGTCGCAGGGGTCGCCTCGGCACCGAGCTCATGCGCTTCGTGCTCACCGAGATCCTGGGGACCAGCAGGACCCCCTCGATCTGGCTCTGTGCCAACAGCTCGACCTGGGACGACAAAGCGCTGCGGCGCTTCTATGAACGCCTCGGGTTCCGCCGCCTCGCGCCTGGAGTCGCCATGATGTACTGGGACTGGGACTACTGCCGACGGGTCCTCGTGGACCCCGAGGAGAGGGCCATCAACGCGCCCTACGTGCCGCGATGAGCGTGTTCTTCGGCGAAGGCAACCGACTCAACGTCCACTGCAAGAGCTGCGAGAAGGACTACGTCTGGGCTGAGCACTGCGCCAAGACGCCGATCACCACCGGCGAGGGCCCCTCGCTGCAGCACCGGATCTCCTACGAGGTCCGGTGCCCCGGGTGTGACTGCCTCGAAGCGAAGTGGAGCCTCGCGGCTCATCCCCTGTGTGGTGTCCTTCCGCAGCGGCGCGATGCGTCTCCCTGAACCGAAGCCGCTGCATCCCCTGCGGCACCCGTGCCCCTGTGGCTCCGGGAAGCGCTTCAAGAACTGCTGTGTCGACGAAGTCAGCGTCGACGATGCCAAGCTCCTGGCCGCTGAGACCCGGGAGCCTGGCTTCCTGGCTGCCATCGCGGCCGCCTTCGAGACCGATCCTCATCTCCAGAAAGGTTGAACATGAACGAATCCATCAGCTCCATCGTCAGGACAGCACTGATCTGCGCCTGCGTCTCCTTGACCTTCCTGTTCCTGACGCAGTGCCAGGCCAGGGAGACCGAGGCTCGTGAGCGCTCCAAGCAGGAGGCCATCAAGGCCGGACTCCAGGAAGGCGAGTACGGCCGCTGGGTCAAGGTGCCCCGGTGAGCAGCTGCTCCTTCTGCG
>Ga0116171_10005033_pt1 | contig 11699 bp, 9 predicted proteins | sample AD_JPNHW2_MetaG_FD_89798 | JGI IMG/M metagenome (GOLD analysis project Ga0116171, IMG submission 89798) | Active sludge microbial communities of municipal wastewater-treating anaerobic digesters from Japan - AD_JPNHW2_MetaG | ecosystem: Engineered > Bioreactor > Anaerobic > Digestate | place...
CCTTTGTATTTGAGCGTGATGATCCGGGCGTCCAGCGCGCTGCCCGCCGCGACGGCGAGGATGGCGTTGCAGCCTTTCTTTTTCAGCTCGGCTTTGCTGAGAACGGAAAAGGCCAGTTTGTTTTCCCTGGCCATTTTCTGCGCCCAGCTGGAAATCTTCTGCGGCGTGGCTTCGTTGCCGGGCAGGTTGGCGAGGTCGGCGGTGGAGAGCAGCGCTTTGCTTTCCAGTTCCGCTTCGGCCAGTGCTTTGCGGCAGGCGGCGGAGTTTTCGCACGGCCCGGCAAAGGTCAGCGATAGTTCTCCGGCGCGCTTTTTTCCGCCGGTTTTGAAGGTGTCGAAGCTGTAGGTTCCCATCGCGGCACCGCGGGCGACGGCGTGTACGAAGGCCGCGTCGGATATTTTTCCGATTCCGGCATCGGTGACAGTGGCGAAGTTTTTGAGTCCGGCGTTTTTGCCGGCGCGCACGGCGGCGGAGGCCGCGCGTTCGAGGTATTCCATGCGGAAGTGTTTACTGTCGCCGAGTCCGGCGAGGATGACGTCGCCGTCTGCTGTCTGGAAAACGAGCGTCTGGGCGTAGTCGCCGCTGTAGCCGGTTTTTTTGATCTGACTGCCGATCCGCTTTGCCATCTCGTCATGGCCGTTGAACAGCGGCTTTTTGTTCTGCACAAAAACAATCCAGGCTTCACGGGCCTGGGTTGCGAGCGGCCGGGCGGTCAGGGTCAGTTTCATCAGCGCAGTTCCTCTGGCAGTTTGGCTTTGTCAGCGGGATCGGCCGGCCAGTGCGGCAGGTCGAAGCCGGCTTTGACGATTGCATACTCGATATTTTTGAGGTGAGTGTCTTTGGCGTTGTAGACCACGGTGAGGGTGTGTTTCACGAAATCCGGGCGCATTTCCTGAATGCCGGACATCTGCTGAAAGGACTGGGCAATGATTGCAGCGCCGGCCTGTGTGCGGAGCTGGTTGATTTGAAATGTTTCCGTATGGATGTCGTTACGGAAGCACCCGGCCGGTAAAAGCAGGGCGGCGAGCGGAAGCAGTGTTTTAAGAAATGTTTTCATAACGCGGAAATTACAACGGAAGCAGGGCGCGGGTAAACTTCATAATCCGAGGTCGTTCATCATCGGTATGGCATAAACCCGCCGCCAGTTCGGCGGTTTGCTGAATTTTTCGCGGGTCAGCATCATGAACTGATCCGCCAGTTCAGCCTCTTCCGGGTGGTGCGCTTCGTGGATGTCGATGAAGTCGATGTAGCGTTTTTCCGCTTCTTTGAATTTTCCGTTCATCTGAAGCGTGAGCGCCAGACCGAACAGTGCGGACGGACTTTCGGGTTTCTGTGTGAGCGCTTTGCGGTAAAGCTCTTCCGCCTGATCGGGCCGGCCGGCAATCATCAGCAGATTGGCCTGCAGAAACTGCGAGAGGGCGTTGTCCGGATAGCGGCGGCAGATTTTGATTGTTTCGATGTAGCGGCCCTGCTGGTAGTTCAGTGCGGCTTCGGCAACGCGGGCGTCTGTGTTTAGACTGTGCGGCAGTGTGTAGGCAAAATGCGCAATCAGGATGGCGAGCAGAAAGGCGGCTACGACGCGCAGGTCAGCCTTGCTGATTTGTCTCCGGTGGCCCCAGTGCAGAATCCGCTGCCCGGCCGAAGGTGCTTTTGCCGCTTCGCGTTCGAATTCCTCCTGAGTTGTAAGAATGAGCGCTGCTGTGACAGGGCCGAACGCGTAGGCCGGCGCACCGGTTGCTGTGCCGCGCGCGGCTTCGATGCTTTCGCGTTCGAACCATGTGGCGAAGCTTTCCCGTGCGCGGCGCACAAAGAACATGAGCAGGATGCGGGTGCTGTCGGCGGCCCGGAGCGCTTCAAAGGCCATGAACTGGTGGATGGCGGGCAGGTGGGCGGTATCGTCGATTTCGTCCTGTTTCCAGGATGAGGGTTCTTGATGTCCGGGGAATCCATGTGTTTCTTCGAAATTTTCAAGCAGTGCAGTCTGCTTTTCATGGTCGAGTCCCCGCCAGAACAGCGGCATAAAGGAACCGAAGGACGGTTCGTGCAGGTAATGTCCGGCCTTCCAGACATTGGAAAAGGCTTTGGCTTCAGGGTTCCAGAATGCCGTGTAAAGAGTGCGGGCCAGCTGATCCCGTTCATCTGTGAGCGATTCAGAAGCGGTTTCGGCATGCGAATTTTCTTTGCAGAGGCGCAGTACTGCTTCAATTTCCGCAATCAGCATGACGGTGAGTTCGGGGGTTGCTTTGCCGCGTTCGAAACTTCCCGGAACGAAAATCTCCTGTTCGTTCTGCCAGGCGGGAATCCGGTCGCGCTGCGGATCGAAGCGGCGCGCAGCCCACTGAATATATTTCCGCAGAGCGGGCAGATATTTCCGGAGCAGTGCCGGTTCGCGGCCGTTCTGCCAGGCCAGCTCGAACGACTGGGCGATCAACGGCCAAGGCGCGGCGGGCGAGGTCAGCCCGCCGGATTCGGCCCATGCGGGAAATCCGCCGCTGCTTTGCTGAAGTGAAAGCGCAGTCTGCACCAGTTCCAGTGCGACCGCCGGATCAATCAGATTCCATGCGCGAACGAGCGGATAAAGTTCATTGAGCGAGAAGGTTTCGGCGGTGAAGCCTTCGGCGGCGCTCCAGAGCCCATGGAGTGCGCCGGTCCGTTCGCGCAGCCGGGCCGTCAGGTTTTCCGCTGCGAGCGCGACGGGCGGATTATGGCGCTGGTTTACGCTGAAAAGCCGGCTGACATTTTTACGCTCGTCCGTTTCGCTCTGAGCGAGCGCGGCGAAATTTAAATCGAACGCGGCTTCGGCTTTTGCAAGCGCCCGTTCCACGGTGAGTTCGCCGCAGACCAGCGCAAACCGGTTGTCCTGCTGCAGAAGCAAGGTGGTGATCCGGCCGTTTTGTATCCAGTCGAATCCTTTGTCTTTTATGATTTCTGCCGAGGCGGTCAGTCGCGGCACCGGCAGGCCGGATACCGTGCCGTAAAGCAGTCCGGGTTCCGTCAGCAGGACGTCGATCCTGTTTTTTTCCGGCCGTTTGCGGGCGCTGATGGAAAGACCGGAGCAGAACAGCCGGATTGTGCAGGGTGCCGCCGGGTCAGCCAGCTGGAGAGTCCAGTTTCCTTCCGGGACAGTGATGGATCCGGAATCCTTGCCGGTAATAAACGGAGCACGATCCTCAGGACCGGCGAAGAACCGCCAGTTCTGCTTCCATGGAACGTATGGATAATCTGTGAAGATATTTTGCATTCAGCCGGCCGCTATAGTGTCCCAACCGGCAGACTTCTTCAACACCTTGCTTTTGATTTCGCAGCCGAGCGAAAGGCTTGCGCGTACGGCTTTTAAATGGTTATGATCGCCTGCATTCTACGAATGGAAGGAACGGACTTATGGCGATTTCACGTGCAATAGAGACAGTTCGTAAACTGGTTCCCGATCTCGACGGACGGATCAGTCAGTTTGAGGTGGAAACCTTCGAGATGGATGACGAGCTGATTGCCGCCTTCTGCGAAGAACTTGAGCGAATGACCGCCGACCTGCAAACCGGTCTGGATAAGCCTGATACTGAACTGATCCGCGTGGCGGCACATTCCATCAAAGGAATGGGCGGAACCATGGGATTGCCGGAAATTTCCGTGCTGGCGCAGGAAATTGAGCTGACACTTCGCGGCGGACAGATGGATCGCTGCTCGTCGCTTTGCAAGGCGCTGATCAGCTGGTCCAGTGACTTTGTTGCCGGGAATCAATGAGTACAGACACGGCAGACGATATCCGTACTTTTCCGTTAAGCGCTTCCCGGCCCGATCTGGGCGGTAAAGTGCTGGTGGTGGATGATGAACGTCCCAACCGGCTTTATCTTAAAAAACTTCTCACCTCATATGGCTGCGAAGTCATCGAAGCCGCCGACGGTCCTTCGGCGCTCGAACTGCTGCACCGCGAAAGACCTGATCTGATTCTGGCCGACGTTGTTATGCCCGGAATGGACGGCTTTGAACTTTGCGGCGCAATCAAAAAACTTACGGCGACCCGCGATGTGCCTGTAATTATGGTGACGGCCAAGGGGCAGATTGAAGACCTGAAAAAAGGATTCGATCTCGGGGCGATGGACTATATCCGCAAACCCTTCGATGCGCGCGAGCTGGTGCTGCGAGTCGGTAATGCGCTGGCACTGAAACGCAGCAACGATGCGCTGGCCCACTGGAAACGGCGCGTATCGCATGAGCTGGAGCTTGCCGGGAAGATCCAGCAATCGATGTTTTCCACGGAACCGCTTTTTACGGGGCCGTTTGAAATCCGCATTAAATACCGCTCTTCGATGGATGTCGGCGGTGATGCGTTTGATGTCATTACTCTGCCGGACGGGCGCTGCTGTGTCTATGTGGCCGATGTGTCGGGGCACGGGGTTGCCCCGGCGATGATTTCTTCGATGCTCAAAGCGACGGCCACCGAGCTGATCCGGACGTTTTATGAACGCGGCCCCGCCTTTATCTGCAACGAGCTGCATGTGCGCCTGCGTTCCACCCTCAACAATCCATCGTATTACGCCACCATGCTGCTGGCGTTTTACGAGCCGGAAACCGGCCGGTGGATCTGTATGAACTGCGGGCATCCCGATCCTCTGCTGATTTGCGAAGGAAAGGTCGTTTCGTTTCCTGCCGGGGGCGGCGGCGTTCCGGTCGGTATGCCGCTGGGGCCGGTCCGGCCGTTTGCTGAAGAGGATCAGACGGTTCTGGAATCATGCCCCGGCATGAATATTCTGCTTTATACGGACGGCCTTAGTGAAGCGCTGCACCGCGTTACCGGTGAAGAGTGCGGTGCGGAAGGGCTGGAGAAACTTTTTGCACGTGTTGTCGCCGATCCTTTTGCTGTAAATCGTCCCTCCGCATTGCTTGATCTCATTGAAGATGAGGGGTACTCAATCGGTCATGACGATTGTACGGCCATCACCATCCGCATGACCGATCCGTCCACTGTGCTCCTGGAAGGAACAATCGCTGTTGATATGCAGGCTGTCTCTGAACGCACGGAAGAGATGGAGCGTCTGCTGCTGGAGCGGACCGATGAGGATCTTGCGGCGCGCGTCCGGCTGGTCGCCATTGAACATGCGATGAACGTAGTCGAGCACAGCCGGCTCGGTGCGCACGAGACGATGTGGACGCAGCTCATTCTGGACGAACACGGCTGCCGGCTGGTATTTACAGATCCCGGCCGCGAATGGAATATTTCCGGTGCAGGCGTAACAGAGCCCGGCCTTGATGAATATGCAGAAGGCGGGCGCGGGCTGCTGATTACCAATGTTGCCGCCGACTGTGTAGAGCGTTATAGACGCGATTCACAGAATGTTGTAAGTTACGTGTTCAGGAGGCAGACCGACTGATGAATGAATCCGTATATCAGGCCCGGCGGGAGCTGTTTAAAACGCTCGACCTGCCGGTATCCAAGGCCGACATTAAACGCCTGCGCTGGCGGCAGCGCAGCCGTCTGCTGGTTTGGGAATGGGCGCTGAGCAGTTTGCTTGTGATTAAACGGCTCATGGATGTTGTGTGCAGTCTGATGGCCATCATTCTGCTTATACCGCTCTTCGTGGTCGTGTCGGTTCTGATTGTGCTCGAGGACGGCTGGCCGGTTCTTTATGTCCAGCAGCGTGTCGGTATTAACGGACGTATTTTTAATTTCTATAAATTCCGCTCCATGCGCCGCGATGCCGACCGGCTTAAAGATCAGCTGATGGCGCAGAATGAATCGGCCGACGGTGTGATTTTCAAAATGAAAAAAGATCCGCGTGTTACGCGGATAGGGCGCATCCTTCGCCGGTTCAGCATCGACGAGGCGCCGCAGTTTTTCAATGTGCTGTCCGGCGACCTGTCACTGGTCGGTCCGCGCCCGCCGATTCCTTCCGAAGTGGCCCAGTACACGCTTGAAGAGCGCAAACGCCTTCATGTGAAACCGGGCCTGACCTGTCTTTGGCAGATCGGCGGACGTTCTGAAATTCCGTTTGAGCAGCAGGTGCGCCTGGATATGGAATATATTCACAGCCGGGGCCTCTGGCAGGACATCCGGATTATGTTAAAAACCGTTCCCGCCGTTCTCTTCGGACGCGGGGCTTATTAGTTATAGAACAGGAGAGATATCATGAGTGTAGCATGCACAAAAGAACAGGGAATCGGGATCATTACGCTGTCCGGGCCGCTGACCGCCGCCACCGTTGAAGCCTTTCGCGAGCAGCTCGCCGCGTGGCAGTCCGGTGAAACGGATGTCAAAAACTTTGTTTTTGACCTGTCCGCCGTGGACTTTATGGACAGCGCAGGTCTTGGCTCGCTCATCGCGGCGCTCAAACGCATTACCGAACGCGGCGGCGACATGAAGCTGGCCTGTCTTCAGAAGAAACCGCGCATGGTGTTCGAAATTACCCGCGCCTACAAGGTGTTTGAAATCTACGACACCGTCGAAGAAGCCGCTAAAGCAGCTAAACAGTAAAAGCCGTTCGGCATCGTGATGAGAGCAGTACTCTATACAGGCGGAAAAAGGCCGTGGGCTGAAGTGCTCGGGGAACGTCCCTGGGCTCTGCTGCCGGTCGGCAGCCGTCCTTTACTGAGCTACTGGCTCGAACTTTGCATCGACCTCGGTATCAGCGATGTTCAGATCATCCTTGGCCGGGACGCTGAATATGTCGAAATGTTCTGCGGCAACGGCGAAAAATGGGGACTGAACATTAATTACAGCTTCGTCCGCGCCGAGGACGGTCCGCAGACCTATCTTTCGCGTGATCCGGAACGGTGGAGTGACGGGCTGCTTTACATCGGCGAAGCGGTTTTTCCGCGCCGCCGGGCTGATTTCACGCCGGAAAAACTCAACACACTTCGCGACGGCTGTTTTATCCGCGACGGTGAAAACTGCGCTTTTTTCATCAGTCATCAGCGTGAATCGGTTGAGCATTTCATTCGCACCGGACACTGCAGTTTCATGCACTGTGCTGATCCGTGCGCCGGAACCGAAATCTGCCGCACTCCGGATGCCTGCGGGATCGACTTCACCCGCATTCGCGACATCAGCCACTACTACCGCCTGAATATGGAAATCGTCCGGAACGAAATGAGCCGCTATCTCTCCAGCGGTTATTCCTCCCGCGACGGCGCTTCCATCGGCTACAACGTCATCACGCCGCCTTCCGTCACGTTTACACCGCCGCTGGCGATCGGTAACGACTGCCGCATCGGGGCCATCTCTGTCATCGGCCCCGGGACGGTTATCTCTGACCATGTACTCATTGACCGGCAGTGCGAAATTTCTGACAGCATCATTCTTTCTGACACATACGTCGGCCGCAACCTTGAGATCAAAGGGAAAATCGTCGCCGGCAACCGCATCGTCGATCCGGAAGACGGCACCTGCCTTGAAATCGCAGATCCGTGGCTTGTGGCCCAGACCCGTCCGCGCAGCTATATGCGCGACTTTCTGCGCGGTATCTTCGGCTGGGAGTTTGCGCTGCTGCTTGCCGTTCTGCAGTTTATCCCGTTTGTTTTGCTGTACAGCGTGATCCGCCTCCTGGGCCGCGGATACTTTGTCGGCCGTAAATGCCGGGGGATTGGCGGAACCGAGATCCGTGTTGCGCAGTTTGTGTCAGCCACCAGCGTTCCGTGTTTTCTGCTGATGGTCTTCTACGGCGCTTCGCTGGATCGTTTCCCTCAGCTGCTCAGTGTTCTTACCGGAAAGCTCTGGCTTTGCGGGCAGGTTCCGAAGACTGTCAACGGGAACGATTTCAAGGAGACACACCGTTACTTCCCCGCTGTTTTCAGCTATTGCGACGCATTCATCGACATTGATAAACAGATGGATGCGCTGTACTACGCCCACACCCGCTCGCTGGCTGCCGACCTGCGTATTCTGCGCCACGCGCTCCTGCACCGCCTTATCGAAGGCGAATCGACGCCGGGCGCCGTCACGCAAGCCGTCTGATTTCCTGATCTGCCTTGCTTCCGGCGCCGCAGGTTTTCAATTCCCGGGAACTCAGCGGAGTTTATAGAACGTTTTGCTGTCGATGACTTCGCGGGCAAGTCCCTCGGCGTGTGCGACGCGCTCCACTTCATTGGCGACCGCATCCGCCACGCGACGGTCAAAAACCGACGGAATAATGAACTCCTCGCAGAGTTCGCCGGCGGAAACCAGGTCGGCGATCGCGCGGGCTGCGGCCAGTTTCATGCCTTCGCTGATACGGCTTGCGCGACAGCGCAGCGCGCCTTTGAAAATGCCGGGGAAGCAGAGCACGTTGTTGATCTGGTTCGGATAGTCCGAGCGTCCGGTTGCCATAATACGGGCGTAAGGTTTGGCGAGTTCGGGCATGATTTCCGGAACCGGGTTGGCCATCGCGAAAACAATCGGATCTTTCGCCATGTTTTTCACATCGGCGGCGGTGATGCAGCCCGGGGCCGAGACACCGAGGAACAGGTCGGCTCCTTTGATTCCTTCGCACAGCGGAGCGCGGATTCCCTCGGCATTGGTTCGCTCTGCAAACGCCTGAAGCGGCAGGCTGTCGCCCGGGCGGCCTTTATAAACCGCGCCTTTAATGTCGTACCCGATCAGGTTTTTGACTCCGGCGCGCATCAAAATGTCGGCGCAGGCGGTTCCTGCCGCACCGGTTCCGCAGACGACCACTTTGATTGTGTCGATTTTTTTATCAACAATCCTGAGAGCGTTATACAGTGCCGCCAGTACAACAATCGCGGTACCGTGCTGGTCGTCGTGGAAAACCGGAATATCCATTTCCGCTTTCAGCCGTTCTTCAATTTCAAAACAGCGCGGAGCGGAGATATCTTCCAGGTTGATGCCGCCGAACGTCGGTCCGAGCAGTTTAACCGTCCGGATGATCTCTTCGGGGTCTTTGGTGTTCAGGCAGATCGGAAACGCATCCACGCCGCCGAATTCTTTGAAGAGCATCGCCTTACCTTCCATCACCGGCATGGCGGCTTCCGGGCCGATGTCGCCGAGACCGAGCACCGCTGTGCCGTCGGAAACGACTGCGATCATATTGTTTTTAACGGTCAGTGCATCGGCGCGTGCGACATCCTCATGGATCGACATGCAGATGCGGCCGACGCCCGGCGTGTAGGCAACGGCCAGCGCGCCTTTGGCGGCGAGATCGAGCTTGCTGGTTACTGAAATTTTTCCGCCGATGTGCGAACGGAATGTCACCTCATCCGCAGAAAGAACGCAGGTTCCTTCGGCGGCATCCAGCGCCCGGATGATTTCCTGCTGGTGGCCGCTGCTGCGGGCGTTGACGACAAAGCGGAACGGGCTGGTGACGCCTTCGGAAAGAGCGGGCACGCCTTCGGCGGCAATAATGAGTTTTTCGAGCGCCGCGCGGTCAAGGGTTGATTTAACGGTCAGGTCGATACTGTAGCTGGGCGACGGATTGATTTTCATGGGGCAACTCCTCAAAGTAGCCGCCCATCGTACCGATCCGCTTCTGCCGCGCAAGTTTCAACTGTTCAAAAAATGGAAACCGAGGCTTTCGCCTTGAGCTTCAACGGGTTTGGGGTAAAGTCTGCGCTCCATAAACGGGGATTTTTATGAAGGAAATAAAGATAGGTATTCTGGGGTTCGGCACGGTCGGCGCGGGCGTCGTTGAGGGGATTCTCAAAAACGGCGAACTGATGGCGCATCGTACCGGTATTTTCCCGAAAATCGGGAAAATCGCCGACCTCGACATTGAGACCGACCGGGGCGTAAAGGTTGATCCGTCCTGGCTGACGACCGACGCGCTTTCCGTGATCAACGACCCCGAAATTGATGTGATTGTCGAGCTGATCGGCGGGCTGAAAGTCGCCAAGGACTTCGTGCTGCGCGCGCTGAAAAACGGCAAGCCGGTGGTCACCGCCAATAAAGCGCTGCTGGCCGAAGCGGGCCGCGAGCTGTTTGAAGCTTCCGCGAAGAGCGGGGCGGGACTCTATTTTGAAGCCAGCGTCGGCGGCGGCATTCCGGTACTGCGCGCTCTGCGCGACGGACTGGTCGGCAACCGGATCAAGAGCATGTACGGGATTTTAAACGGCACCTGCAACTATATCCTGACCCGCATGGAGCGCGAAGGACTCGACTTTGATACGGTGCTGGCCGATGCCCAGAAACTGGGCTATGCCGAAACTCCGCCGGATCTCGACATTGACGGCATCGACACCGCCCACAAAGCGGTCGTGCTGGCGTCGCTGGCCTACGGTGCACCGGTTCCGATGGATGCGTTCACGATCGAAGGCATCCGCGGACTGTCTCACCGCGAAATTGAATATGCCGGCGAACTGGGCTACCGCATCAAACTGCTGGCTGTCATCCGCGAAGTGAACGGCGAAGTCGAAATGCGCGTCGAGCCTTCTTTCGTGCCGAAAAAGCACCTGCTGGCTTCAGTCAACGATGCGTTCAATGCCGTTTTCGTTGAAGGCGACGTCGTCGGCAGTACGCTCTATTACGGGCGCGGAGCCGGACGTCTGCCGACCGCCAGCGCGGTGATCGGCGATATTATGGAAGCGGCGGCGGGCAAGGGCGGATGCAGTAACTGGCTGTTGAAGCACACCGCGCTGCCGGTGCGCGATGCGAGGGATATTTCGATCCGCTGCTATCTGCGGCTGTCGCTGAAAGACCAGCCGGATGTGATTGCACAGGTCGCGCACGTACTCGGCAAAAACAAAATCAGCATCGCGTCGATCATGCAGAAAGAACAGAACGCGGGCGAACAGGTACCGGTGGTGTTTCTGACCCACAAGGCGCTGGAAAAGAACTATGCCGCCGCAATGGAAGAGATCGAACGGCTGGATGTGGTGGACGGGAAACCCGTCCGTATGGCGATCGAGGATTTTGAATAAGAGTTAACCGCTAATGTTCACTAATCTTCGCTGATCCGGACTTAAATTTTGTGTCCATTAGTGGGGATTGGTGGTTCGAGAGGATGAATGAGATGAAAGTAGTGAAATTCGGCGGGACATCCGTCGCCAACGCAGAACAGATTTCGAAGATTGTGAAAATTGTCACGGCTGACGCCGACCGCCGGATCGTGGTGGTTTCCGCGCCGGGTAAACGGAATAAAGCCGACACCAAGGTTACCGACCTGCTGATTGCGCTGGCAAATACCGTCATTGCCGGAAAAGATTTTGAGGCCGGGCTGATGGCGGTGGTGAATCGTTACGCTGAAATTCAGCGCGACCTGAAGCTTTCAGAAACCGTCGTCAAAACCATCGAAGCCGATCTGCGCGGACGCATTGCACGCCGCGGCAAAAACGACGCCCAGTTCATGGACGCCATGAAAGCCGCCGGCGAAGACTGCGCCGCCCGCGTCATTGCTGAAGCGTTTACCAAAGCCGGATTCCCCGCCAAGTATGTTAACCCCGGTGAAGCGGGTATGCTGCTGAGCGACGACTTCGGTAACGCACAGGTTCTCGACGAGTCCTATCCGAAGCTGGCCGCGCTGAAACAGGTCAAAGAAATCGTGATTTTTCCCGGCTTTTTCGGCGTCACCAAAGGTGGAGAGGTCGCAACATTCCCGCGCGGCGGTTCGGATATTACCGGCGCGATTCTCGCGGCGGCGGTCAAAGCTGACGTCTATGAAAACTTTACCGACGTGGATTCAGTCTGTTCGATGGATCCGCGTGTTATTGAAAATCCGCCCGCTATCGACTGCATGACGTACCGCGAAATGCGCGAACTTTCCTACGCCGGTTTCGGC
>Ga0116171_10005034_pt1 | contig 11699 bp, 8 predicted proteins | sample AD_JPNHW2_MetaG_FD_89798 | JGI IMG/M metagenome (GOLD analysis project Ga0116171, IMG submission 89798) | Active sludge microbial communities of municipal wastewater-treating anaerobic digesters from Japan - AD_JPNHW2_MetaG | ecosystem: Engineered > Bioreactor > Anaerobic > Digestate | place...
AAAATGGCCACCCCATTCTCCGCAGTTTGCAATATATCCAGTTATTATTACAGTGTCCTTTTTACTAATACTATTCAAGTCAAGTCTTACAGTATCGGGTGCTTGTTGACAAATTTTAATATTTGGTTCATTTTGTACTTTAATGTCTGTCGGAGATAACTCTACTTGTCCATTAATGGAAGTAAATGCAAAGAGAAATAATATTATTGCCAGTGGTCTCATTTAAATGCACGCTAACGTTCTGGCAGTTGCTATTCGGTGGCAAAAACAACCTTTCAAGTTTTTAAGCATCTGTCCGCCACTGAAAGCAAATGCCTGTTACCAACCGTGTTTTTTACCCTTACCGTTAGAGAAGGTATTGTGCTTGTCAAAGCCGGATGTTAGGTATTTACTCAGTTTATCTTTATCAGTTGAGTATAATAACATATCAAAATAACTGAACAATAAAACGATAAAATAAGGCAAAACCGATACGGAAAGTCGCTGGTATTCTCCTTGTGCTCCAATAATAGCAATAGCAAGTTGCCCTATAATGATAGATTCTAAAATAATTTTAAACCAAGGTGCTTGTTTTAACTTAACCCACATTACAATAATATAAATAACATCAAAAAATAATAATAAATAAATAAATAAAAAAGTAATTGAAAATATATTTGAAAAAGCAATAACCAATTCACTTAATAATCCACCACGCACTCTGGCATAATAAGTTGTTGCTTTTGATTGGCTTAGATTAATTGTTTTTACTATAGTGTACTTTAAAAAAATACTCGGTTGATTCTTAATACAATTATTTGAAAATCTCGATATTCTCTCTAAAGAGTATTTCATGTATAAAATATTTTTAACACTATCATTATACTGTCTTTGCGATTTGCTTAAATTCTGTTTTATTGTTTCTGATATTTCCGAATCATTTCCATACTCGTACATATTTGCATTTATAATATTATCTAACTGATTTATATTTGAAGGAAGAGCTATCCCCCTGAAACCATTATTCATATAATTTAGTTGAATGTATCCCCAAATTAATAATATACAAACAAATGATGCTGCTAACCCTGACAAACACATTTTCCAATCTTTTCTATAAAACATCATTCTTATAACCCAAAATATTATTATTAAGGGTAACAAAAAGATAAATGAGGGTCGTAACATTACAAGAAAAAATACATATAACGTAAATAGACTCGCTTTCAATATTGTACGTTTTTTAAAATAACTAACTATAAAGTATAAAAATATAACTATGGCTGATATTGAAAGTGACTCTGTCAAAATACACTTATCAAAATTTATTATTGTTGGCATTATGCCATATATTAATGATGCCATTATTATTACTGCTCGATTTTTAAAAATTATACATATTGTCTTATAAAATACAATAATTGTTAAAAAAGAAATAATAGATTGTGCAAATATTATATTTTGAATAAGCTGTTCTGCCCCAAAAAGTTTTATAAGTTTGATAAAATAAGGGTATACTGGCGTTCTCATAACATCAACTTGACCAAGTAAGATGTTTGCAGTATAATTCAAGTATGTTATTGAATCAGGAAACCAATCAGTATTTAAAAAGCAATAATAATATATAAATCTAAAAACGCCACAAGCAATTAAAAGCCATAACAAATCACTTGTGATAATATTACGCATAACATTTTGCCACCGCCCTCTTTGACCAAATGAGTCGAGCTTGGTTTTCAAATCAATTATCCTTTTCTTCATGATATTCTTCCTCTGTATTAATATTCCAAATGTTATCCTTTGTTTTCTTCCCGTAGATAATATTATTTACCGCTGTTATAGCTGTTAGCATAGAATGATCCTGATTGTTGTATTTGTGCATTCCGTTTCTTCCAATTAAAAACAGATTCTCAAGTTTGTCAGTAAAATCAGTGATTAAATTAAACTTTGAATAAGTTCCAAAATATGCAGGATAAGTTTTAGGCATTCGAATTATTGTACTATCGAGTACATCCTTTTTATCAATAATATCTATACTATCTAATTCGTCTATTGCAAATTGAATAAATTCATCGTCTTTCTTTTCCCATAATTCATCGCCTTCATTGCAAAAATATTCAAGACCAATCCAAACCTTTTCAATATCAGCAACCATATATGGTGACCAATTGTTAAATACCTGTAACCTCCCAACTTTGACATCGCGTTCCTGTATGTAAATCCAGTTATCAGGAACTAATCCATGAAGAGTTGGAATTTTTGTTTCATTTTTTATTTTCAGCTTATTTAAAAGTAAACCAACAGTTATAAAATCACGGTATTGCAAACCGTCACTTACTTGTTTTACTGTTGATGGTACTTCATTTCCCATTGCAACTATAAGGTCTTTTACAGGCATAGTCGAAAAGAAATAATCACCCTTCAACACAGATTTCTGTTGAGTTGCATGATCGAAATAATTCAATTCAGTAACTTGATTATCTGTGATATATAATTCAATAACCTTCGAGTTCTTAATTATTACACCTCCTTTTTCTTCAACAGTACGGGCAACTGTTTCCCACATTTGACCAGGCCCAAATTTGGGATACATAAATTGTTCTATCAAGCTGGTATCGGTATTTTTTTGCTCAATTGATTTTTCGTTTTTTAAAATTGATTTAATTGCATGAAGTAATGCTCTTGATATAGATAATTCTTTAATTCTTTGTGCACCCCAGTCTGCTGCAATTTCAGCACATGGAACCCCCCAAACTTTTTCAGTATAATCTTTGAAAAATGTTTTATACAATTCTTTGCCAAATCTACTTATAAAAAAATCTTCAAGTGAGTTTACATTTTTAACTGGGAATAACTGAATCCAAATATAAGTCCAGCCAATTTTAATAATTCTGACAATCCCAAGGTTGGATATTGTCTTAATATTAAGCGTAATGGGATAATCAAAAAATTTCCTTAGGAAGAAAATACGGGACAATCTGTTTCTGATAAGCATTACACGATCAGTTTTTTCTGGGTCGGGTCCGTCAGGAGGAAGTCTTACTTTAGTTAGTTTTCTTTGATAATAGATATCTTTAAGAATATCATCTTTTGAATCAGAACCTTGTATAGGTAATATTTCTTGCCACCACTTCATTACAATGTCTGATTTTGAAAAGAACCGATGCCCGCCAATATCCATACGATTCCCGTTATGTATGACTGTTTTTGAAATGCCGCCAATATCATTAGTCTGCTCAATGATTATTGGTTTAATATCGGTTTTGGTAACAAGTTCGTAAGCGGCAGTTAGTCCGGCAGGTCCGGCTCCAATAATAATAGCGGTTTTACTCATAGAGTTAAGAATATTGTTTATTAAAGAGCATTAATTTTCGCACAAAGAAATTCCAAAAGTAAACAATGATAGTTGTAATTATTTTTGAAAGAAGGTAATAAATCAAAAAAATGTCGGTAAGTATCCATAAGAAAAGTTCAGTTAAGCCTAAACCAACAAGCCCGATAAGCGCAAACAGAAAAAATTCCAATAATCGGTTTTCCATTGTTCTGCTACTGAAAACCCAGAGTATACTTAAAAAATAATTTACTGTCAGTCCGAAAATGAATGCTATTCCTGCTGAAACTAAATAATGGATATGAAAAAATTCAGTTAGAAAGTACAAAGTTCCGAAATCAACTAAAAAAGCCAATCCACCTACAAAAGTATATCTGAATAGTTGAAGTAAGGTATTGTTTGTTTTTCCTTTGAAAATGGATTGCATTTTAGAATTCATATTATCCCACATAGTGTGTTTTCTCTCTTTTTTAACATGGTTGGTAACGGTTTGCGTGCTTGTGCTTTTTTAATTGCACAAGCACGCTGTTAGCGTTTCGTTTTTAACGGAAGATTCTGTCTGGACTATAAGTTATTGTAATATTAATTTTTTATTTACCACATTATTTTTTATATCTGTTATTTTTATGAAATAAATACCTTTCTTCATTTCATCTTTATCTATCGTTAATTGATTACCTGTGAAGTTTATCTCTTTTATTTCTTTACCATGCACATCCATTATTTTTATTATTGTATTTTTTTGCGCTTCATTAAAGTTTATGATGGCTTGAGAATTAAAAGGGTTAGGAAAAATTTCCACCTTCTTATTCTGTTCAGTTATAGCATTGATTCCAGTTGTGACAGTATTATTATACCGAACTACAGCAAAGCTATAGTAACTAAGCCCTGCCATGATAATTTTACCATCGCTCTGGATGGCAACTGAATAGCCGTAAGAATTATGACTACCAATAGCAGTAACAACTTCACCAGTTCCGCCAAAGTTGTTATCCAAACTACCATCACTATTGTATTGAACTAAAGAAAAATGATTAAGAGGGTTTTGATAACTATATCCCCCAACAACAATTTTTCCATCACTATGAATGGCAACTGAATTAGCGTAATCACCAGGACTTAGGATATAAGTAACAACTTTCCCATTTGAGTTAAAAGTATTATCTAATGTACCATTGCTGTTGTAACGTGCAATAGCAAAATGTTCTGAGCTGCCATTATTAAAACATCCAGCCAGCACTATTTTGCTATCGTTTTGGATGACTACTGAATAGGCTAAATCACTATGACCATAGAAGTCAGTAGACACTATTCCACTTAAACCAAAATTATTATCTAATGTTCCATTACTATTATAACGCACTAAAGCAAAATCAAAGTTAGTGCCATTGTAACTACTTCCTGCAACTACAATTTTCCCATCACTCTGTATAGCGACTGAATAGCCTTCAGCATTTCCACTTCCAAAAAAAGTAGTTAACTTACCTCCAGTGCCAAAGGTATTATCCAAACTACCATCGATATTGTACCTTGCGATGGCAAAAGCATAAGCACCATTAGAACTTTTTCCTGCAACTATAATTTTCCCATCACTTTGTATCGCGACTGAATACGCATAATCATTAGTACTTCCAAAATCAGTAGTTATTTTACCACCTGTGCCAAAGTTATTATCTAATACTCCATTGCTGTTATAGCGAACTACAACAAAATCATTATTAGTACCATTGTTACTATATCCTACAACTATAATTTTGCCATCATTTTGTATAACGACTGAGTTGCCATTATCATCAAAGCTACCTATAGGAGTTGATACTATTCCATTAGTGCCAAATGTAGCATCCAAAATCCCATTGCTATTATAACGCACTAAGGCAAAATCATAGTTAGAGCCATTAGAATAATATCCTGCAACTACAATTTTCCCATCACTTTGAATGGCTATAGAACGGCCACTGGCATAACTACTTCCTATAGTAGTTGTTACTATTCCCCCAGTGCCAAAGGTATTATCCAGTGTGCCAGATTGCGATTTGGAAATATGAGTTGTTGCTAATATTAAGCAAGCACTCATAATAAAAGTGTAAATTGATTTTTTCAAGTTGTTTGTATTTGATTATTATTTATCCTCCTAATCACATTTCTCAAATTGTTCTCTTATTGCTTTACCTAATTCGGAAAATGACTTACCTCTAGATACAGCTTTGCCTATTTCCCCTTTGTTTTTCTTTTGGCTAAATCTTCCATTTTTATATAAGGTTGGTTTAATAAATATTGTTCCATTACTTTTTTCAAGATAGAGAACAAGTTTTTTGGTTTTCGCAATTTTTTTTATCATTGTTTTTTGTTTAAAATTAATACTTTATTTTTTTGTTTCTTCAAAAATGAACGCTAACGTTTTGCCGCTTTGCGAAGGCGGGGATTTTCAGCGCTAAACTTCATTAGATGCACAAAGCTTGAAATTAGCACTTCACTTTCATAGAAGCACGAAACCCCCGCTTTTGCAAAACGGCTGTTATCGCTTCGGTGTTCTTTTCGTCCATTGGTTTATCGGTCGTTTTGGTCTTGCGTTGGGACAGACACACTCTTTGCCAAGCTTGGGTTGTAGCGTTGTCTTGTGCGGCTTGGCAATGTGTGTGGCTGTTGAGCGTTGGCATTATTCAAACATTTTTTTAAAGTCCTTTGTAAAATATTCTCTTACTGATTCGTTTACGCCTGTCGGTTCGTTGTAGAAAAATAAGTCAATTTGAACTTCTTTGTTTTGGTACTTTATTGTATGTCCATTGAAAATGTTCTCATATCCTTTTGCTTTATCTTCTGCGTTACCTGTTCCTACTACATTACCTTTTGGGTCAATGAATTTTATAATTAGTTTGTCGCTGTCTTTTGGTTTTAACCAAAAAACAAAGTCAGGGAAGAAGTTTCTATATTCTTGTTCTCTTGTGTCATAATAAGGTATAGAAACATCATCTGTAGTCTGGTCTATTTTTGAGAAATACCAATAATCGTATTTTTCAAGTTTGTCTCGATTTTCTTGTAGTTTCTTTAAAAATTCTACTTCTGAAGGAACCCAAACAATGTGTTTAAAAAGTTGTTTATGTGCTTCTGATGTAAGTATGATTGGATTGTAGTAATGTTCTACTAAAAAATCTGTGTTTAACTCAAGCTTCAAACCGTTGTACGAATAGTTGTTTGGTTTGTCTTTGCTGTTAAATAAGTCAAGTTGTTCCTGTAATTGCTGGTCGTTTAGCTTCTTTGCGGTGTATGCTGCAATTATATTACTAACTGAACTATATTCTGATTTACTTCCTTTTATAGAATCAATTATCGCTTGTTCTAAAAGTTCAAGCTCGTTGTCAGGAAGATTGGCAGCTTCAATTTTCTCAAAGTGGTTTATTTCCGTCAATACTGGTTCAAATGATTTCAGGCGTTTAGGTTTTTGATTGAAATGTTGATTTAGAAGCAATAAATTGTCAATTGGTTTGCGAATAGAACGAGAAACGGAAAAATTGAAATTTGTTTCAACTCTAATTTTTTCTAAAGTAGTTACTAATGTTTTTGAAACATTGATTGGTGATTGCATCAAAACGATTTTGTCTTGGACTCCTGCACTTATTCCAACAAATTCTAAAAGGTCGTTGTATTCATCACGGTTTATTGAATACGCAGGAATTTCTGCGATTACTTCTTCGTATTTCGGTATAAGTAATTCTTGAGGAATGACTGTTTTAGAAATGTGTTTAACAATTTTCCAATCGTCAGCATCTTTTTCTCTGCTTAGATTTTCAGTAATATTTTTTATTACTTCCTTTTTTGTAGCAAACAGAAACAAACTTTCTAAAGGTAAATTTCTTTTTAGAATGTCGGCTTTAGCTTTAATGTCTATGTACCTAGATAGTGTTTCAGTTTCTTCTGGATTTACAATGTAGTCAAGTCGTTTTCTTATTCCTGAAACTGGTTGTATTCTTACACCACGACCTATTGCTTGAAGTACAAATTTTTGTGCTCCTTCATTCACACCAATGTTAATGAAATTTACAACATTTGGACGATTGCTATCCCAACCTTCAGTAAATATTCTTGAACCCAATAAAATATTGATACCGCTATTTTGCGAGTTAATTTCTTTAAAATAGGATTTAGTTAATGGTGTTTCTGTGTATTCGTAATTATCCAATACATTGTCACTCCATTTGGTGGCATCAGATGCAACTAACAAACAAAAATGTTGTCCTGATTCTGCTGTTTTAAGTCTGAAAGCTATTTCCCGACTGTTGTTTAATATTCTCGTATATTCAATTTTGCCAAATGATGATGCATTGAAAACATACTTTAGTATATCTTCTTTACTTATGTTTTCTATAATTTGAATAAAGGAAGATGGAATTTCTGCTGTATTGAATTGATAGGTATTATGAATAATCAAATCTGAACTTAAAACTTCCTTTGCTTTTTCAATATCATAATTTCCTGATGCAACTACAGCCAATTGTTTAAAGAATAGTTTTAATTCTGCATCTACTGTATTTACTTCATTGGCAATTGTAATCAATAAAGGATTGTGGTACAAATCAGGATGATGTGTTTTGATATATTCAGCTTCTTTTTTAATTGCAGTTAAAACCAATAAAGATTTTACTACCATTTCTGTTTTTTCTGTTTCTGAAAAATCACCTTTGTTTTTGTTCCAATTTTTATATTCCTGCCCGCTAACAGTTATATGCTTACCATAACCTGTTTCAATGAATTTTTTAAGATTAAAATTATATGCTGTTGTAACAATGTCAACTGTATCTGTAAAGGTTGCTGAAAAGCTAAAAATAAAACCTTTGTGAGCCAAAATAGAGTAGTAGGCTTGTCTTATACTATCTTCTTTATCTCCTTTGTGTGCTTCATCTAAAAGTACATACCACTTGCCACTATTTAAAACTGTTTTGTAACTCAACTGCTCTGTTTTATCAACATCAGTAATATTATCACTTCTGTAATAAAAAACAGTGATGCCGTCAGGTTCATACAAAGATGTTTGTAAGTGTTTGGATTTTTCAAACTCCCTTAAATCTTTGAGATTGATTGTTACTGAACTGTTTTTGTTGAACACTTCAATATGTTCTTTAATCTGATTTAGAATTTCAGGCTTTGGTGCTAAAATTAAAATATCGTTTTTAGGGATATGGTTATAAGTGGCTAATTGATGTAAAAACTCAATAAGTTTAATCAAAACCAAAGTTTTCCCTGAACCCGTTGCCATCCATAAAGAGGCACGATTTAAAAATTCTGTGTAGGGTATTTGATTATCTTCTACTTTGTAATACTGACCTAATAAACCAAAATGAGTGCTATTATTAGCATAGCTAATTTGTTTTTTCCAATCTTCGTTGGTTTGTGTTTGGTAGTGATTGTAAAGATGTTCTTTTTGATGAAAGAAATAATACAAAGTGTTTAAAGCGTGCTTTAAAGCCGATTGTTGGTAATCGTGTAATTTCCAATCTATGCCAAAGGTTTCCTTATCCAAGTTCTTGTAAAACTCAGGTAAACTAGAAGAGTTATCTTTAACTAATTTTTCTAATACTATTTTAGCCATTGTTTGCTCATTTATTTACTGTTCCACCAAATCAATGGCTTAATCCAAGGATATTTTTCAAAAGTCATTTCAGCATACACTACTTCGCTTCCATCTTCAAAAACTACTTTATCTTCAAAAATTTGTTTGATGTGCTTGCCTGAGAGGTTAGAAAGCGTTTCTGCTATATCGACATCAGGATACAAATTTTCAAAAACTACTTTAGCGTTTTTGTTTTTGTAGTCTATTTCAATAGCATCTAATAGTTTTTGGTCTTGCATAAAACTATATTGCTCTACTTGGCTTTTATCGTCTTTATTTTGCCATTGATATTTAGCTCTTGATAATACTTCTTCGTATTGTTCTAATTCATAGTATTTAATAAAACCTCCACCTTGCCAGTTTGTATCTTCTGTTAATTTTGGCTTAATATCTCCAACAATAACAGTTTTTAATCTTGGTATTACAGTAGTATAAACATAATCACCAATATCTGAACAAATCCATTTTCTTTGCAATTTGTGAGCAGCTGCTGCTGTAGTACCAGAACCAACAAAGTAATCCATTACCCAATCATCTTCTTTACTTGATGATTGTATTATTCTTCGTAATAAATTTTCAGGTTTTTGTGTGTTTCCCTCACTCCAATTTTCTCGTGTCATATTTTGAGTAAACATCATTGAGTAAACATCATTCCAAACATCGCCAATTGCAATTTTTGTGAAATCGGAGGTAATTTTTTGTTTAATGAATTTACCTTTTTTATCTCTTTTTAAGATATAACCTGAATCATCTTCATCAACAAAAAAATCAAGCCATCCAATTTCCTCTGATATTGGATTTTTAGACACCCACATTTTATTAAAAACTGCATCTCCATTTTTTATATAAAAAATTGTATCATGCTGTCGAATGAAATTATTTGCTTTACTCTTGAAACCGGAAGGACTTGGACTTGTATTCCAAATTATTTCTCTTTGAATGTCTTTTTTATAAACACTATTAAGAATACTTCTCATTAAAAAATTGCAATTTGCATCTAAATGAAAATATTCTGATGAATCTCTACAAAGAATATCAGAGTGAAAATCAATCCGATTACTCACCATAGATAACCAAGTAGAATCTTTATATTTATCTTTATATGCAAAGTCTTGACTTTCTGTATTAAATGGCGGGTCTATATATATTAAAGATATTCTTTTATTGAATTTATTTTTTAAATTATTTAATGTTTGAAAATTATCACTCTTTATCAATAAACCACGGATGTTTTCATCAATACTGATTTCTTTATTAATTAAAATCAGTATTTCAGATTTTGTTTTTATATCTAAAAGACCTGTATCTATATATAGTTTTTCTAGGTCAATTGAAACATTTTTATCAGTAACCTCAAATAAACCATTTAGTAAAGTGTTTCTATCATGAACAGGTTTGTCGTAATAATTTTTTCCTACTTCTTTTGTATCATTGTCAATTAGCTTAACATATTTTCCAATAAATTTTTCTTCTTTAAATGTAAATTCAGGGATGTAAATTTTCTGAAGAGGAAGTTTGTAAATGTCTTTGAGAGTAAAATTGAAATCATCAAGTATTGCTTGATTATTTTTAATTTCTCTTTTCAGAATTTTTATAATTTCTAAATATAAATCTAAACTAAGTTTCTTTTTTAAGTCTTGTAATGACAATAAGTAATTACTGTTCTTCACAAACTTAGGTTTCTCCCAAATCGCTTTTAATTCATCTTCAAATCGGGCAATGTATTCAATAACTTTATATGCAATTTTTTTGATGTTTTGAATTCTCTTTACTGTTGCCGCATCAAAATCAGTATCTAAATCATTGAATAGCCAATTGTAAACATAAATATCAAACTGCTCTTTCAAAAAGCCTTCTGCATCTTTGTGTATAAAGTAGTCTATTTCATTTTGTCGCTTGTAAATACTAAAGATTTTTCTCAAATCTTCATCATACAAAATGATACCTTTCTTGTGTAAATAGGTAAGCATTAAAGAAAGGTCGTTAATGCTATATTCTACCTTGACAGAATTTAAGGCATCATCTAAGTTTTCAATAAATAAACACTTTCTGCTATCAGTCTTTTTGTCTATTACTGTTCGGTCTATATCCGTATTGGCAAAAATGATATTTGGATGTAGGTCTGTTCCGTAATCATCTAAGCATTTATCTATGAGGTCGTTGTTTTTGTCAAGCTCCAAGTAGTCTTTTAAACGGTCGTACTTATTGCTTTCCTGATAGCGAATTTTAAAAACAACTTCTTCTTTGGTTGCTTTTACCAAATAGAATTGTATCGCTTTTTTCTCATTACCTTTTGCGTGTTTTATTTCAGAAGCATCAAACAAAATTTTAATTCCGTTTACTTCTGTTTGTAAGTCTTCGTAATTCGCTTCTGACTTAACATAGTAGAGCTTCTGTGTTTTCCAAAATAGAGCAACATCATCACGGTCTGAATAAACTTTTTCGTAAAGGTTTTTGTGAATTTGTGAGTTGGCAAAAAACACCGTTCCTGTTTCATTAAGGTAACAGTCAAAAAAGTTGTAGAGTTTTTCAAAAAGTTCTTCTCTGAATTTTGCTTCAATTTGTTTGTCAATCTCGGCTTTTATGTAAGGTTCAATTTCAGCAAAGTATTGTGCTTTGATGTCCATTAAATTTACATAACCTGATTTTCCTTTAATTGGATGTCCAATAAAAGTGTCTTTCAGGACAGAAAAAAATCTTTGTTCGTATATGTTACTCATTTTTTGTCTTTTTGTTCTATTAGTAAGTCTTTAACTTCAACATCCAAAATTCTTGCTATTT
>Ga0116171_10005036_pt1 | contig 11697 bp, 10 predicted proteins | sample AD_JPNHW2_MetaG_FD_89798 | JGI IMG/M metagenome (GOLD analysis project Ga0116171, IMG submission 89798) | Active sludge microbial communities of municipal wastewater-treating anaerobic digesters from Japan - AD_JPNHW2_MetaG | ecosystem: Engineered > Bioreactor > Anaerobic > Digestate | place...
AAGGCGGCAAGCATGCCGATTGGGCAACCGATATTCAAGAATATATGATCCTGCCGGTTGGGGCGAAAACTTTTGCCAATGCCATCCGGATGAGCGCCGAAATTTATCAATCTTTGAAAAAGATTTTGAAGGCTAAAAAATATGCCATCAACGTCGGCGATGAAGGCGGCTTTGCTCCTGCTTTTAAAGACAATGAAGAACCTTTTCAAATTTTAACGGCCGCAGCGCTTGATGCCGGTTATGCTTTGGGCGAAGACGTGTTTTTTGGTATTGATGCCGCCGCTTCAGAATTTTATACTGATGGTTTTTATGATTTAAAAAAGGAAGGAAAAAAATTATCCAGTCAGGAATTAATCGCTTTTTATCAGAATCTTGCCGATCAATATCCGCTGGTTTCGTTCGAGGATGTCTTAGCGGAGGATGACTGGACAGGCTTCCAGCAATTTACCGCCGCTTTTTCGCCTTTATGCCAAGTTGTCGGCGACGATCTTTATGTAACGAATGTCAAACGCTTGGCTCGCGGCCTTGCTGAAAAAAGCAGTAATTCAATTTTGATAAAATTAAATCAGATCGGTACTTTAACTGAAACAGTGGCGGCCATCAATTTAGCTCGAAAAAATGGATTAACGGCCGTTGTGTCTCATCGCAGCGGCGAAACCGAAGATACTTTTATCGCCGATTTTGTCGTGGCCATGGGCACCGGCCAGATTAAAGCCGGGGCGCCTTGCCGCAGTGAACGAACCGCCAAATATAATCGACTTTTAGCGATCGCGGCTGAATTAGGCGATCAGGCCGAATATGCTTCTTTTCCGTTTGCCGGAGAATAATGAATTTTTAGAAAGGCGGCGGCCGCGTTTTTGGTTCTTAATATGATATGAAATATATTTTTTTTGTTCTCAATGTTGTTACTGTTTTAGCCGGTCATTATTTATTATTTTTGATTTGGCGTTATTTTTTTGGCCTCAGTGGTTTTTATTCTCAGCTGATAGTCATTTTTTTATTATTTGTGAGCGTTTTTTTGACTGTCGTCGCCCCCCTTTTAGTCTATTGGCGCGATAATATTTTTAGCCGTTCTCTTTATCTTGCCGTCGCCCTATGGATGGGAATGATGCTTAATATCGGTTTAGTGGCGGCTCTTTTTTTCTTGCTGGGCGCTGTCGGTTTTTATCAAACCGAGGCTTGTCCATTAGCTCTTAAAGCCTGTTTAATTAGTTTGGTCCCGGCTTTAATGCTCCTGCCGGAAGCTTGGCTGGCGCAGACGTCGCAGATTAAGCGCTTTGAAGTAAAAATTAAGGATTTGCCGGCGGCTTGGGTCGGACGCGAAATCGTCCATATTTCCGACATTCATCTTGGCCCGATTTGGCGCCAAAGATTTTTTGATTACGCGGTCAATCGAGTAAATGCTATCGGCGCGGCGGCCATTTTTATTACCGGCGATGTTTTTGACGGTATGGACGGTGATTTTTCCTGGTTTTGCCAGCGCCAATTTTCTGCTCCTTTGGGCGTATTTTATGCTTTTGGCAATCATGATTTGAAATTGGGGGCCGATAAAGTCCGGTCTTTGCTTTCCGATTCTAATATTCAGATTTTAGATAATGAAATGAGGGAAGTGGAGGGGTTGCAAATTTTAGGGCTGACTTGTTATTATCAAGGGCGTTTGGATGTCAAAGGAAAAATTTTGGCGCAGGTCGGTTATGAACCGAAGAAGCCGAGTTTGCTGATGTATCATGAGCCGCAAGACATTAAAGCTGCCCGGGCCGCCGGCATCGATTTGCAGTTATCCGGCCATACTCATGCCGGCCAGATGTTTCCTTTTGATATTTTGGCCAATCTTCTTTATGGTGGTTTCGGCCACGGTCTTCATCGTCGGCGCAATTTTACTATTTCTATTACCGCCGGTGTCGGCACTTGGGGGCCGCCCTTACGTTTGGGCAGCCGTTCGGAAATTGTCGTTTTGAAATTATTAAAAGCTTAAGTTTATGGATTTATCTAAATTATCGGCAATTTTGCAAACGGAACCGAAATTTCGTTTCAAGCAAGCCTATCAGGCTTTATATGTTGATTTAATTACTGACTGGGCGCAAGCCAGCGTTCTGCCCTTAGCTTTGCGCGAGCGATTGAATCAGGAATGTCCGTTGTCAATTGCAGCTGAAGTGAACCTTGATACTGATCGAACCAATAGCGAAAAAGCTTTGATTACTTTCGAAGATCAAGTGTCGGTAGAGACAGTTTTAATGCGCCATCGCGACGGCCGCCACACTGTTTGCTTGTCTTCCCAGGCCGGCTGTCCTCTGGGCTGCACTTTTTGCGCTACTGGCGCCGGCGGTTTTTTCCGTAATCTTGAGGCCGATGAAATCGTCCAGCAATTTTTTTTCTGGGCGCGGCGCTTGCGGGCTGAAGGCAGGGGAGAGAAGATTGATAATGTCGTTTTTATGGGCATGGGCGAGCCTTTTTTAAATTATGAACAATTTATCAAGGCGGTAAAGATTTTGAATGATCCGGAAAAATTTAACCTGGGTTCGCGCCGGATTTCCGTTTCCACCGCCGGTATCATCGAAGGTATTAAAAAATTAGCCGCGGAAAAATTACAGATTAATCTGGCTATTTCTCTGCACGCCGCCGTTGATTCCTTGCGCCAGCAATTGATGCCGATCGCTAAAAAATACCCGCTGGATAGTTTATTGAAAGCCGTCGATGCCTATATCCGCAAGACCGGCCGCCGAGTGATGTTTGAATATATTATGATTAAAAATATCAATGATGGCGAAGATGATGCTGAGGCCTTAATTGAAATTATGAAAAGGCCTTTATGCTTGGTTAATCTTATCCCCTATAATCCAACCGGTAAATTTCAGGCTTCTTCGCCGGCGCGGATAGACGCTTTCCGAGAAAAGCTAGAGGCTGGCGGCTTGGCGGTTACCCAGCGTTTTAGCCAAGGGCAGGGGATAAGCGCCGCTTGCGGCCAACTGGCCGGAAAAACTAGAAGAAAATAATTTTTTGCAAAAAATTAAAAAATAAACTCAAGGCCGCTTAGTGCTAGCGGTCTTTTGGTATATTGATGAGATTTCTATTTTTTAAATCCGCCCGCTAACTAAATTCGGAAATTTTTGTTATAATAGACATATCTAATAATTTAATTTTTTAACTATATGTTCACTTTAAAATCCTTGCCGTTTAGTCCGGAAGCACTGGAACCATATATTTCCGCTCGGACATTAGAATTCCATTACGGCAAACACCATCAAGCTTATGTTGATAATCTGAATAAGCTGGTGGCGGACACAGATTTAGCGTCTTTATCTTTAGAGGATCTTATTAAAAAGGTTGCTAACCAGCCCGCCCAGGCGGCTATTTTTAATAACGCCGCTCAAGTGTATAATCATGATTTTTTCTGGGCAAGTTTGCGGCCGGCCAAGCAAGCCATGCCGATGTCGACCGCCTTGGTGGCGCTCATCAAGAGAGACTTCGGTTCTTTGGAACAATTGCTTGTCGAAGCTAAAGAAGCAGCCTTGAGTCAATTCGGCAGCGGCTGGGTTTGGTTAGTTTTAGATAATGACCGTCTGAAAATTGTGAAAACAGCCAATGCCGATACGGTTTTAGGGCGCGGCCTCAAACCGTTGCTCGTTCTTGATGTCTGGGAACATGCTTATTATCTTGATTATCAGAATCGCCGGGGCGATTTTGCCTTGGCGGTTTTTGCCAATCTTTTAAACTGGGAATTTGCGGCTCATAACGCCGGCCTTTAATTTATGAAAAAAAATCCCTACTCCCGCCTTCAGCCGAAGACACGAGAACCTTATACTGTTATTTATCTTGTCCGCCACGCTAATCCTGATTACCGTTTAGAAAAAAAATTGGGCGATCGTTTAATCCCTTTATCAACCGAAGGGAAGCGCCAGGCCAAATTTTTGGCGGCTCGTCTTCAAGGATTAGATATTGATACGGTCTACGCCAGTTCGCTGGCGCGAGCACAGGAAACCGCCGCCATTTTTGCCAATCGCCGGCACCTAACCATCCAAGTGGATGAGCGTCTGGATGAAATTGATTGGAAAGATTGGTATCGGGTAAGATATTTCCGTACCTCCGAAGAAAGACGCAAACAGTATTTGCCCGATTACCGTTTATTGGAAAAGCAGCTGGATAAAGGCCAGACGCAAGCGCGCCGGTTTTTAGCCGATGTTTTTGTCAAGCATCGCGGCCAGAAAATCGCCCTCTTCTGCCACGGCAACATTATTAAGACTTTTTTGACCGGCATTATGAATGCCGATGTTCTTGGTTTTTTATCTTTAGAAATCTATCAAGCCTCAATCAGCAAATTAGTCATTGATCGCGATGGTTATGTCAAGATTGGTTTTATTAATAATGCCGATCACTTGCCGGAGCCGCCAGCGGAAGATATTTTTATCACGCTTGTCGGTTGATTTATGTTTTAATTTTATGCGCTGCCATCGGGTAAATTTACGTTTGATCTTTGGTTTGGCCGGATTAATCCTCTTAATCTGGCCTTTTAGTGATGCCCGGGCGGAAAGTTCGGCTGTTCGTTTATCTGGGCGGATTCTTCTTCAAGTTCAATCTCAAGGTGAAGCCTGGTATATTAATCCGCTTGATTGGCGCCGTTATTATCTCGGCCGGCCAGCAGACGCCTTCGCTTTGATGCGCCGTTTTGGCTTGGGAATCAGTGAACAGAATTATAAAAAATTTGCCCAAACCGGAGCCGCTAATTTAAAGGGCAGAATATTGTTGCGTACCGAAACATCCGGTGAAGCTTATTATGTTAATCCAGAGGATAATCGTTTGTATTATCTCGGCCGGCCAGCAGACGCCTTCGCTTTGATGCGCCGTTTTGGCCTGGGAATCAACAATCAAGATTTGAATAAAATTACCGTGGGGACTAATGTGGTTGCTGTTGCCGTTGACGACACTGTCGCCCGTTCTTACGATTGGCGTTACCAAGATAAAATTTATTATTTAAGCGCTAAATTGAGTACCAACCTTTATCAAATTTATAATCACAGCCCTAAAGTTTATACTTATTATGCCGGGCAAGAACCGATTGATATCCGCGATGCTTTTTATGGTTTATTTTTAAGATTGAATTCCGCTGATAACGAAACTAACGGTCTGCTGGCGGCTTTAGAAAAAAAAGCGGCGGCCAGCGGATTAACTTCCGAGGAAACGGCTGCTTTCGCTTTGGCTTTTATCCAGTATCTGCCTTATGATTATGAGAAAGTGGCAGCTGGCAATAATAATCCTTATTATCCTTTCGAAACTTTGTATCTACAGAAAGGCGTTTGTGCGGATAAATCTTTTTTGGCCGTTCTTTGGCTGCGCCGCTTGGGTTATGGCGCCGCTATTTTAGATTTTCCCGACAGCAATCATTCTGCTGCCGGCATTGCTTGCCCGGCAGCTGATTCTTTGGCCGGTTCCGGTTATTGTTATGTGGAAACGACGAATTATTTTCCCGTCGGTATCGTGCCGCCGTCTATTACCAATGGCCAAGCTTCCAGTACCGTCGAGAACCTAGATAATTTGTTTTCCGCCGCTCGTTTGGGCCGAATGGAAATCAAGCAGGCCAGTGCGGGCAAAATTTATCAAGGCGTAGCCGCGGTCAAAGCCGAAGTTGCCGATCTACAAAAAGAGCAGCAGCGGCTTAAGCAAAATAAAATTGAGCTAGACGCCAAGCAAGCCAGCCTGGATAGTGTCTATCAATCTTTAAAAACTCAAGAACGTTCTTTGTCGGCTTATAAAGCGAATGGCGAAATTGACACTTATAACCGACTTGTTCCCGCCTACAACGAAGCTGTTGCCGCTTATCAAATTCAAGCGGCGGCTTACGAACAAGCAGCCAATGCTTATAATTTGGCTATCCAGGCCTTTAATCAGCATTACCGTTTATTTTATCAAGAATAATTTAGCCTTTATTGGCTAATAATATTTAAATTTTTGACTTGACAGTCTATTTTTTTTCCGCTATTATTAGGGTAGTTGAGGTTTTCTCTCTAGATATACCTCTTTTTATGTTAAAAGTTTAATTAATTAACGCGTCACGTTCGCTCAATTTTTCTTGGTTTATATCTAAACAAAGGATATAAATTAGCGGACGGAAGCCCCGTTATTTTTAAACGGGGGACAAAGAAAATTTATGATCAAACTGCCTAGTTTGGAAGAAATGTTGAAGGCGGGCATGCATTTCGGCCATCGGACCCACCGCTGGCATCCGAAAATGAAACCCTACATTTTTGCCGCAAAAAACGGTATTTATGTAATTGATTTAGAAAAAAGCCGACAGAAATTAGAAGAAGCTTTAGAATTCATGTCTCAGTTAATCAAAGAAGGGAAGCTGATTTTATTCGTCGGCACCAAGAGTCAGGTTAAGGCGCCGATGAAGAAAATGGCGGAGATGACCGGCCAGCCCTACATTGTCGGCAAATGGCTTGGTGGTTATCTGACTAATTTTACCATTGTTAAACGCTCGGTCAAAAAATATCAAGATTTGATGGAAAAGCGCGAAGCGGGCAAATTAGATAAATATACCAAAAAAGAACGTTTAGATTTTGATCGAGAAATCAAGCGTTTAGCAGAACGCGTCGGCGGTTTGACGGCTTTAACTAAAATGCCGGACGCGGTCTTTGTCTGGGATATTAAAGAGGAAGAAACCGCGGTTATGGAAGCGCGTAAGAAGCATATTCCGGTGATTGCTATCTGCGATACGAATGTTAATCCGGAACTCGCCAATTACCCGATTCCGGCCAACGATGATGCGACTAAAACTGTAAAGTTAATTTTAGAAGTAATCCAATCGGCCATCATCGACGCCAAGAAGGATTTAAAAAATTAAATTGCTGCCGGAGGGAGGAAATTATATCTTCGGCACCACTATTAATATGGAACTTATCAAGCAATTAAGGGAAATGACCGGCGCTGGCATGGTCGATTGCAAGAAAGCCTTGGATGAAGCGAATAATGATTTGCAGGCAGCTGTAGAGATATTGCGCAAGAAAGGCATTGCCAAAGCCGCTAAACGTACTGACCGTGAAACCAATGAAGGGGTCGTTAAAGTTGCGGTCAATACCGATAATAATGAAGCTTATATTTTTGATTTGACTTCGGAAACTGATTTTGTTTCCCGTAATGAAAAATTTCAGAATTTTGCCACCGAGGTGATGGCCTTAGTTTTGTCTGCTCGTCCGGCTGATCGGGAAGCATTATTGGCTTTGCCGATGGCGCAAGGCAGTGTTCAGGAAAACTTAGCCAGCTTAAGCGGCACGATTGGAGAAAAGATGGAAATTAATCGTTTCGGCCGTTTACAGGGCGCGAGCTTGGCCGCTTATTCTCATCTTGGCGGTAAACTCGGCGTTTTAATCGCTTTGGATCAGTCCGGTAAAGAAGATTTGGCCTTAGAGTTAGCTATGCAAGTCGCTGCCGCTAATCCGAAATATATCGATTCTTCTGCGGTCATACCGGCAGAGTTGGAAAAGGAAAAAGAAATTTATCGCGAACAGCTTTTGAAAGAAGGCAAACCGGAAGCGATGATTGAAAAAATTCTAGCCGGTAAAGTTAATAAATATTATGAAGATGTCTGCTTAGTTGAGCAAGAATTTATCAAGGATGACAAGAAGAAGGTTAAGGATATTTTAGGCGGGGCCAAGGTTTTGGGCTTCTTCCGTTTCGGCCTGTAATTTGATCAATAATTTTGTTTTTTAAGCCCCGCTGCTATTTTTTTAATGTTGGCGGGGCTTTCCCTTTATTATGAAGATCGTCCAAATACAATTTTCCCCTTGGGATAAAGCTTATGATTTTTCTTTGCCGGACGAAATCCAAGCCGGTAGCGGCGATTTTGTAATCGTTGAAACTGAATTGGGCAGGGAATTGGGTAAAATAATTTCTTTCAACGAGTCGGTGCCTGAAAATCAAGAGTTAAAACCGATTCTGCGTTTAGCGACCGAGGAAGATGCTCATTCGGTTTATGATGATGAGCGCCGGGAAAAAGCTTTGGCTATTTGCCAAGAATTAATAGAACGCCATGGTTTAAAAATGAAATTGATTGACGTCCGTTATTCTTTTGCCGGCAATCGTCTGACCTTTGCTTTTGTTTCCGACGGCCGGGTTGATTTCCGCGATTTAGTTAAAGATCTTAATGCCGCCTTTGGTTTAAATATCCGCCTCTTGCAAATTGGTTCGCGCGATGAGGCTCGCTGCAGCGGCGATTGCGGTCCTTGCGGCCTGGGCTTATGTTGCCGCGGTTTTGTTACGGATTTTTCTTCCATTACTTCCGAGATGGCGGAAGCGCAGCAAGTTGTCCATCGCGGCAGTGATAGGATTTCCGGCATGTGCGGTCGTTTGATGTGCTGTCTCAGTTTTGAATACGAAGGTTATAAACAACTGGCCGCCGAACTGCCGCCGGTCGGGACGAAATTAAAAGTTGAGAATCGAATCGGAATTGTCGTGGGCCAGCATTTTTTGAAACAGACAGTTGATGTTCGTTTTGCTGCGGAAAATGAAGGCGAGCGTGATTTGATTATCGAGGTTAATCCGAAACAACAATTAGGAAATTCCGGCAGTGAGGACGGTAATTTCCGCACCCGCCGTTCCGGGCGCCGGCATTAATTAATGGCCAGCAGAAGTCTCGCTGCGCGGGGCTTTTTTAGGTCGAAAAATGTGGTATAATTAAAATATAGCTTTCATTAATATTAATTTTTAATTTTATGCCTTTACGCTTGGCGATTAATGGTTTTGGCCGCATCGGCCGCGCCGCTTTTAAAATTATCTTAGATCAACATCCGGAAATAGAAGTGGTCGCCATCAACGACCTGACGGATAATCAAACTTTGGCGCACCTCTTGCAATTTGATTCTTGCTATGGCCGTTACGGTCGGGAAATTAGCGGTGATAATCGGGGTTTATCGGTTGCCGGCCGGCTTTACCCGGTTTTAGCGGAAAAAGATCCTTCTTTGTTGCCTTGGAAAAAATTAAAGGTTGATGTCGTTTTAGAGTGCACCGGCCGTTTTTGTGATCAAGCAGGCGCTTCTTTGCATCTGCAGGCAGGAGCCAAAAAAGTGATTATTTCGGCGCCTGCGAAAAAGGGCGGCGTTAAGACAATCGTCCTCGGAGTTAATGAAAAACAGCTGAAAGCTTCCGACCATATTATTTCCAACGCTTCCTGCACGACTAATTGCTTGGCGCCGGCGATGGCTGTTTTAAAGGATAAATTCGGAGTCAAAAAAGCTCTGATGACTACTGTCCATTCTTATACGGCTGATCAGAATCTGGTCGACGGCCCGCATAAAGATTTGCGCCGCGCTCGAGCCGCCGCAATTAATATTGTACCGACAACGACTGGAGCGGCGATTGCGGTTACCGAAACGATTCCCGCTCTGAAGGGGAAGTTTGACGGCTTAGCTGTGCGCGTGCCTACTCCGGTCGCTTCTTTGTGCGATATTGTCTGCGTCTTAGCTAAAAAAACGGAAGTAAGTAAAGTTAATCAAGCTTTTATCGCCGCCGCCAAAGGCAAGTTAAAGAATATTCTGGAAGCTTCTAACGAAGAGTTGGTCTCCACGGATATCATCGGCAATCCTCATAGCTCGATTATCGATTTGAAAAATACTAAGATAGTAGCTGGCGATCTTTTGAAAGTTGTCGCTTGGTATGATAATGAATGGGGTTATTCCTGCCGTTTGGTAGAATTGGCGGCGAGCCTGAAGAAATTTATCAAGAAATAAATAATTTTTAATATTTTAAACTCTCTAACTTTATGTCTGAAGAAAACAAAAAAGTTGAGGCCATGATGAAGCCTAAACTGACCCCGACTTTCAAACTAATGGCGGCTTCTTGGCATCTTTATGTCCGCGGTTTTATTAATTTTATCGGTATGTATCTTTGGGGATTGCTCGGCTTGCTGCCGCTGTTTGTGCTTGTTTTACTGGCTTGGCTGGTCTTTTTAGTGGCTGGCTGGCAGAGCTTCGGTCTTTACTGTCTTTTTGGCGCCCTCGGTTTGCTCGCTTTAGCTTGGGCAATCTATTATGGTACGCGCGCCAAAGTCGGCTTGCTTCTGCTTATCCGCGATGATTTTAAAAGTGTTAACGGTGCTTTTAAAGAAAGCCGGATTTTTTTCTGGCGGTATCTCTGGGCTTCCTTGCTTATTACTTTGATTACCGTGGTGTTATTGTTTTGCCTGGTTGTTCCCGGCATTGCTGTGATGATTTTTTATGCTTTTGCTCTTTTTGCCGTTGTCTTCGAAAATAAACGTACTTTTTCTTCCGTGGAGCGCAGTTACGATTTAGTTAAAGGTTATTGGTGGCCGGTTTTTGGAAGAATTTTATTTTTGACTGTTTTAGCGGTGCTAATTTCCATTATCTTTAATTTGCCGATGCCGCATTTATCCGGCTGGCAGTTAAATTCTTATTCGGCCGTTATAAATCTTATTTGGATGTTGATCAGTCCTTTTTTCTTGGTTTACGTTTATTATATTTATAAAGATTTAGTCGCTAAAAAATAGTCTTTTACGCGGCTGGCCGCCGGCTATGCTTATTCCTGAATACATCTTAACTATCGTCAAGAAAATGCAAGCGGCCGGCTTTGAAACCGAGTTGGTTGGCGGTTGCGTCCGCGATCTTTTGATGGCGGTAGCACCGAAAGATTGGGATTTGACAACTAAAGCCCGTCCGGAACAAATTTTAAAAATTTTTCCGGAAGGAAAATATGAGAACGATTTTGGAACCGTTCTTATCCCTTGTCGCCAGACCGACAAATCTCTTGTCGATGTTGTCGAACTGACGACTTATCGCAGCGAACAAGGTTATTCCGACCGCCGGCATCCTGATGAAATAAGGTTTGAAACTGTCTTGGCAAAGGATTTGGAACGGCGTGATTTTACCATCAACGCCATGGCTTTGCGTTTAGACAAAGACGGTGATCAAGAATTTGGTTCTGAACGTTTTGTGCTTGTCGACCTCTTCGGCGGGCAGAAAGATATTCGCAAGCGGGTCATTCGAGCGGTCGGAGAACCGGTCGACCGCTTCAAGGAGGATGCTTTGCGCATGATGCGGGCGCTGCGTTTTTCCGCTCAATTAGGTTTTTCCCTGGAACCAAAAACTCAACGGGGAATAATCAAAATGGCCGGCAGCTTGAAATTCGTCGCCAAAGAGCGTATTCGGGACGAACTGATTAAAATTCTTGATTCCAATCGTCCCGCCGAAGGCATCATCGGTTTACATGAAGCCAAATTATTACAATATATTATTCCGGAATTAGAGCAGGGGGTTGGCGTACCTCAGAACCATCATCATATTTATTCAGTTTTTAAGCATAATATTTTGTCTTTGCAATATTGTCCAAGTTCTGAATGGCCGGTGCGTTTAGCCGCTCTCCTGCATGATGTTGCCAAGCCGAAAACTCGGCGCCTGATCGATGATCAAATTACTTTCTATAATCATGAATATGCCGGAGCTAAAATGGCGGATAAGATCTTGGGCCGGTTAAAATTTAAGAATGAAGACAGGGAACGCGTGGTCAATTTAGTTAAAAATCACATGTTCTATTATAATGTCGGCGAGGTGACGGCCGCTTCCGTCCGGCGCTTAATCAGCAAAGTCGGACGGGATAATCTGCAGGATCTAATTTATTTGCGAGTGGCTGATCGGCTCGGTTCCGGCACGCCTAAGGCGATGCCTTACAAATTGCGGCATTTACAGTATATGA
>Ga0116171_10005039_pt1 | contig 11694 bp, 9 predicted proteins | sample AD_JPNHW2_MetaG_FD_89798 | JGI IMG/M metagenome (GOLD analysis project Ga0116171, IMG submission 89798) | Active sludge microbial communities of municipal wastewater-treating anaerobic digesters from Japan - AD_JPNHW2_MetaG | ecosystem: Engineered > Bioreactor > Anaerobic > Digestate | place...
CCTGGCCAACCAGTGTTATGTTCAAGGGGGGAGAGGTTATGCAGCTCCCTTTACTGAGGGGAGATATGCATTTTTCGAGCGCAAGCACTGAGGGTACCTGGAAAAAACGTTTGATGTTGCGCCCTTTTATTGAATCAAGGGGTCTGTTAAGGATTCGGGCAAATGACTGGCTGGCATGAATAATATGCATATCCTGTAAAATAATGATACTATCATCGGTCTCAGGGGGACTTTCGTCAGAGGGTGAATAAGAACCGCCCCCGGATCCCCGGGATGCTGTTTTTTGGGGGTAATTTGTGTATACAACCACAAGCGGTTCCATTCCTTCAAGGGGAATGGGAAAAGCCCGATAGAGAATCATGGCACTATGGGAATTATCCGTTTTTTTGATTTCGTAAAGAGAATGAAGAGATCCCGATGCCGTTTTTATCCCGGAAAGCCAGTGAAGGAATTGTTCTGACTCAAGAACCGCAGATACCTCCTGCGGGAATGGCATTTCTTCAGTTCGTTCAGAATGTAAACGGGAGATCAAATTTTTTTGGCATGTCTTATCAAAAATCAACAATGATCGGGAAGTATCGATAATGAGAATTAATTCATGAGTATCAGTTCCCGGTTGGCCGGGCGACTCTTTTAAAGGAAGGTAAAACTTTTTTGCCATCCCATGACGTATAATTGCGACACTGCCGTTCGATACCATTCCTTCAAGATATTTTGAGAGCGTATTCCGAGAAATGCCGGTTTTTCGGGCGAGCGCGGAAATTGACACCGGTTTTTTGTTCGTCTTCAGAAAGGATACAATGATATCCCGTATCTCAGCAGATCCTTTCATTGAATTGAGGATATATATAAAACAAGTATTTAATAGTATTTTCATTGTTGAGCAATTTCTTTGGTTTTATCTGCTCAGGACAGGGAGAATTCGTGTTATACGATCATTTCGATCGTATGAGGGGTTTCGAACATGAAAACCAAACTGTTAATTATTGCATGCTTTCTGGTCATAGCATTAATATTGCTGGTTGTACCGGTTATGGCAGATAGTTCAAATACGACTCCGGTCTCGGGCAATCCAACGCCAACGATCGATCTCTCATTTACCGGGTCTGTTGCCTATCAGGATTTCGTACCCGGGAATCCACATACCAACTCCTTCGGGGGGGTCACCCTGGTAGTCCAGGCAAATAATGCCAGTTGGAGTGTTGACGCCAAAGATGCGGGTACTCTTGGAAAAACCCATACGGGTTATCTGGTAGAATTTGATGGGACCAATTTTGTTACCACCACTCCAAAGTATATGCAGCAGCCTTTAAAAATTAAAGCCGGCAGCGGAACAGCTTTTACTGCCGGAGGATCGTTCCAACCATTGACCGGCCCGACATCGGGTTTAATCGTTGGGACAGGTGTACCTGCGGATGCCGGGACAAGTTCTGCAATAACATTCACTCAGGATGTGTATTACAGCGACCCGATCATACCTACTGCGGGCCACTATTATAACATCGTCACAGAATTCGACGGTGGAATAACGTAACCACAGGGCAGTAAAAAGATAAAACTTTCTTATTTTTCCTGTATTGTTATGGCTCTGGCGTAAAAAATTGGAGATATACTATGAAAGATCCTGTTCAAAGATGTCGCGGGATACCGATGGCGATTCTGATTCTTGTTCTTTTTGCGGTACTATGCACGGCACCGGTTTTCGCATTCACGGTAGCTGGAGCGAAGTATTCCGGCAGTATCCTTCCCGGAGAAACAGTTCATCATACAATAACCGTGGTCATCGGACAAAATGAAGATCCGGCCGATCTTCTTGTGGAAGTCATGGGATTTGGTCAGAACCCAAACCTCGGCTATATCACTCTCGATCCGGCAAGCGATGTGAATCCGTATTCTGCCAGAACATATATCACACTTGACCGAAGTTCCCTTCATGTCGAACCCGGAGGGGAGAGTCGCATAACCGCTACAATCACTCTTCCAAAGAACATTGGTGCAGGAGGAAGGTATGCGCTCATCTATATCCACGCCATACCAAGGACCGGGAAATCCTTCACCACAGGAATAATTATCCCGGTCATGATTACGGTCTCCGGAACAACCCTGACTGAAACCGGTAACATCACCGGCATGAATGTGAGCGATGTAATCGTCGGCCAGTCAATTGCGATCACGACAACTTTGAAAAATACCGGGAACTTCCATTTTTATCATATCCAAAATACGGTCACATTGACAGATGCCAATGGAAATGGCATCACAAATACCACGACTCAGCCTTCGAATTACGCGCTCCTTCCGGGAAGTACTGTACAATTTGTCGTTATTCCTGAAGTGAAAAACCTGCCGGCAGGTACCTATACGGCAGATTCAAAAATTCTGTTTGAAGACGGCAAGATTCTTGATGAGAAAGCAGTTACCTTTCACGTCAAGACAGCCTATATCCCGCCACCTGAAGAGACCAGTATCACCGTGAACCCCGGAAGTTCATCTACACTGGTGTCACCGGATGGCCGGTACTCAGTTACATTCCCGCAGGGTTCCGTTACCGGGGATAGCAGGGTCATCCTGAAACCATATCCCCGGGACCAGCTCCAGTCAGCACCGGATGGTGCAAAACTGGGCACCAGCAGTTTTGAAATTACCGGGCTGGCCGGCCTGCTCATAAAAAACGCCACGGTCCGGGTCGTCTATTCAGCGGATGACCTTGCGGCTGCCGGCGGGGACACATCCAGACTGAAACTGGCATACTGGGATGAAGTACAGGGCGAGTGGGTCATACGGTCCACACAGGTAAATACCCAGGACACATCCCTGACTGCCACAACGAACCATTTAAGTGTCTGGGCTGTGGTGGTTTCGTCATCAACAACAGGTACAACGCCTGCTGAAGGCCCGACAAAAAGTCCCTTGCCGGCATTCGTGAGTCTCGGTGCTCTCATCGCCGCAACGATAATTTTCTCCTCTGTTGCCAGGCAAAGAAAATGATGGGGAAAAAAAATAATTTTATTTTTGTTGTCCTCTGTTGTTGTCTTATTGTAGCAGGGACTTTTTTATGCAGCAGCACGGTTGCTGCCGCAAGCACGTTGACACTATCGATTTCCGGGAGGATACCTCTTACTGCATATAATATCACGGTCTCGGGTATCGATACCAGCCACGCAACCGTTTCCTGGAAAACGAACGGTGATGCAAACAGTACTGTTGAGTACGGTACCACATCCGGTTATGGCTCTGTGGGGTTTGACAAAACAGAGGGGGCCGGCCACGCAATAACCCTGAACGGACTGTCCCCCGGTACGCCATACCATTACCGGGTCCTGTCTGCCGATCTGGCCGGTGAACAATATACAAGCGCCGATTTCACATTCCAGACATTATCCCCCCCGGGTACCGTTGTCACTTCTGCTGCTCCATCGACAACCTTTGCCGGGACAACAATCCAGACCGTTGGTGGTGCCCAGCAGGTCAGCCTCAATGAGACACTCACCACGGGAACTATCCAGATTTCCGGAAACACGGTAACCGTAGAAAATCCCGGCAACGGCTGGTCCAGACTGGAATATGTCGGCTCGAATGTGGTTATTGATGACGGGAATGTCAGTACCGGCCCGATCCAGAGTGTGAGCATGCAGAGCGAGCCGGTCACCGCATCACTCGGAGGTAACATTGGGACGGTATCCACTCAGATTGATATCGGCCTGAAGCAGGTTATTTCCGATGTATCGATTCAACAGAATATCATTCAGGGAGCAAGCACTACGGTAGCGGATGCCTTCCAGGTTGCGGCAACAAACAACCATCTCGATGTGAAGGCAATTGCCTATACGGTAGAGTTCCAGAACACTGCGCCGTTGGATGCCAACCTGAACTCAGACGGCGTCACCCTGAATTTAAGTATCGATAATGCCTGGGTGGCCGCAAATGCCCCGGGCGGTAGTGTGGATAACGTAAAGATCTTACGGCTCGGAGACGACGGGACAACGGAAGTCCTCAGTACGACGTATCTCGGTAGTCAGGGCACCACTGATTATTTCGAAGCCATCTCGCCCCATGGACTTTCCACGTTCGGTATCGTTGCCGTAGCATCAAGTAGCACATCTGGTGGCAGCGGGGGGAGCGGTTCCAGTGGGGGGTCAGGTGACGGAAGCACGGGTGGAGGTGAGAGTATTGGGGGGAGTATCCTGGTTGCCAGACCGCCGGGAGCTCCCGTAACTCACCGGGGTCAGCCGATACTGGTGCCCCCTCATAACGAACCCAAGACAGTACAGTCACTGGCGGTTGCAGGACTGAGCACAATCACGGGATCCTCTGGAGTTCAGACATTTACCCTTGACACTGCCCTCGCGAGGCAATCCGGTGTTTCAGTGACCGTTGAGAATAACGTGATCATCATAACCCAGCCCGGACTTACCCTGAAGATCGTAACAAGCGGGAACCCTGTGATTGTGAATGGAATAATATCGGGTATTGTCCAATCAGCCAGCATAACCACAACGCCCTCAATCGCCACCTTAAGTTGTGGTACCGTATCAGTGTCTGTCGATGCTTCGCTTGCCACGATTCCGGGAAATGCGGTGATTACGACCACCCTCTCTGAAACGGTGAGTCCGGAAACGAAAAGTGCGTTCCAGCAGGCTGCACAGAGTGATAACCGGCAGGTTGACGCGATTGCCTACGTGATGACCGTTGAGACCACCAACTTCGTGGCAACCGGGCCGGCTGTCGTGACCATGACCGTTCCCTCAAACTGGGTTGCAAGCCATGGCGAATCTGAATCGGTAGCTATTACGCACTGGGGGGATGATAGAACCAGCGTGGAAATGCTGGACACGTCATACAGGGGAATGAATGCTCAGGGGGATATGGCCTTTGAAGGCAAATCTTCTCATGGATTGTCAGTCTTTGGTCTTGTCCAGGTAACAACCCTAAAACCGCCCCGGCAGGATCAGCCTGAGGTTTCTTTGAAAGAATTGCCTCCTCAGGGAACCTTCGGAAATGCCAGTGTTGTTATCGAAGAAATTGGTCTGCTGATGACGAATAATTATATTGTTATCATACTATGCGCAGGCCTGGCAGCGCTCTTTCTCGTGTTCTATCTCAAGCGGGAGACTCCAGGAAGATATCGGAATGAGCGTAAATAAAACGGTTGATACTTTTTTAGCATATACTGCAACATGTCCATGAGCAAAATTTCAGTGGTGTCTGTCAGGGATTTAAAGAGGGCAACATCCCATTCACTCATTTGGTAGTAATTAAATCGTTCCCCCGGGACACTACGGAACATAACGAATAATTATTATCGTTGAAATGGAATGCACCAAAACCAGTATTTAATAGTATTTTTATCGCTGTGCAATTTCTTTGGTTTTATCTGCTCAAGACCGGGTAAATTCTCTTTTATATTAATCAGGAAAGAAATCCCGATGGGGTTATGATCCGATACCGGATGCCGGGAGCAAACAACTGCACCTGATGCAGGTAAATGTGTTGGGGATGTGCATGATCTCTGTTGCCTATATCAATGACAATCATGCCTTGCTGGAGTACGGCAGACAATATCTTGAATACCGCGGGGGCTGCCTGGTCGAAACAATCGATAGCCTGAAACACATTCCGGACTGGATCCCATTTCATACTTATGATGTGATTATATCCCGGGAATACATTAACGGCATCAGTGCACTCAAGAGAATTCTCCCGGCGCTTCCGTACGATGATACGACACCGATCATTATCCTGCTGGATGGATATCCCCTGAAAATTCCTGAAAATAAGAGCCACCACCAACCCATGTTCGTTTTAAGAATCAGCCAGGACAGGCCGGCATTCTTTTTTGAAATGAACCAGTTGATCAAACTGACAGTATGCAGACAAAAAGCAACGGATAATATCAAATCTCTCGATATTCTCCTCAAACGCTCTGAAATCTCCCTGGAAAGTACCGTTGAAGATAATATCAAAGCCATTGTTGAAACGTGTGGCAGGTCTCTCCAGGCACTTTTCACTGCATATTACCGGACTTCTGACAGAACACAACCCCCTGTTGCAGTATGGCATGCCGGCGAGTTTCCCCTCTATTATATACTGGATGATCAGGTCTGGGATGAGGCCAGGCCCCGGCAAATCAGGAAATGCTCTGTCTCGCCAGGATGGACCGGTTTGCCGGACGGCAGGATCGTCCGGACCGGAAAAGAGGGAATGTTCGCTGTAGTCATGTTCCCGGTCACCGGGCAAGAGTGGCAGGAGGGTGTTCTCTGCAATGTTTTTCCTTCAAACCATGTACTGACCGATTATGAATTCCTCATGCTGGAAACTTTTTCGGATATAATAACCTGGAATGAGCGCATGGCATCCCGGTACCCGGAAGAAGTGAATGTATTATGATACGGCCGGGTTCAGAAAGGGATGCAGGCAAAGGCATGAGGGCAATGAACGGCAGCCATAAGAACAGACCGGGAAATAATGTTCATTGTACGGTACCGGATGAAATCGCGGGGGAGGGCCGGACCGTGAACCAGGAAACGAATGGCAGGAAAAACCTGAACCTGTATCCCATTACCCCCATCAAGACGAGTACCCTCATCAATAATCTTTACTGCGTGCCGGATTATGACCTGAAAAGTACCTCTTCCTTACCATCCACCCCCCGGTCGCAGATAATAAAAAACCCGGCATTAACGGGAATAATCCGCGTGCTGTACGTAGATGACGAGCCCGCTCTGCTCGAGATAACCAAGCAGTTTCTGGAGAATACCGGTGATTTCCGGGTTGATACGGTGTCCTGTGTCCCTGATGCGAGGAAGGAACTCATGAAAAGTTCATATAACGCCGTCGTTTCGGATTACCAGATGCCGGGGACGGACGGCATCGCATTTTTAAAACAACTCCGTCACCAGGGAAATACTATCCCGTTTATCATTTTTACCGGGAAAGGTCAGGAGGATGTTGTTATCGAGGCACTCAATGCCGGCGCGGATTTCTACATCCAGAAAGGGGAAGACCCGAAAGTACAGTTTGCGGATCTCGGGAATAAGATACGGCAGGCGGTCCGGAGGAACACAGCGGAACGTGCCCTCCGGGAGAGTGAAGAACGGTTCCGGAATGTAGTTAAAGACCAGACTGAACTTATCTCACGGTTCAGTCCTGACGGGATTCTCCTCTTTGTCAACGATGCATTCTGCCGGTATTTCGGTGTACAACGGGAACAGATCCTCGACCGCCGGTTCGAGATGCAGGTCCCTCTTGAAGATTGCAACCTCGTGAAAGCTCATCTCAGATCGCTGACCCGGCAACACCCGGTTGCGACCATTGAGTATAAGATCATCATGCCAGGCGGTCTCATACGCTGGCAGCAGCGGAATGACCGGGCCATTTTCGATGATTCCGGCACACTGATTGAATACCAGTCTGTCGGGCGGGACATCACGGATCTTAAAAGCGCAGAAGGAGCCCTGAAAACAGCACTTGTCGAGAAGAATATGCTTCTTAGAGAGATCCATCACCGGGTCAAGAACAACATGCAGGTCATCATCGGTCTTCTCCAGTTCCAGGCATCGACGGTCTCATCGCCTGAGATCGCTCGTATCGTTCTCGATACCGAAACCCGCATCCGGTCCATGGTCCTTATCCATGAACGGCTCTATAAGTCCGAGGATTTCGTTAACATCAATCTTGGGATATATATAAAAGATCTCATTGACAGTCTTATCTACACGTACAAAGCGAAAACTGCCATTGCTGTTGAGTATAGTATCGATAAAATTCTGATCGATCAGCCTATGCTGATTCACCTGGGGCTTCTTATCACGGAAGTTGTCTCAAATTCACTGAAACATGCATTTCCTGATCGGAGTACCGGAACCATTTCCGTGGCTTTCCACCGCAAAGAAAATAACAGCCTGATCCTTTCCATTCATGATGATGGGATCGGAATCCCCGATTCCTGCCTGCGGGAAAAACCAACCTCGATGGGGTTGCAGCTCATTTACATGCTTGGCCGGGACCAGCTCAACGGGGAAATCCAGATTGAAGGTAACAACGGAACTACTTTTACCTTTACCTTCAGCCCGGCGTTACCGGAGGGAATATAATGATCCCGGAGATCTCCCCGCAGATCATGCACGATACCACCAAGTTCTACCAGATGATGTTCGAGTTGTCACGGGATGCAATCCTGACTATTGAACCACAATCATGGTGCGTTACCGCGTGCAACATTGCATCTGTGAAATTATTCAATGCGTCCGGTAAAGAGGATATACTCACAAAAAATATCCCGCAAATCTCCCCGCTGTATCAACCGGATGGAGAACTGTCCTCTGAAAAATCCATGAGAATAATAGAAACGGCATTTCAGGAGGGTCGTATTGTTTTTGAATGGCGGTGTAAACGGTTCACAGGTCAGGAATTCCCCGCATCCATCCTGATTACCCGTATTGAAATAAACGGGGAGAAAATCCTTCAGGCAACAATCAGGGATATCACTGAAGAGGAACATCTCAAAGAAGATCATCAGGCGACCCAGCAGCAGCTCATCGCTACAGAAGAGGAATTGCGTGTCAGGTACACCGAACTCAAACACGTTGAAAATAAACTGCGTGCATCAGAGGCAAAATACCGGATGCTCACAGAAAATACCTGTGATATTATTTATTCCATCGACCCGCATGGCGCGATTACTCATGTCGGACCACAGGTTGCGAGGTACGGATTTACACCGGAGGATTTTATTTCCCATAATATCAGGGAAATCATCCTTGAAGAAGATCTGGGGAGGATCCTAAAAGAAGTAAAAACGACGATTTTAACCGGTAAACCGGTAAGGACGGCCTTCCGTACCAGGGATCGTGCGGGAAACATTGTCTGGTTTGAAGATAATAGTTCGTTCATCGCAGATCCAACCGGAAAAGCCGGTGCAAGAACCGGAGTCCTCCGCGATATCACAGAACAGAAAGAAACTGAAGAGCGGGTAAGAAAGAGCGAAGAATTATACCATTCCCTCGCAGAAACTTCGCAGGACATCATCTATATCGTTAATGCGCAGGACCGGATCGAATACGTCAACAGCTATGCGGCCGCCGCACTGGGGAAGAGGTATGAAGAGATTATCAACATGGACCGGGGCGCGGTCTTTCCATCAGAACTTAGTCTGGGGCAGCAGCAATACCTGAACATGGTTTTTGCGACCGGTAAACCGAGCCGGTTCGAAAGCCAGATCCTGCTTCAGGGAGTGACACGGTGGATGGATCATGCACTTAATCCATTGAAATACCCGGATGGAACCGTCAGGGCGGTCCTGAGCATATCGCGCGACATCACCGATCTTAAACAGACAGAAGATGCATTGAAGGCATCGCTGGCAGCAAAGAACGCACTCTTACGGGAGATCCACCACCAGGTCAAGAACAACATGCAGGTTGTTATCGGCCTGCTCCAGTTCCAGGCATCGACCGTCTCGTCACCTGAGATCGCGCGTATCGTTCTCGATACCGAGACCCGTATCCGGTCAATGGTCCTTATCCATGAGCGGCTCTATAAATCGGATGATTTTGTCAATATCAGCCTTGAGACCTACATAAAAGATCTAATTAACAGCCTGATCTGCGCATACGGAACAAAAACCTACATCAATGTTGAATATTCGGTCGATAAAATCCAGATTGACCAGTCCACCCTGCTTCACCTGGGACTGCTCATCACGGAAGTCATTTCCAACTGTATCCGACACGCCTTTACCGGCCGCAGCATCGGGACTATTTCCCTGTCATTCCACCGTAAAGAAAACAACGGTCTGATCCTTTCCATCCATGACGACGGAATCGGAATCCCCGAGTCCTGTCTGAGTAAAAAAGCATCGACCGTGGGGTTGCAGCTCATATCCCTGCTTGGCCAGGATCAGCTTGACGGAAAAATCCAGATTGAACGCGACAACGGGACTACCTTTACGTTTACGTTTGATTACACGCCTCATAAGGGGGAACACTAATGGTACATGAAAAGATTCTGATTGTTGAAGACGAGGTCATAATTGCCAAGATTCTCGAGGATCTCCTCGTGTCTCTTGGATACACTGTCGTAGCGCGGGTGAAAACCGGAGAGAATGCAATAAAAGCGGTCGGGCAGTACCATCCGGATCTTATCCTTATGGATATCTTACTCGAAGGTACGATGGACGGGATTGATGCTGCAGCTCAGATTAAAAAACGGTTTGGTATTCCGGTAATTTATCTGACTTCATTCTCCGATGATGCCACGCTTGGCCGCGCAAAAGAGACCGATCCATACGGGTACCTGGTTAAACCGTTTGTCAAGGAGACCATTCATGCAACGATCCAGATTGCCGCTGCGAAAAAATTATTCGACGAGCGCATACGCACAGCATCCGTCTGGCTCAACCGGACCATTCAGATCCTGGACCGGGGGATCATAACCATAGACAAAAACGGAAGAACAATTTTGATCAATGCCTACGCAGAGCAGTTGACCGGCTGGAATATCCGCGATGCCTATTTGAAACCGCTTGACGAAGTCCTGCAATTTTACGATGCCATCACGGATCAACCTTTTATTCTCCACATCTCCCCGACACTCAATAAAGGGGTTGTCTCAGTCTTCCCCTCAGATGTGTACGTCATCTCACGGAACGGGGGCCGGCAGTTATTGAGGGACTGCGTGCTCTCTCCGGTAACTAACACAAAAGGAATAATAATCGGTGCCCTCGTGGCATTTTCTGTTGTCGGGGATAATCGCCTGAAGGGAGAACTGACCAATACCTATCTGAAAATTACCCAAAAGGCGCCCACTTCCGAAAGTATCGATGAAAAAGTACCGGCAGCACAAGCGGCATTGAAATCGCTCTCTTCAGAACGGATAAATAAGATCCAGGAAGAGATCACCGACCTTATGCACCTTGAACGGGCGAACACACTCTCAGTCATGGGAAAATTCGAGGAGGCAATACTGGAATACCAGAAAGCCCTGAAGATCCGGGCAAGTAACCTCCAGGCCTGGCATAATATGGGGGTTATCCTGGAGAAACTTGGCAGAAATGACAAGGCCCTGAATGCCTTCAACCGGGCGCTTGAAATAAATCCCCGTTCACTTGAGGCGCTCCGTCATAAAGGGGAGATCCTTAACAAACTCGGAAAGGCAGATGAATCTCAACATGCTTTCCATCAACTGGAGTTGTATTCGAAGTAAACGACGCCGGTGCACCGGTGTTTTTACGGTCTATGGCAGACAGATAATATCAATAAAATTTCAGTGCCGGGTCTCATTCCAGCAATTATTCTGTCAGGATAGTATGCCATTTTCCTCTGTAACCGCCCCTGGTGGCTTTGCCATAAGGCACCACCCCTTACAAACCGGACGGAAATTACCCGAAAGCATCAAGACGTTACTGGCACGCCGCCGGGTTACATCGGCAAAGCTGCGGAACGCTTCCGGCAGCACGTATTTTTACCGGATCCCATGCAGTTTCCGTAACATCCGCACCCGCTCCCGGGCCCCGGCAGACGGTTCCGGTACCGGCTCAGTGTTTCGTTTCCCGCTTACAGCCTCAAGGATCGCATTGATGGCTGCGGGCTGGGACGGGCCGTACCCGCCTTCGAGCACGAACGCGGGTGGCAGGTCGAGCGTATCGAGCAGCATCCCGGCAAGCGTGCCGTAATCGGCCGGAAGAAGACTCATGCC
>Ga0116171_10005041_pt1 | contig 11693 bp, 9 predicted proteins | sample AD_JPNHW2_MetaG_FD_89798 | JGI IMG/M metagenome (GOLD analysis project Ga0116171, IMG submission 89798) | Active sludge microbial communities of municipal wastewater-treating anaerobic digesters from Japan - AD_JPNHW2_MetaG | ecosystem: Engineered > Bioreactor > Anaerobic > Digestate | place...
CGGGGCGGAGCTTTCGATAGCGGCGCTCGTCTTCCTCATTATTAAGGCAGCGGCCTCCGCGCCCGCCGGCATGAAGGCGCACTACATCGTCGCGTTTACGATCTTCGGCGCCTCGATGATCGTTCTCTATCTCGCCTCAACCCTCTACCACGCATTGACGAACCCGGCGGCGAAACGGGTTTTCGGCGTGTTCGACCATAGTTCCATTTATCTTTTGATCGCGGGAACCTATACGGCATATTGCCTGACCGCGCTCCGAGGCGCGCTGGGGTGGACGCTCTTCGGGATCATCTGGGGCCTCGCGGCGACGGGAATCACCTTTTACGCGATCTTCGGCGCGCGCATGCGCAAGCTTTCTGCGATCACGTACATCCCGATGGCGCTGATCATCATCCTCGCCGGTAGCGAGACGAAGGCGCGCCTTTTCGCGACGAGCGGCAGCGACTTGAGCTGGCGCCTCCTGCTCGCAGGCGGCGCTTTCTACATCGCGGGCACGGCGTTTTACGCGATGAAGAATGTGAAGTGGACGCATTTCGTGTGGCACCTGTTCGTCATCGCCGGAAGCGCCATGCACTTTCTCTCGATTTATCTCATCGCGTAATCGGGATCTACGACAGAGCCTTCCGCGAAGCTACCGGATAAACGACGGTCTGACGGTATGGGGGTTATACCAGTTCAAGAGGGCCCGTACTACCTCGGGGTCTTCGCGCTTCAGGTATTCCTTCCAAAGGTCTTCCCGAATCAGGATGTACCTGCTATCGATCCGCCTGACCTCGGCGTCGAGGGTATCGCCTGCCAATTCGGGGAAGCGCGCCGTTATGGCAGAAACGGGCACGCCGTATGCGACGCGCCAAATCTTTTCATGCGGAAACGCGAAATCGGGAACGTAGTTCAACGCCATCTTGAAGTCGTTGTAATACGTGTAGACATGATTCAACCCAAGATGGGCGATAAGCAGCGTATCCTTGCCGAGCTCGATGCGACTGGCGACCTTTTTATAGTATTCATACGGCGGATCGCGGGCGAGATCGTAGACGCGCGGCGAGAAGGCGCACAGTAAGGCCGCGCAGCACAGCGTCGCGGCATACGCGACGCGCGCGGCTTTCCCCGAGAATGGCCGCGCATAGGCAGTTCCGAACGCCACGGCGAGAATGATCGAGCACGGAATCGCGGAGAGGAACATCCGGTATCCCATGTCAAGCGAATCAAGTTTCCAGAACGGAAAAAAAAGCACGAGCGGAACGACGGCATAGGGAAGAAGCCGTTTGGTCTTTACGCACTGGCTCATCCCGACGATCCATGCGAGCGCGAAGTAGACGGACAACTCAAGCACGATGGCGTAGTGAAGATGCGTCCGGAAAAAAACCGACGCGGCGGGAAACGCGGGCACGACGGAGAAAACGCCCGCGAGCCGCTGCCATTGCGCTATCGCGATATACAGGAACGCGACGAACGCGGTCCCCGCGACGACCCAGCGAGCCGCCGACTTCAACCGCAGCAGGATGAATACGGCCGTAAAGGCAATCGCGAAGCACGCGGTAATGAGATGCGAGAGGCACGCGAGCGCGAAGAAAACGAGCGCGGCGGCGATCGGCGGTACCGAAGGTTTGTCCCGCCGCCGCCATGCAAAAAAGAAACAGGAAACATACGCGAACAGGAACGCGAGCCCCGTCAGGTTATTGATGTAGTTTACCGCGAGCTGGGCGCACGATGGCGAGGCGGCGCAGAGAAAGAAACCGAGCGCGGCGTTTGGGTACCGTCCGGGAAACATGGCGAGAATCGCGAGGAAAATCGAGACGGCAAGGGCGACCGATATTACGGCCGCGTAGACCTTGCAGCCAATGATGGCGTCCCCGCATATGATCGCGAAAAGCCCGCAGAGGTAAAACCCCGGGGACGAGTCGGGATTCTCCAGATGCCCCTCTTCCACGAGGGACTTTGCCTGCAACGCGTAATAGTATCCGTCAAGGCCCGTCGGATGCGGGGATTTTTCAAGCATGGAAAAGCGCACGCCGAACAGGCAGGACGACGCGACGGCGAGAGAAAGCGCCCATGCCGCGGCGTTACGTGATGCTTTTCTCATATTTCGCGCTTATTCCCCTGAAGCCGAGGCGCTCAACGTGCCTTCGCGCGGCCGCGTTAAAATTCCATATATGGCACACGGCCGTTTCCGCGCCGTTTTCCTTCCCGATCGACAGGGCGCGCCGCACGAGCTCGGCGCTGACCCTGCCCTTACGCCAGCCGTTCCTGACATACACGGCGTGCAGCTCGATCACGACGCTATTGACCAACAGCGCGACGTCAGGCGTTTCCCTGATCGCCCCGCACACGAAGCCGTTGACGGCCCCGCCTTCTTCCGCCACGAGCATGAAATGCGAAGGGCGCCCCGCGTCGCGCGGGCCCGCGGCGTATTTGTCGTGCCTGAGCGCGCGCTGTTCCTCCGAAGGCTCCCTGAACCTTTCGGGCATCGCGTCGATATGCACGCGATCGAACAGGCGCCACAGTTCCATCATGCTCTCGCGGTCGGACTGCCGATACTCCCGTATCATTGCTCGCCGCTTCCGGCAAAAGAGGTCGGAGCCGAGATCAGCGGCGAGTACATCATGATCGCGTGATTCTCCGCAAGGATATCGTCGCTCGAGAGTTCTCTCCGTCCCTCGGGATCCTCGAAGAAATGCCTGCGTCCCAAAATATTGTGCCTCACGTATACGCTCCCCATTTCCTGCGTGATCCAATGGCTCCTTTCGTACACCTCGTAGCTTTCGCCCACGGGCACGTCGGTCTTCCAGGAGCCTTCAAGCTTATCGCCCGAAACCGACACGCGCAGGACGAACGTCGTGTTCGTGTCGTTCCTGATCTGCAGGTCGCGGTAGTTATATACGCACGTCGCGCCGCTCCCGAACGGCTGCGTGCGGTTTTGGTCCGGAAAGACGTCGAAGCTGTGACGATAGCGCTCTATGACGGAAAGCGACGTATGAACCGTCATCCAGTACAGCAAATTGGACAGCTGGCACAAGCCTCCCCCGATACGCTCGGTCGGCACCCCGTTTACGAGGACGACGCCCTTCCTGAATCCCCTCAGCGCGATCGGCGCGCCGATTTCCTTCCAGTACGAAAAGACCTTGCTCGGCTCGAGAACGAACCCGTCGAGTCTCCGCACCGCAAGCCGCAGGTTGACGACCTTGTTTTTCTGAAGCTTGCAGTCGATGTCGGACAGGTTCCGAAAAAGGGGCGTCGCGTGGGAGAATACGGCGTGGCAATACCGTTCTTCGGCTTTGCCGCCGTCTTCCAGTTTGCGGTGACGGTACAGGCGGGCGTTCCGCATCCAGAAGCCATACCTGAGCAGGGAATACAGGAATCGGCCAGCCTCGATTCGAAGCCGGCTTCGTTTTTTCGGCGCTATATAGCGGTACATTTAATATCCGTTGTCCCCGAAATCTTCGCGAACCACGCGCGACGGATCCAATACCTTATACGGGACCCCGTTGAAGAAAACGGTATCGCCGTCGACCTTCACGAGCGTTACCGTGGTGACGTCGACATAGTCGACTTGCGCGGTATTGATGATGCGCGCATTTCCCAGGGTATACTCGACTCTTGACGGCCCGATCCATCCATCGTAGGTGAGGCTGACCCAATCGGTCTTTGACTGATCGTAGTCGAAGAAAAAGCGGAGATCGTCCGCGGAGTAATCGTTCCCGTAATTTTTGTTGAGGTACTTCTGTATCGCCGCTTTTAGGGAATCCTTCGGCGCGGACTTGAAGCACGCGGTATGCCCGAGCGATTGAACCTCGAAGTCCGCCGCTTGGTTTCCGGAAATCGAAACGGACAGGGAATCTTCGGGATCTGCCCCGACAAAATCGAGCGTATCGGAGTGGTACTTCTGGAAGAGGCCAAAGAACCGTTTCCGGAAGTCCTCGGCGGAATTCTTGAGCGCGTATCGAGAGTTTTCTTCCTGAACGGCCTTTATCCTCTCGACGTTCTTGAAGGGAATCACCTTCCCCTTGTATAGAAGCCGAATATCGCATAGGCAGGTGTCGTTATACTTCGAGCCGCGGTACACGTCGGTTATCTTGATCGTGATAGTCCTCGCGGTCTGGAGGAGGTCAAACTTGATGGACTGCCATCCGGGCACATTGTCTTTAAGGGCATATTCCTTTTGCTGGAAGTGCTTGCCCGCCGTCTGCGTGAGCTGAATGCCCTTTACTCGGTTGTTCTTCCCGTATAAATCATTGCCCGACGCGAAACCGTTGACGATCTCGAGTTCGTCAAAGCTGACGGGCGCCTCAAGCTCTACCGTAATGGACTCCCCGATCCCCGGCCCGGAAGGGTCGTTCTCGCACCAGGTCGTCGAGAAATCGCCGTCAAGTATGTTTACCGGCGGATAAAGATACTTTCCGTCATATTGACCCTCGACAAGTTCCGATGTCGCCGTTACCGATGCGACCGCCGCCTCATCCGTTTGCGCCCTAAACCAATTCGACTGCGCGGGAAGCGCGAACGCGCAAAGCGATAAACAGAGCATCGCCAACAATGATTTTTTCATATAGTATCTCCGCTTGTTTTTATTCGAATGATTTGAGTGTATTGCATAGTATACCACGGATGATCGCCTTTTTCATATCTTCAAATTCCAGAGCATGTCTTGAGAAAGAATCGACTGGCAAAGCCCTGTCAAAAGAACTCGATATCGGCCCTTTTGTATCGATGATTTTTTCTTGACAGATCGGTATCCCGGGTTAACAATAGGCTAGACTCATCTTCGATCTACTTACTATCCAGTCAAGCTCCAGGCGAAATCGTCCGTGCCGCGCACGGAAGCAAATTAGGGGGATACTATGACGATTCTCTACACGTTGTTTGGATCGGTCTCCGCGCTGATCTTTGCCTTCGTCCTTGCGCGCTTCGTGCTCAAGCAGGACTCGGGGACCGATAAGATGAAGGAAATTTCCGAGGCGGTTCAGAAGGGCGCGAAGGCATACCTGAAACAGCAGTATAAGATCGTCGGGATCATCTTCATTTGCCTTTTCGTATTGCTCGGAACCCTCGCGGCGGTCTTCCACCTGATCTCGCCGTTCGTGCCCTTCGCGTTCATCACGGGCGGGTTCTTCTCCGGTCTTGCCGGGTTCATCGGCATGTCCGTCGCGACCAAGGCGAACGCGAAGACCGCGTGCGCCGCCCGCAAGAGCCTCAACTCAGGGCTCCGGGTCGCGTTCTCGACCGGAACGGTCATGGGCATGACCGTGGTCGGACTCGGCCTCCTCGACCTTACGCTCTGGTACGGAATCCTCAAGCTCGGCTTCGGGATGAACGACGCGGACATTCCCCCGATCATGATAACCTTCGGCATGGGAGCGTCGACGATGGCCCTGTTCGCGCGCGTCGGCGGCGGTATCTTCACGAAGGCCGCGGACGTCGGCGCGGACTTGGTCGGCAAGGTCGAGGCGGGCATCCCCGAGGACGATCCCCGCAATCCCGCGGTCATCGCGGATAACGTCGGCGACAACGTCGGTGACGTCGCGGGCATGGGCGCCGATCTTTACGAATCCTACGTCGGCGCGATCGTCGCTACCATGGCCCTCGGCTCGGCCGCCGCGCTCGCGTCGAACGGCTCGCTTGGGGTCTTGAACCTCATCCAGATCCCGCTCGCGGTAGCGACCATCGGCGTCATCCTCTCGATCGTCGGTACCTTCTTCGTCCAGGCGAAGGAAGACTCGAGCCAAGCGACGCTCCTCGCCGCGCTCAGGAAGGGCGTGTGGTTCTCGACGATCGGCATCGCCCTTTTCAGTTTCCTCTATATCGACTTCTTCCCCGGACTCGGCGGCGCGTACCTCGGGATATGGGGCTCCATGATGTGCGGGCTCGTCGCCGGCAACGTCATCGCGTTCTTCACCGAGTATTTTACCTCGGACACCTATAAGCCCACCAAGGAAGTCGCGGACGCCACGGTCACCGGGGCGGCGACCGTCATCATCGGCGGCCTCGCCGTCGGCATGAAGTCGACCGTCATCCCGGTCATCACGGTCGCCGTATCCATACTCGCGTCCTTCTTCCTCTCAGGGGGGGCCGCGAACTCCATCCTCGGGCTCTACGGCATCGGCATCGCCGCGGTCGGCATGCTCGCGACGCTCGGCATCACCCTCGCGACGGACGCCTACGGTCCCGTCGCCGACAACGCGGGCGGCATCGCCGAGATGGCGGGGCTCGAGGCGGAGGTTCGCCAGCGGACCGACGCGCTCGACTCGCTCGGCAATACCACCGCCGCTACCGGCAAGGGATTCGCGATCGGGTCCGCGGCGCTCACCGCGCTCGCGCTCATCGCGGAGTACAACCAGAAGATCGGCGACGCGGCGAGCAACATCCTCCCCGCGATGGGCGGCGTCTTCGCCGACTACGCGAAAAAAGGTTTCGAGACGAGCCTGACGAACCCGTACGTTATCGGCTGCCTGTTCGTTGGCGCGATGCTCCCCTTCCTCTTCTCGGCGCTTACCATGTCGGCCGTCGGACGCGCCGCGGGCGCGATGGTTCAGGAGGTGCGCAGGCAGTTCAAGGCCGACCCCGGTATCATGGCGGGAACCTCGAAGCCAGACTACGCGGCGTGCGTCGGCATCTCCACGAAGGGCGCGCAGCGCGAGATGGTGTTCCCCTCGCTCCTCGCGATCTTCGCGCCGATACTCGTCGGCGTCTTCGTCGGCCCGGTCGGCGTCATGGCGACGCTCTCGGGCGCGCTCGCCTCGGGCTTCGTCCTCGCGATCATGATGGCCAACTCGGGCGGCGCCTGGGATAACGCGAAGAAATACGTCGAGCGCGGCAACCACGGCGGCAAGAAATCCGACGCGCACAAGGCGGCCGTCGTCGGCGACACCGTCGGCGATCCCTTCAAGGACACCTCCGGCCCCGCGATGAACATCCTCCTCAAGCTCATGAGCATGGTCTCGATCGTGTTCGTCTCGACGACGATGGTGTTGAACGCGCTTTTCCTTTCGCTTTTCAAGTGATATCGGAAGAAAAAAAGAGGCAGTAAAAAAAAGAAACCGCTCAGGCAGGCGCCCTGAGCGGTTTTCTTTTTGTGCCGTTATTCGCAAGCGAAAGCGTATTTCACGCTGAGCGCTAATTGTTTCCCCTCATTACATTCCGGGCATGCCGGACATGCCGGCCATGAGCTTGGCGGCCATGCCTTTATTCTTGGCGAACTTCTTCATGGTAAGGCGCATCTTCTCGTATTGCTTGATGAGCTTATTCACCTCGGATACCGAGGTGCCCGAACCCTTCGCGATGCGTTTTCGCCGCGATGGTCCGATGATGAGGTGGTTGTTGCGTTCCTTCTTGGTCATCGACTGGATGATCGCTTTCTGCGTCTTGAGGCCGCTCAGGTCGAGGTCGGACTCGTTCACCTGGCCGGCCATGCCCGGGATCATCTCGAGCATCGACTGGATCGAGCCCATCTTCCCGACGCTCTCGAGTTGCTCGAGCATGTCCTGAAGGTTGAAGGTCTCGCTCGCCATCTTCTTCTGGAGTTTCTGGGCCTCCTCGAGGCTGACGGTCTCCTGCGCCTTCTCGACGAGGCTGACGATGTCGCCCATGCCGAGGATGCGGCCCGCGATGCGCTCGGGGTAAAAGGGCTCGAGGTCCTCGAGCTTCTCGCCCGTTCCCGTGAAGAGTATGGGCTTGCCGGTCACGCTCTTGAGCGAGAGCGCCGCTCCGCCGCGCGCGTCCGAGTCGAACTTGGTGAGGATGACGCCCGAGAGGCTTACCTTCTCGTCGAAGGCCTTCGCGATGTCGACGGCGTTCTGGCCGGTCATCGCGTCAGCGACGAGGAGCGTCTCGACGGGATCGATGGCCTTCTTGACCGCGGCGATCTCGTCCATCATCGCCTCGTCTACCTGGAGGCGTCCGGCGGTATCGACGATGAGGACGTCGTATCCGCCCTTCTTCGCGGCCTGGAGCGCGCCCTTGGCGACGCGCACCGCGTCCTTCGAGTCCTCTTTGTACACCGGCACGCCGATCTTCTCGCCGAGCACGGTGAGCTGCTCGACGGCCGCGGGGCGCACGAGGTCGCACGCGGCGAGCATGGGCTTTCGCCCCGCCTTCGCGAGCCTGAGCGCGAGCTTCGCGGCGCTCGTCGTCTTACCCGAGCCCTGGAGTCCGAGGAAGAGGATCACCGACTGCGTGTCGGGTCCTTTCAGGTGGAGGTCGGTCTTCGAGTCCCCGAGGAGGCCCACCATGCGGTCGTGCACGATCTTGACGAACTGCTCTCCCGGGTTCACCGCGCGGAGGACCTTTTCGCCCTTCGCCTCCTCGATCGTCGCGTTGACGAAGCGCCTGACGACGCGGAGGTTAACGTCGGCCTCGAGGAGCGCCATCTTGATCTCCTCGACGGCCTCCTCGATGTTTTTCTCGGTTATCTGGCTTTTCCCGCCGATCTTGCGGACGATGTCCGAAAAGGTATTGGTTACTTTCTCTAGCATGCCGTTAGATCTCTATCCCGTCGAGGATTTGCTGGATGAACTCGACCGGCCGCAGTTCCTTGTTGAGGATCCGGTAGAGGCCGTTGCAGATCGGCAGCTTGATGCCCTGCGCCTCGGAGATCTCCTGCACGTACTTGCAGGCGATCGCGCCCTCGGGGAGGTAGCCGATCTCGGAGATCCGCGCGATGAGGTCGTCGATGTCCTTAAAGCGGTCGAGTATCGAGTTCTCGATGATGTCGTGGCCGAAGCGCTGGTTGCGCCCGAACTTGCTCCGGCAGGTAACGTCGAGGTCGCCGACGCCGGAAAGCGAGGTGAAGGTCTCCGGGTGCGTCGCGCCCATGGCGCGGCCGATGGTCTGTATCTCGTTGAGGCCCGCCGCGAAAAGGAGGCTTTCGGTGTTGTCGCCGAAAACGTCGGACTTCTTCGCGATCGCGTCGAGGCAGCCGAAGGCGATCGCGACGACGTTCTTCGCGGCCGCGCAGATCTGCACGCCGATTACGTCGAGGCTCGAGAACACGAGGAGGCCCCGAGACTTGAGTACCTCGCGGAAGCGGATCGAGTTCATCGGGTTCTCGCTCGCGGCGATGAGCCCGGTGACCTTGCCGATCGCGACTTCCTCCGCGTGGCTCGGTCCGGCGATGTAGACGAGGTTCTTCGCGTAGCATTCGGGAAGCACCTCCTCGAGGGTCTCGAGGATGAGGCGCGGTCCCTTGTTCGAGGGGATGAAGCCCTTCGTGAGCACGCCGATGCAGGTCGACCCGTTCTTGATGTTCGGCACGTCGAGGAGCCCCTGCATGGTGCGCGCGAGATAGAGCGAGGGGCTTGCGAGGATGAGGAAGTTCTTGTCGGTCGCGACGGCCTTGATGTCCGAGGAGGCCTTTAGGTTCTCGGGGGCCTTGAACCCGGGAAGGAACCGCTCGTTTTCGTGGCGAAGGTTAATCGACTCGACGACGTCCTTCTCGAGCGCCCAGAGCTCCACGTGATGCCCCTGGCGCGCGAGCGACATGGCCATCGCCGTCCCCCACGCCCCCGCCCCGATAACTCCTATTGATTGCGTCATACTGTGTGCCTCCAAAAGAATCCCCCCAAAACGACGAACGGCGCGCCAATTTTTTACGCGTGCGCCAACGAGGGGTTAAAAATGCGCTTTGTTGCCGTCGACCCAGGGAACGATCTCGTCCTCTTTGAAAAAGAGCTTGACCTCGCGTTCGGCGCTTTCGGGGGAGTCGGACGCGTGGATGATGTTGAGCCCGGTATGCATGCCGTAGTCGCCGCGTATCGTTCCCGGGAGGGAATCGTTCACGCTCGTCGCGCCGCAGAGCTTGCGGACCAGCATGACGGCCTCGTCGCCCTCTATCACCATTGCCACGACAGGCCCCGAGGTTATGTACGAAATGAGCTCGCCGTAGAACGACCGCTCTTTATGCTCGGCGTAATGCGTCGCCGCGAGAGCGGACGAAATGGTCATGATCTTAAGCCCGACGATGTTGAGACCCTTTCTCTCGATGCGGGCGATGACGTCGCCCACGATCCTGCGCTGAAGCACTCCGGGCTTCAGCATGGCGTAGGTCCGTTGAATTGCCATAAATCCTCCACTGATAATCGATTATTTTAGCGCATTTTCCGGACTTTGAGAACCGTCCTGAGGGTTACGCATACTACTATTATACATCCTCCCGCGATCGCGCGCGCGGAGGGAAGCTCCCCGATGAAGATCGCGACCCACACCGGGTTCATAATCGGCTCGATCATGGTGATAAGCGCGCAGCTGATCGCCGAAACCCCGCGCACGCCCTTTCCATAAAGGAGCGAGGGAAGGCCCATCTGGAAGATGCCGAGGAGCACGAGTCCGGTCATGCTCGTCACCGTCGGGGCGGGAGACGTGAAGATAAAGGGAATGGACACGGCGAAGGTGATGATGTGCGCGAGCATGAAGGAGTCCGTGGGACGGCCGTCCTTTTGGCGGCGCATGAAGATCGCGGTAAGCGCGAAGGTCACGCCCGAGAGGACCGCGAGGATGTTTCCAAAGTTCCCCGAAAGGCTCAAATCGTCGAGAAAAAAGAGGATCATCCCGCCGAAGACGCCCGCGACCGCGAGCCAGTCGCCGACGGTTGCCTTCTCGTCCCCCAAAAGCCACCTACCGAGGATAACGATGAATATCGGCTCGGTATACTGAAGGAGGACGGCGTTCGCCGAGGTCGTCGTCTTATTCGCGGTGATAAAAAGGATCATCGTCGCGCTGTACATGAGCGCGGCCATCACCTGGTCGCGAGAGAATGTAAACCGCGGTTTTCGGATGACGATGAGCATGGTCAGGAAACCGATGAGGCTCCGGATGCCCGCGATGGCGAAAGGATCCCAAGAAACCAGCTTAACCAGAAAACCCGCGGTGCTCCACAGGATCGAACAGAGAATAAGGGACGCGACTGCGGCCCCCTTTGACTCGCGAATCATGATGATAGGTACCTTTTCCCAATATATGCGCTATCGCCTGAGCGAACGCGCGTTGGGCAGGGGAGAAAATACCATGGAAGGAGGCATCACTGCAACCGCTCGAGTTCCGCGCGCATCGCGAGGCCGGACTTTTCCATCTTGTCGGCGAGCCCCTTGAACTCCGCCATGACTTCCTTCAGTCCGTCGATCATGAGGCCCATCGCGTTGATGCCGTCGAAAACGCGGCTCGATACCATGTCGAGCTCCGCCATGGACTCGCCGATGGCGCCGGCGCCCTCGGCCATGAGGCCCGAATCGCGCGTTACGCCCGAGGAGACTTCCTTGAGCGCGTTCATCGTCTCGAGCACCTCGAGCGTCTCGCGGTTCGAGTCGGCGAGCCCGGTCGTGAATCCCGTCATAGTCTCGGAGACCCGCTTGATGTCGCCCGTCATCGAGGCGAACGCCGCGTCGAGCTTCCCGCTCGAGTCCGCCATCGCGGTGATATTCTCGACGATCTCCTCGATCGAGAGCGCGATCTCGCGCGAGCTTTCGGAGCTTGCCTCCGCGAGCTTGGTGATCTCCTCGGCGACGACCGCGAAGCCCCGTCCCGCGTCTCCCGCGTGCGCGGCCTCTATCGCGGCGTTGAGCGCGAGCATGTTCGTCTGCTCCGCGATGTTCTCGATGATCTCGGCCATGCCGTTGATCCGCGAGATGCTGTCGCGGATGCGGGTGATCGACTGATAGGTCGAGCTGAAAAGCGCCTGGCCCGTTTCCGAGGATGAGACGAGGTTC
>Ga0116171_10005046_pt1 | contig 11692 bp, 10 predicted proteins | sample AD_JPNHW2_MetaG_FD_89798 | JGI IMG/M metagenome (GOLD analysis project Ga0116171, IMG submission 89798) | Active sludge microbial communities of municipal wastewater-treating anaerobic digesters from Japan - AD_JPNHW2_MetaG | ecosystem: Engineered > Bioreactor > Anaerobic > Digestate | place...
CATACATTTTAATCAGTATATTGTAAATATTGTGTCACCCCTCCGGGGTTCAGGAGACAAGAGAATCTCAGTGTTACAATTGTGCCACCCCTCCGGGGTTTCATTTCTATTTTCGTAATTCGAATATATTCTAACTCCATTGATATATCATTTAATTTGGCCAGATGTGGATGTAAAAGGAATCAATAATTCCTTTTGTATTTTAATAAAAAAGTATTTTAAACATATTACAGTATATGCCAGATGAAAATATTAAAATACCGGCACCGCTGAAAAATTTAACCCCGATTGCATTTGTGCTGATTGCTCTTGCAGCTGTATTTATCACATATCAGATATTCGGAGGCATCTTAAGTTTTTTTGTATTAAAAGGGGATTTGAGCGGAACTTCTCCGGCGAATATCACACTTACAAGAATTATTGTTTCATTTTCTCAATTTATGTTTATCCTTGCTCCGGTAATATTATTAAATATGCTGCGGGGCGATGAGTTTGTTCAGGGCTTTAAATTCAGAAAACCGAAAATTTCGTATATTGCACTGAGTTTCATCGGTATTGTGGCGGTTCAGCCGGTGCTTCAGTACATTCTTATACTGCAAAATAAAATATTATTTTCTCTGCCATTCGGACAGGAATTTCTGAACTCACTGAAAAGCCTTTATGATTATTTTGAATCATTCACTTCAAAACTGGTAGTGTCGTCAAATACGGGAGAGTTTACATTTGTAGTATTTGTGATTGCACTTACTCCTGCGATATGCGAAGAATTTATGTTCCGCGGTTTAATACTTTCCAATCTTCAGAAACTTGGCGGAGTGAAAATTCCGGTTATTTTTACGGGACTTCTTTTTGCAATATTTCATTTCCACCCGTTCAATTTAATTCCTCTTATTATACTCGGGATTTTTATTTCATATATTGCATTTTACAGTAACAGCATAATACCTGCGGTGATGGTTCACTTTTTGAATAATTTTATGTCTGCGCTCGCAGTATATCTGACGGGCACGGACAGCTTTGACGATAAAGCAGTTTCGTGGTCAGAGCTTCTGAAATACACACCGCTCGCCGTAATTTCACTTGTAATTTTTATTTTTGTATTAATATTTGTTAAGAAAATATATGAACAAGGGAAAAATGAATAACACATTAGTACGGATATTAACAGCGATAATAGGAATTCCTTTAATCATTTACGCAATTATACACGGAGGAATTTTTTACTTTTTATTTGCTTTCATAATAAATGCGTTCTGCCAGTATGAAATGCTGAAAATGTTTGAGCGAAAGGATATACATCCGCTTAAAACCGCGGGTATAATTCTCTCATCTGCGTCGCTGATACTTTATAATCTCGATGTTTCATACAGTTTGGTGACACTGATACTGTCATTCATAATCCTTGCTGCATCCGAAATTTTCAGAAATGAAAAAATCAGAAATCCGCTTTCACCGGTTGTATCTTTATTTTCGTTTGTCTATATCACAATGCCGATGCTGATGCTGCTGATAATGGAAAATGAATATAAGCTGATATTAACGGTAATCGCAATGATATGGATTAATGATTCTGCCGCCTTTTTCACCGGTAAATCAATCGGCAGGCATAAACTGACTTCCGCCAGTCCGAATAAAACTATAGAGGGATTTATCGGCGGAGTGATTTTCACTTTTATAGCGGGTTTTATTGTTTACAATTTCAGAATAATTGATACCGACATTAAAACAATGACGGTAATTTCATTGATTGTTGCATTTGTAGGCACGGCAGGTGATATATTTGAATCGCTATTGAAAAGATATACCGGAATTAAGGATTCATCCAATATTATTCCGGGACACGGAGGCGTGCTTGACAGATTTGACAGTCTGATATTCATAATACCGGTGCTGTTTGTCTATATCAGATTTTTAAAAATATTAATATAATTAACTTGAATAGAATATAATTATTTTTCAAATTTGTATATAAAAAAAATAATTCCATATAATGACAAAAAAGAAGAAAAATACCGTTGAGAAAAATCCTGTTGATAATTTCTTCGAAGATCATGAAATAAGTCATGAAGAGGAATTTGTTACGCCGGACTTTTCAGAAAAAATTTTTGATTTTGAAAAAAAATTTAAAAATGCCAGGCTCGTAAAAATTCACAAGCTTATCGGGTCACCGAAAATAATAACTCCGAAAGATATCAGGAATGACCGTCTGAAAGAAGAATATGAAAAACTAATCGAATTGCTCACACTTAAAAATATCTATGTGCATTTTAAGAATGAATATCCGTTAATCGAAAAATATAATTTTATTTTCAGAGAGATTCTTAATCAGGAAGTTGAAAATTTAAAAGATACAAACCTGCACATTAATTTTATTTATGAAGATTTTTATCCTGAGCTGGATAATATAGATGAGGAGGAAATTTAAATTATGCCGACTGCAAACAATCAATTGAATCTGAATACACCGGTTATTGATTTCCGGCTGCCTGCAACGGACGGTAAAATGTATTCGCCTTCTGATTTCGGCGATGCAGAACTGCTCATAATTATTTTTATGTGCAATCACTGTCCCTATGTTCAGGCGGTGATTCCGAGGTTTATAAAGCTTCAGCAGGAATATTATGATAAGGGTGTCAGGTTTCTGGCAATCAACAGCAATGATGACAAGGGATATCCGGAGGATTCATTTGAGAAAATGAAAATTTATTTTGACGAATGGAAAATGAACTTTCCGTATCTTAGAGATGAATCGCAGGAAACAGCAAGGCAGTATGATGCAATATGCACGCCGGATATTTATGTTTACAATCAGAAAAGAATTCTTAAATACAGAGGAAGACTTGATGACAACTGGAAAGACGAATCAATGGTTACCAGCCGGGATTTGAAAAATGCTATAGATGACTTGCTCGCGGGTAAGGATTCCATCGAAAATCAGGTTACATCAATAGGATGCTCAATTAAGTGGATTAATAAATAAATTATAATTATATGCCAAATTTAATACTCGTCAGACACGGACAATCACAGTGGAATCTTGAAAACCGCTTTACCGGGTGGGTGGATATAGACTTGTCACAGCTCGGAATTGAGGAAGCTCACGAAGCAGGTAAAAAACTCAAAGGATATAAATTTGACAAGGCATACACGTCTGCACTTGTGCGCGCCCAAAAAACTCTGGATATCATAATTGAAGAAATGGGAGCGAATCATTTACCGGTCGAAAAGGACAAAGCTCTGAATGAAAGAATGTACGGCGACCTTCAGGGATTGAATAAAGACGAAACCAGAAAAAAATTCGGAGACGAGCAGGTGAAGCTCTGGAGACGCAGCTATGATGTTGCACCGCCAAACGGTGAAAGCCTTGAGGATACTGCGAAGAGGGTTCTTCCATATTATGAATCGAAGATAAAACCCGACCTGGAAGCAGGTAAAAATATCCTTGTAGTTGCGCACGGAAACTCTCTGAGAGCACTTGTGATGTTTCTTGAAAATCTGACAAAAGATGAAATCGTGAACACTGAAATTCCGACAGGTGTGCCAAAGCAGTACGTACTGGACAATGAATTGAATATTCTCGATTCAAAATATCTTTAATGTCCAATAGCAAAATAAAAAATATCATTTTCGATTTAGGGAACACGCTTGTATATTATGACTTCTGGTATTTTTACGACGGCGTGTCACGGCTTGAAAAAAAACTGCAGCCTGCGGCTCTCTGCAGGTTTATTTCCGAAAAAAAACTCGGAGATAAACTTTGCACGGGAAAGATTCTTCCGAGGCAGGCATTCAGAATCATTAAGAAAAAATTCGATTTAAAAACAGGTTACAAGGATTTTATTTATTTATATGCGGATATTTTCTGGGAAAATACCTATATGAAAAATTTTCTGGAAAAAATAATTAAGGACAATAAATTCAAAGTCGTTTTGCTTTCCAATACGGATATTTTGCACTTTAATTTTATTAATAAAAATTTCCCCTATGTAAATTTAATCAGAAATAAAGTGCTATCTTACAAAACAGGGATGATGAAACCTTCAAAAAAAATATTTCTGCACACATTAAAAAAATATAAATTTGTTAAAAGCGAAACTTTGCTGATAGACGATATGAAAGCCAATATAGACGCAGCTTCGTCACTCGGGCTGCATGCGCTGCATTATAAATCCCACAGACAGTTTCTTAAAAAATTTAACGTTCTTACCAAAAAATAATTTTAGTATGAGAAAAATTTTTCTGATACTGCTTCTTTTTATAGTCACTGCCGGTACTTCAAAAGCATCCATTAATATTCCATACCCCGATTCATCAATTACCGTTCAATATTATTTAATAGACCTTAAAGTAAATATCCCTCTGCAGCAGATTCAATGCAGAGCAGATTTAAAAGTAAAACCTCTGGCATCGTATGCAGGCATCTTCTTTTTGAATTTCTCATCCTCAATGAGCGTTGATTCACTCGGAATCGAAAGTAATTATGCTTCGTATTCACACAACGCGGATAGAATTTACATTGCACCTTCGGTCGCAGCGGATGAATATAACCTGCACATTTATTATCACGGAACTCCCGTCCCGACCGGCAGCGGCAGCTTCGAATTTTCAAATCACGGCGGGGTACCGGTAGTCTGGTCGCTGAGTGAACCGTACGGTTCACAGGACTGGTTTCCCTGTAAGAATTCAATTACGGATAAAGCAGATTCGTCTCTTGTTAAAATTACGTGCCCCGAAGGAAATACAGGCGTTTCAAACGGTTTATTAATATCTACGGTTCATAATAATGACGGAACGGTTTCATATCTTTGGAAAAATTCATATCCTGTATCCGTGTATCTGATTTCGGTTGCTATTAGCAATTATAATTATACCGTGCAGTATTACCGTTATGCTAAGAATGATTCAATGCCTGTGCAGCATTATATTTATCCTGAAGATTATGAAACAGTACGGCAGAATATAAATGAAACGCCGTATTATTTATCGGTGTTTTCGGGCATGTTTACGCAGTATCCGTTTCTGAGGGAAAAATACGGACACGCGGAAATAAACTTCAACGGCGGAATGGAACATCAGACTATTACTTCATTAGGAAATTTCAGTGAAGGGGTGATAGCTCACGAATTGTCGCATCAGTGGTTCGGTGACAAGGTAACCTGCAGGGACTGGCATCATATCTGGCTGAACGAAGGTTTTGCGTCATATTGTGAAGCGCTGATGATGCAGGCACAATACGGTGACAGCGCATATCACAGCATTATGACTATGAAAATGAACAGCGCAAAAAAAGCAACAGGGTCTGTGTATGTGAGGGATGTCAGCAGCATATCGGAGATTTTCAATAATAACAGAAGTTATTCAAAAGGTGCAGTGATTCTGCATATGCTGAGGGGGATATTAGGCGACAGCTTATTTTTCAGATGCCTCAGAAATTATGTGAATGACACCGCACTTGCTTACAAAACTGCAGTCACAGAAGATTTTCAAAGAGTTTGTGAAAGTACTTCGGGAAGTAATCTGAAATATTTTTTTGATGAATGGATTTACGGTGAGAATTATCCTGCTTATACAATTTCATATTCTTACGTTGACGCAGGGAATAACAATTACCAAGTGTATCTGAATTTATCGCAGAAAGTAAACACAAATCCGTCATATTTTACAATGCCGGTGCAGGTGCTTGTTAAGAGTGACTATGGCGATACTATAATTACATTATTAAATTTTCAACAGGAACAAAATTATAGTTTCGGAATTAAGGGGAAACCGGTCAGTATTGAACTCGACCCCGATAATTTAATTCTTAAAGATAAAAAAGGTGATGAGCCGCGCATACCGGTTCAATATTATCTGAAGCAGAATTATCCTAATCCTTTCAATCCGGTAACAACAATCGAATACAGCATATTGCATTATGAGCCGGTAAAACTTATTGTGTATGATGCGCGGGGACGTCAGATAAAAATTGTTGTTAATCAAAATCAGCCTCCCGGAATATATAAGGCAATTTTTAACGCTGAAAACTATGCGAGCGGAGTATATTTTTACATACTTTATGCAAATGACAATTTTATAGACAGTAAGAAATTGGTAATTATAAAATAAGTGAAATCATCTGAATTCTTATTAAATTTACTTTCAAAATTAATATATATATATTACTAAAATTATTAAATAACATTAAAATGAAACACTCATTACTAATATTTCTATTGCTTGTTACAATAGTGCCGGCTATAGTGTTTGGGCAGGATTACAGCACACAACCCGGCAGTGAATTCTGTGCCCGCCAAAAACAAAAAGCATCAAAACAATTTCTTGAAGATTTAAGCAACAATGCTCCGAGGCATTCTTTTGATGTTCAGAAATACACTCTGAATTTAAACATTTACAACTGTTTCAAATCTCCCTATCCGAAAACATATAATGCAGTTAACCGGATTTATTTCAGAGTTGACTCAACTCTAACTTCCATTTATCTGAATGCAGTAGGAACTTCGCTTGCAATTGATTCAATAAGAATCGTAGGAGGTGCATTATTGAATTTCTCGCAGTCGAATAATTTGCTGAATATTACGATGGACAGAACTTACAATCCCAACGAATATGTTGATATGAAAATTTATTACCGTCATATTGCAACTTCGAATGACGGAGGATTTTATACATATAACGGGGTGGTATTTACAGATTGTGAACCCGAAGGTGCAAGACTCTGGATGCCCTGCTGGGACAGACCTTCTGACAAGGCACTCACTGACATCACAGTAAATACTCCGACCACCGTTAAACTCGGCTCCAATGGAAGGCTTGCCGATTCAACGGTTTCCGGCGATACAATCTGGTATCATTGGGTGAGCAGAGACCCTGTAGCAACTTATCTGACCGTAATAACAGGTAAGGTGAATTATAACCTTGATTTGGTTTACTGGCACAGACCTTCAAATCCGATAGACAGTGTGCCGATTAGATTTTATTATAATAACGGTGAAAGTTATACATCGGCAAGAAATTCATTAGTTCCGATGACAACTTTTTATTCGTCAATGTTCGGTGAAATGCCATTTGAAAAAAATGGATTTGCAACACTTCCGTCAGGCTCAGGATTTGTGTGGGGCGGTATGGAAAATCAGACACTGACAAGCCTTTGTGCAAACTGCTGGTACACATCAGTTGTCTGCCACGAATATGCGCATCAGTGGTTCGGCGATATGATTACCTGCGGAACATGGGCTGATGTATGGCTTAATGAAGGATTTGCAACGTTCTGCGAAGCCCTCTGGGCGGGCTATTCAGGAGGATATAGTGCATATAAAAGCAACATTAATTCGGATGCAAGCGAGTATCTTTCTCAAAATCCCGGATGGGCAATTTACAATCCTTCGTGGGCAGTTGTTACTCCTGATGCTAATACTTTGTTTAACGTTGCAATCACTTATGATAAGTCGGCTTGTATTCTTCATCAACTAAGGTATGTGCTGGGCGATACAACATTTTTTGCATTCATAAAATCTTATGCAACCGATACGGTCAACTTTAAATTTAAAAATGCAGTTACACAGGATTTTAATAATAAACTGAATTCTTTTACCGGACAGAATTATGATTGGTTCTTCCTGTGGGTCACTCAGGCAAATCATCCGACTTACGCAAACCAATACAATATTACAAATCTCGGAAACGGGACATGGAGAGTGAATTTCCTTGCGAAACAAACCCAGACGAATACCGGTTTCTTCCCGATGAAACTGCCTTTGAGGTTTACATTTGCTGATGCAACTACTGATTCGGCGTTTGTAATGAATAATGTAAACAATCAGCCGTTCACATTTATTTTCAATAAACAGCCGATTTCAATGCAGTTTGACCCTTGGAATATGATAGTCCTTAAAACTGCATCATTGACAGTAGGAATTGACGATGAGTACACGCAAACTCCATCGAGATTTAAACTCAGTCAGAATTATCCGAACCCGTTCAATCCCGTAACTTCGATTAATTACGACGTTCCGAAAGATTCGAAAGTTAATATTACGGTTTATGATATCAAAGGAGGAGAAATTGCTACTTTAGTGAATGAAAATAAGGCTGCCGGAAGATATACGGTTTCATTTAACGCTACAAATCTGACAAGCGGAGTATATTTCTACAGGATTAAAGCAGGAGACTTTTTAGACACTAAAAAGATGATTCTTACGAAGTAAAAATGTAAAAATTAGTTTACATTTTTACATTTCAAATATACTATTGATTTGATATATTATAATCAACTTTGGGCAACCAAAGTTGATTATTTTTTTATATATCAAATATAGTATAAAAATTGGAAAATAACGGCCGAATCCAGCCTGAAATGCAGGGGGGAAAATCTAATGTAATCGCACATCCTTCGGATAATATAAAAGATTATATTACTATTATCAGACAGAATCTGTTCATCATTATCGTAATATTTATTGCTTCAGCGCTTGTTACGATTTTGTATGTTACAAATGCAAGGGATTACTATAAATCAGTTACAACCGTAAAAATTAATAAGCCGCAGGGGAATATATTAAATATGGAGCTGATTCCGGGAATGCAGGAAGCAGAGAAAGACAGGTTTATTGCTAATGAGATTGAAATTTTAAAAAGTTATAAAATCAGGGAACTTGCGTCGCAGACACTTCTTGACAGCTTCAAGCACAATCCGAATCCGGCGGAATATTTTTATATAGTAAACAGAAATCCGGAAATAAAATCCGATGTAGTAACGCAGAAAACTCTTGCTAATTCATTGGCGAGCATCGTTACAATCAGTCAGAAAAGGGGACTGGACATCGTAGAAATTACTGCGGAAAGTCCGTCGCCTTACGAGTCTAAACTGGTAGCGGATGTTTATGCTAATACATATTTTGACTATTCATTAAAGTTCAGCCGCAGGGAAGTGACTGCAATCAGGAAATTCCTTGAGGAAGAAAAAGAGAAAAAGTCTTCTGAACTGGTGAAATCCGAAGAAGATATTCAGGCATATATGCAGCGGGGCGGTATGCTATATCTTGATGATTATTCAAAAAAATTAATAGACCAGATATCAACATTTGAAGCGTCAAAAGATGCTGCGCAGGTTGATTTAATGTCAAAACAGACTGCATATTCAGAACTTAAAAATCAATTATCGAAGATAGATTCTACCATACCAAACTATATTGAAGGTAAATTGAACGACCAGTATTTCACTGAACTTCAGAAAAAAGTTGCCGAACTTGAAATTCAGAAAGAACTGGATTTATCAATTCCGAAAGATGAAGCCTTAAAGCAAAAAGTTATTTCCGAATACGATAAAAAGCTAAATCCTTTAAAGCAGACTTTAAATCAAAAAACGGATATTGTAAAATCTGCGATTAATGCAAATACACCGGAGGAAAAAAGAACAGCAGCAGACCGGTTTCTTCAGGCAAATGTGGAAGTGCAGTCAGACAAAGCAAAGTTAACTTCACTTTCAAAACTTCTCGGAAAATACGAAGGTGATTTTTCAAAACTACCGGAACAGGTCGTTGAACTCGCAAAATTGCAGCGGGCAAAACTTTCCGCGGAAAAACTTTTCGTAATACTTGAAGAAAAATATCAGGAAGCTCTTATCAATGAGAGATCGCAGCTGGGTAATGTGGATGTGATTGACGAGGCAGTACAGCCGCTCAAGCCTTCCAAGCCCAACAGACAATTAATCATAATTGCAGGATGTATATTAGGGCTTGGTATCGGAATCGGATTTGCATTCCTGAAAAATTATTTAGACAGGTCTATTAAATCTCCGGAAGATCTGGAAAACCGCGGAGTGCCAGTGCTCGCGTGGGTGCCTTCTATCGAAGAGTTAAGGGAGATGGGTTCGTCCCAGCTGGAATTTATAGTTGCAAACAAACCGAATGCAACCGCATCGGAGTCATTCAAAGCTTTAAGAACAAGAGTCACATTTTCAAGATTAGAAGAAGAGCCTTTGAAATCAATTCTGATTACAAGTTCAATTCCCGGCGAAGGGAAAACAACTGTGGCTCTGAACCTCGCTGGCACGTTTGCACAGGCTGATAAGAAAGTATTATTACTGGATTGCGACTTACGCAAACCGAGAGTTCACGCAATTTTCGAAACGCAGAGATTCCCCGGCATCAGCGATTATCTGTTCAATAATGTAAACTTTGATGATATTATAAGGAAAACAAGACTCGAAAACCTCGATTATATTACCAGCGGCACAATACCGCCGAATCCTTCCGAAATGCTCGGATCGAAGCAGATGAAAGATTTCCTTTCAAAAGTTAAATCGAAATATGATTATGTGATTGTTGATTCGCCGCCGTACATTTCGGTTACTGACTCGGAAATTCTTTCAAGAATTACTGACGGAACCATAGTCGTTGTACAGGCAAGCAAAACTCCGCTTGATGCATTTATCAAATGCCACGACAGAGTGATTAATATCGGTGATAATAAATTCCTCGGAAGTGTGCTGAATAACTTTAACTTCAAGACTATGTACGGATATTATTATAACTATTATTACTATTATTCAAGACCTGATGCGAATAAAACGAAAGACCTGAAAAACAAAGGAAAAGTAAAAACGATGGATTAGTATGAATACACGACTATTTATCAGAAGAAATGTCCAACTCAATAGATGTCCTGCCTGCAATGAAATAGCATCATTAAGGAGAAGCAGGTCGAGAAATATTTTCGAAAAAATACTTAAGCAGTTAAAATATTCATCTTATGTATGCCGGAATTGCGGCTGGAGAGGCAAAATTTTTTCATACAAACCCTCAAAGAATTTTTTACAGATTATTTTAATGTATATTATAATCGTAATAATTGTTGCATATATAGTAAATAAATTCCTACAAAATTCATTTCAATAATTACAGGAAAGAAACTAGTGATGGATAAAGAATGGTTTGTGATGAGAACAAAACCCCGCAACGAAAATAAGGTTTACCTTCAGGTACAGAAAAAAAATATTGAAGTGTATTATCCCGTAATTCCGCAGTTGAGAATATGGTCTGACAGAAAGAAAAAAATCTTTCTGCCGATGTTTCCCGGATACCTGTTTATACACGGCGACGAGCAAGAAAGATACAATGCTATTGCCGACACATCCGGAGCAACGGGATATCTGATGTATCTTAAAAAGCCTGCAATAGTCAAACAAAAAGAAATTGATTCAATTAAAATTTCGCTTCAGGAACCTGAACGGATTAAAGTTGATAAACTAACTGTTCAGAAAGGCGACCTTGTGGAAGTTACCGGCGGGGCATTTGCAGGACTGCGGGGATTTGTAATTGAATTCAGGGGTTCATACAAAATTGTAGTTAACATCATTGAACTAAATGCATCAATAAATATAGAGCTTTTACAGTCGGAAATGAAATTAATAAAAAGTATAGAACAAACTTATTGAATTATCTATGAAAAATCTCAAACAAAAAATTTCGGAAAACAAATTTCTGGTCGGTATAATCGGATTGGGATATGTTGGTCTTCCGCTTGCATTAGAATTCGCTTCAAACAAAATCAAAGTACTTGGTTTTGATCTGGATAAAAGCAAAGAAGAGAATATTAATAAACACAAAAGGTCTTATATAAAGCATATATCCGGCGAACGAATTAAGAATGCCGTGGAAAGCGGCTATTTAAAGGCGACTTCAGATTTTTCAAG
>Ga0116171_10005047_pt1 | contig 11683 bp, 12 predicted proteins | sample AD_JPNHW2_MetaG_FD_89798 | JGI IMG/M metagenome (GOLD analysis project Ga0116171, IMG submission 89798) | Active sludge microbial communities of municipal wastewater-treating anaerobic digesters from Japan - AD_JPNHW2_MetaG | ecosystem: Engineered > Bioreactor > Anaerobic > Digestate | place...
ATTACTTGTCAACTGATTTTTTTTAAAATTATAATATTTCTTAAAAGCTGATATTCATTAAACATTAATTTTATAAAAAGGTTTCATCAACCTAATATCAAACGTTTGCAAATTGGGGTTTAGCCTATTTTTCTTACTTTAGCACTCGGGATTCAAACACATTAAACCATTACCTATGAGATGCGAGCATAAGCTTTTCCATGGAAAAACCTTAGCAATACTAACAGGAGGTGGCGACACCCCTGCCATCAATTCTAGTATTGAGGCTATTAGAAATAGAGCATCTTTTCTTGGGTATAAGGTTTATGGGATAAGACATGGGTGGAAAGGGCTGTTGGGGAATGGTGATGTATTAGACCTCACCAATCAACCATACGATGGGTTTTATGGAGGAACGGCGTTACGTTCGAGCAGAACAAACCCATTCCCATCAAAACAAAACCAAGAGGATCGTGTTCCTCAAATTCTTAGAAATTTAGAGCGTTACAAGATTGATGTGATTGTTACCATTGGGGGTGACGATACCAACGGTGTTGCAAAAAAACTTTATGAGGCTCATGGTATTCCGGTAATCGGTTTCCCAAAAACCATCGATAACGATCTGCGAACAGGCACTATTCACACCTATAACGGGAAAGAAATAGAAGCAGTGCTTTGCCCAGGTTTCCCATCAGCAGCCAAAGGAGTAATGGAATACGCTGCGAGGATTAGAACTACCGCTGAATCGCATTCACGAGTTATTGTTTTAGAGGTGATGGGGCGTGATGCTGGTTGGCTTAACGGTGGGGCTGCATACGGTGGGGCTGAGCTTGCTCTTGTCCCTGAGTTTGAAATTACAAAAGAGCGAAAGGATTTTTTCCTCGAAACGGTTAAAGAAACCTACATGAGTTCTCCTAAGAAATCGCTTGTAGTAGCCGTTTCGGAGGGGGTTCGTTGGTACAACGACCAAACTGGGAAAGTTGATATGGTGTTTGCTAGTGGAGAGGTTGATGAGTTCGGGCACCCACGCTTTGGTGGAATTGGCGGTGTTGTTGCATCTGAGATATCAAATAAACTCGGCATCGCTGCAAGAGCAGAGGCAACTGGGTACTACGCTCGTTCTGGAGAATGTCGCTTGTACGACCGACGCTTAACAACAACCCTTGCCGATAAAGTTGTTGATTTACTATTACGTGAAGATTATGGGCAAATGCCAGTGCTCAAAAAGATGGTTACGTTTCAGGAACTGGAGGAGTTTAACACAACCTCAATTGATATGGGAAAAATTATTAACCATCCCCTACCCGATGAATACTACGATATTAATAAATATAAATTTTCCGATGCTTACCACGACTTTATGTCGTACATCCTAGGTAAACCCAATTTTTTAAAGTTTGATTACGATTTTCCAGTGGTTATTCCGGAGGATTAGTTGATGATTGTTTATTGCTCGTTACTTGTCATTATCATGAGTTCCTTCGCATTCGCTCAGGATGACATCTTAAGTTAAATTCACTTGAACAACTTACTTTTTAGTTGAAGAGTTTCTTTGCTTCATTTTTAAGTATATTAACTCCCCTAGCCTTTTCATAAATGGAAGACCAATACTATCGTACTCGTACTTGTTATCGTTAAATACTCCATCCTTATTCACATACAGACCAACAGATAAAAAGAACTCAACATTTTTTGCTGAATCTTTTAAATAACTGCAATCACTTAAAAATCCATAAGCCATAGCAGCCTTATTAAAATACTCAATATTTGGATAGGATACATTCTTATCCTGTCCAAACAAATTGTATTTCAAATAATTTTGATGATAAATAGAGGTGTCGGAATACTCTTTGGTTTCTGGATGAAGCGGGCTAGTTTGAAGAAATTTTATTATCAATTCTCTCTGATCCTCGGTAATATTGAAAGGTCGACGCTTGGTAAGGTTTGGGTATTTCAGGCTGATTAACATATCGTGAACATCGCGAAAATCGACATAGTTGTGAAAACGGAAGCTTTTTGGCTTTTTAACCAACGAATCATCAACCATATAACCAATGCCAATTAGGCTATCGGCAATGCTATGCCTGATAAGGCAATACATTGTATCGGCTTGATGATTATATACTCTGTTTCCTGTCTTTGAATTCACCTCAACGGGTAATGCAGTTTGATGATAATCAGGGCTACCTCCCTCAAACCGATGGATTACATAAGTGTTTAGGTACTTCTTTTTAAGAAGACTTATATTGATATACTTGCAACCAACAAAATTGTATAATCTATTGAAAGCATAGTTATCGCTAACCGAAAGCATCAAAAGCAAATCATCATGAATGGTTCGTTTCTTAACCGGGCAGGATAAATCAAACAATGTGTCGGATAAATCCTTGCTAAAAACCTTTTGCTCGTTAATAAATTGGAAGGTTAAAAGTACCAAGGGAATTTTAGCCAGACTAGCTGGGTAAAAGTACTCCTTGCTTGTATCGCGATAGTGCCAAGTCGTTAGCTTCCTCTTGCCTTTACTATCGGTTGAAACCTCCGTTAAGATAATTCTTAGTCTATAAAACTCTGGATGTGAAAATACCTCCTTGATAACCAAGGAGGTATCTCTGTTTATAATTGATTGAATGGAATCGACAATCTGCGATTTGGAGTTTAGGAAAAAGCAGAACAGCAATAGCAGTATGCCTCCTAACTTTTTCATTCTACTTCCCTGCTGGGAGTTTCATCTTACCCTTCTTTACAGCGTAAAGCATGTTAATTGATAAGGTTCTCCAGTTGTAACCAAGGATGAAAGGAACCGGGCGAAAAACAGAATCTTTATACGCTTTGGCTAATTCTGGCTCATTGATGTTACCAAACTCCTTATTGGGTTTTTGGTATTTTCCAAAGAGGCGAATATCCCATTTGGTTTTATCGAAGTAGATATATCCAATACCAGAATCATCTTGTAATATACTATTACTCTTTTCAAAAATGGTATTACGTATCATCGAAAATTCCTTCCACTGCATAATGTATGACGCAGCCTTTAAGTAGGTATAGCATTCGGGTAGCTGAGATAGATACTTTCTAAATCCAGGGTTAAGGTTCAATCCCTCGTCTGATAAATCAGTTTTGAAATAGAAAACTGATTGTGGTTTATCGCAACCCTGATCTACAAAATCAATTTTAACCCCTTTTGTAATACCCTTCAAGTTCTTTATGCTATCTAGATATTGCCATTTGCCTGTTGGAGAGACTCCAATGGGTCTGATAGAAATAATATTGTGTCCGGTACGCTTGATGAAAAGAGTGATCAAGGGCACAGTACCGTTAACGCTATCCTTGTTCAATACGCTCATCATTTTCATGGTGATGAAATAGCTACGCTTAAAAATATCGGAAAGCGAACGGTTAACAGAGTTTAAATATCCATCAACAGACTTTGGCTGCATTTTACAAAGATTTGGCAGTTCGCCAATTGGTTCAAGTGCAATCATAATGTACTGATCGGCATGTGGGTAGAACACATTTGCATTAAGAAAATCGGGGCCAGAGAATGGATAGAATACTGTAGTTTTGGCTTTGCTATCAGTTAACTGGCTATCGGCCCAAACCTTCATCTTCTCTAAACGATTAGTTTCAATCTTCGCAAACATGGTATCCATTGCCAATGAAAACGATTTCCACTTTGTGGTTGAATCAAGTTTAGCAAGGCATTCGGTTTTACCATGAGCCATACCAGAGATAAACGCTACGCGATTATCGGTAATGGTATCGTATGGAAAGGTTATCTTTTTAACAACGACAGTATCAGCATTTGACGTAGTTTTTGCTGGTTTCTGATTGCACGATAGCGCAATAACAGGGATAAGTGCAAGGCAAACGATTAATTTTTTAGTTAGCATGTTTCTTCGATTTTATTAGAATATAGTAGAATACAAATCCCGATAAAGTTATAGCTATTCCGGTTAATGATTGTGTTGGTTTATTTAGGAAAACATATATCATCATACACCCCTCAACAAGTATGAAGAAGATTGGAATAAACGGATATCCAAACGTATGGTAAATATTTTCACCATTTTTCTTCATTTTATACCTCAAAACAAATATCCCAGAAACAGATGTAATAGTAAATATGCTTAAGGTGAATCCAATAATAGTCATTATCTGCTCAAAGGTCGATGTCCAAATTAAAACAAGAGATACAGCAGTTAAAAAGAATGTTGCATACATTGGAGCACCATGCTTGTTCTCTTTTCCAAACCATCCAATTGCTTTATAATCGAGGGTTATAGCCTGGCTAACCCTAGGCCCTAGAATTAGCAATGAGTTGATCGATGCAATCAAGCCAATTGAAATCAGTATTGCAACCAATTTACCCCCTGTTTCACCAAAAATATTTTGAGCCGCAAGAAAAGCCACATCGATTTTTCCTGCTAAATCGGGGATTGGAACAGTGTATAGGAAAATGAAGTTAAGTAGCGTGTACAACGTCATTACTATTAATGTTCCAACAATAAGAATGAATGGAAGGTTTTTTTCTGGATTTTTTATCTGATGGGTTATGTAGGAAGCAGAGTTCCAACCCGAATAGGCAAACGAAACATAAACCAGTGAGATAGCAAAAGCCGGGCTAAAAATTTGCTTCACATCACTTACATGGGCTGTAAACTGAAAACCTGCGTGATGTCCATGGAATAGGCCAAACAGACAGAAAGCAATAATCAGCAGCACATTGATTGCCGTGGCGACAAAATTAAAGTTTGCACCAACCCTAAAGCTGCTAGAATTTAATATTGTTAAAATAATTATTGTTCCAATTGCAATAACCATTGGGGAAATAGCAAGGAAATTGCTAGCAAAGGTACCCAGCGCTATTGCACAAATTGCTAAAGGAGCAGCAAAGCCTATGGTCATTGAAATAAATCCAGAAAGGAACCCGAATGAAGGATGGAAAAGCTTCGAAAGGAAAATATACTCACCCCCCGATCGAGGGATTCTTGCAGCAAGCTCTCCGTAGGTTAATGCCCCGCAAAGAGCAACCATACCACCAGTAATCCAAATAAAGAGAAGTGCTAGAACTGAGTTAATACCAGCAGCCTGCAAGCCAAGGCTGGTGTAAACCCCTGTACCAATCATGTTTGAGACTACAATAGCGATAGCACGAGAGGGACTAATAAGTTTTACAGGTTCCAAATGAATGCTTTTTTAGGTTGAACAAAAATAGTAAAATGATTCAAACCTAATCAACTTGTTGAAAAACCTTTGAAAAATTTAGCTTTTGGGATAACAAAATACTTTTATAATGGAATCCTAGATTAAACTGCAGCAAACTTAATTGCAGAACTATCCCAATCAGGAGCGTTTTCAATGGCAGGAATTATCTCTTCGGGGTACTTAACAAATTGCCAAATCTCACCATGCTCGGCACGCATAAAATGCTCATTAATCATTTTATTGAGAAGCATCTCAAGATGGTCGTAAAATCCGTTTGTGTTAAGTATAATTATTGGCTTTGTGAATTTCCCTAATCTTTTGAGAGTAATTACCTCCATCAGCTCCTCGAGAGTTCCGCAACCACCAGCTAAAGCCACCACTGCATCTACATCTTTTATCAAGAGTTTTTTACGCTCATGCATATCCTTAACAAGAGTTAGCTTGGTTAAACCCTTGTGCCCCCACTCAACCTTTTCCATAAACCTAGGAAGGATTCCCTCAACAGTACCTTTATTTTTCAGTACATTATCGGCCATACAACCCATTAATCCCATTGAACCACCACCATATACTAGAGTTATACCTCTTTTCGTAAATTCCTCTGCAAGCTTTTGAGTGGCATCGAAATACATTTTATCAACCTTCGAGCTGGAGGCACAGTAAACGCAAATTCTCATAAAAATAATTTTAAACTTTACTTTCCCAACATCCTAAATCAATACGACAAATATATATTTAATTATCTCTCCTTATCCATAATTATTTTATGTGTTAGCTTTTCGATTAAAAATATTGAATACAACTTGTTATTCATCCTTACTATTGTATTTCATGCTAAAAACACATACCTTAGTTTGTTTTGGAAGTTTAAATATTTATTACTGATAACAGACTGAACACTTACATTTTAAACTTGTTAAATTTAGATGGGGTTTAGGTTAAAACTATATCGATTAGTATGGAGTATATTGTAATAGGCATACTACTTTGTTATATTATCTTTCTTCACTTCCAGCTAAGCAAGAAAAATCGCCTTATTGAAACAATGCTCGGGAAGTTCACAAAACTCGAGAACAATTGGGATACCGACCATGTACTATATCTAATCGAAAAGTTACGCATTGTAGGTTCCGAAACCACGGTTAAGCGAGACAAACTATTCGATGAACCTATTCAAAAATTCTTATTTGCCAATGAAAAGGAGCTAAAGATATTTGTTCACTACACCAAAGACGAGAGCATTGCAAGAAAAATATTTGAAGAGGGATTTAAATTTGTAGATTCTTTCGAGAAAACCGCAGAACAAATTATTAACGATACCGTTGACTTGACTTACAAACATAACATTCGAAAGTACTACGGTAAGTTTATTATTGTTATAAGCATTTCCAACGAGATTTACGACCATTACGACAACGAAATTAAAAAATTGAACAAGCATATTGCACAGGTGGAGCAAGTATTAACCGAAATTCCTTCATGCTTTAACGATAATCAGGACGAAGTATTTACACTCTCTAAGCATTTTATTAAAGGATATGTTAACTACGAAACTGGCGTTATCCAATTAAACCCAGCATTCAAGCCCAAATTTAATTCCGAAAAATTTAACGAGAACCTCGAAAGGGTCAGATCTGAAAACTAGGGTTTATAATCTTTCATAAACTAAATTGATATATATCAACTTATAGCCTATTGATTTGTGGTCGATTAAGGCGTAACATTGTTGTAGTCTAACCCTTTGAACAATGAAGATCACAAAACTATTGCTATCAATTCTTGCTTTGGCTTTAATTATCTTTCCATTCCTGTTTACTAACTCATGTCGCCACGACCCTATGGGGATCGACCAACTCGACACGGTTTGTTTTCAATCCCAAATACTCCCAATGCTAAAAACATCGTGTGGAATGTGTCACGGTTCAGGAAGAGAAGGGGGCTTTGATCCAAACTCCTACACAGGAATTATGAGGATTGTGAAAGCCGGAGACGCTACAAACAGCAAACTTTACGAAGTAATTACAAATAGAGGTGGTGAAGGTATGATGCCTCCCAATCGACCACTCACTAAAGATCAACGAACATTAATCTTAGTATGGATTGAACAGGGTGCGCAAAACACTACTTGCGATACTACTGGTGGCGGTGGTGGAGGTCCACAGTACAACATGGATACAATCTGTTTTACACAGAACATCGCACCTATATTCCAATCGAATTGCGGGAAAACTGGTTGTCACGATGTTACTAGTCATAAAGAAGGTTATGTATTGACTAACTACAATACAATAATGCAAAATAGTGAAGGGATTGTTCCGCATTATCCAAATTCAAGCAAACTATTTACAATAACAAGTTCCTCAGCAGGTGAAGATATTATGCCCCCATCGCCGAATCCTCCACTAACAAGTGCACAACGCGAACTTTTAAGACAATGGATTGCAGATGGTGCATTGAATAGCAATTGTCCTTGGACCACTTGTGACACAACTGGTACGATTAGCTTCATTTCTGGTGTAGATCCAATAATTCAAACTAATTGTGTTGGTTGCCACAATGCAACAAACACAAGCGGTGGAGTCACTTTAAATGGCTATACACAGGTTAAATACTACTCTGAAACACTTCGAAACGGTACTCCAATAATAGTGGGAGCTCTCAGGCACAAATCGGGGTTTATTCCAATGCCTCCATCAGGAATACTTAACACCTGTCAAATTCGAACTGTGGAACTTTGGATTTCACAAGGTATGCTTAACAATAAATAGTATCGAACTCTTTTAATCTTATTTAATATGAAAATTCTAATTCCTATAGTTGTTGTTTTACTTCTAGCATTATCTATATCCGGATGTTACTACGATAGCCAAGAATTCCTTTATCCACAAATTACAACATGCGATACTACCAACTATACATTTTCAGGAGGGGTTGCTCCAATCCTTGAAAACCACTGCCTGTCGTGTCATTCAAACTCTGCGGCAGCATCATATGGTGGAGGGATTAAACTTCAAGATTACGCTGATGTAAAAACACACGCTCTTGATGGAAAACTATTAGGCACCATTAAACATTCGAGCAGTTATTCACCCATGCCAAAAGGAACAACACAAATTGAAAGTTGCAAAATTACAATTATCCAAAAATGGGTAGATGCAGGCGAACCCAATAATTAGCAAACATAAACAAGAAAAACTATGCGTTTAAAAATATTAATGCTATGGGTTCTTACCCTTTCAACAGCGACCCTTTTTGCACAGGATATTGATAAATTATTAGAAGAAGCAACGGGTAACGAAACAGAATATGCCTCTGCAACATTTAAATCAACAAGAATAATCAACGGACATTCTATTGAGCGAATGCCCGAAGGGCAACTTGATTTTAGAATATCACATCGATTTGGGCAATTTAATAGCGGTTCGTACAATTTATGGGGATTAGATCAAGCAAATATCCATTTTAGCCTAGAGTATGGAATAAAGAATTGGGTTATGGTTGGAGTTGGCAGAGGCACTTACGAGAAAACTTTTGATAGTTTTATAAAGTTTTCGATACTCCGACAATCAAAGGGTAAAAAGAATATGCCTATTTCGCTCTCTTACTTTACAAGCTTAGCCATCAATTCTCTTAATGCAAGTTCGATGGGGATATCGGGTAAAGTGTACTTCTGGGATAGAGCAAGTTTTGTTCATCAATTATTAGTGGCAAGGAAGTTTAACGAGAGGTTCTCACTTGAGATCAATCCAACCTATATTCATCGAAACATGACACTTACAGAGATGGATCCCAACGATCTTTGGGCCATTGGATCGGGGGCAAGGTTTAAGCTCACTAAAAGAATTTCGTTAAATGCTGAATATTACTATACAATTCCTATTAATACTGATTATCAAAGTATAAAAACATACAATCCTTTAGCAGTTGGTATTGATATTGAAACGGGAGGTCATGTTTTTCAAATCATGCTAACCAACTCTCTTGCTATGATTGAGAAAGGGTTTATCGGCGAAACCACAAGTAAATGGGACAATGCAGGCATCCATTTGGGATTTAATATTTCAAGGGTTTTTGGGTTGAAACGAGCTAAATAGCATCTCGTTTGTTATACATTACAAACCACAAAATTGAACGAATATGAAATCAAAAGTATTATTACTCGCTTTTCTTGCTGTTGTTCAACTCGCAAATGCTCAAAAGTACATTGCAAAAACAGGTCACATCTGGTTTTATTCACACACTCCAATGGAGGAAATAGAAGCTCACAACAGGCAGGTTGTTAGCATCCTTGACTCTTCCACTGGCGATATTGTTTTTAATCTTCTGAATAAATCGTTCGAATTTAAGGTTGCACTGATGCAAGAGCATTTTAATGAGAACTACATGGAGTCAACCAAATTTCCTAAATCTACCTTCAAGGGGAAGATCACTAATCTTGATAAAATTGATTTAAAAAAGGATGGCACCTATATAGCAGAGGTTACGGGCGATATAACAATTCATGGGGTAACAAAAAATATTTCAACTGTTGGAACTATTGAGATTGCGAATGGTGTAATTACGGCTAAGGCTAAATTCAAAGTTATCCCAAAGGATTATGGAATTCAAATTCCTCAACTGGTGGAGAATAAGATAGCGAAAGAGATGGAGGTTACTGTTGATATTTCTTATGCTGTTAACTGATAGATAATAAAATGTAATCCTATTAACTATGAAAAAGATAATTTGGTTTATCCTTACATTCGTTCTACTTGGAATTATTATTGGCATTTTTATGTGGCTATACGCATTTCGCAAAGCGGATATTAGTGTTGCTTCAAAAAAGGCTGATATTGAGATAAAAGCAGCTGACTTTTTGAAAAACTTCACCGATAATGAGGAGACTGCAAACAAAACTTATCTAGATAAAGTTGTGCTTGTAAGTGGAATAATTGATAAGATAACCGAGGATAGCACTAGCGTTTCTATCTACTTAAAAAATCCACAGGATATGGCAGGTGTTATGTGTGGATTCAACAAAGCAGCAATCGATAAATCCTCATTAAGAGTTGGAGATACTGTTCGAATTAAAGGAATTTGTACCGGTTTTTTAATGGATGTCGTTTTGAATAAATGCGTAATAGAAAAGTAAATGATTAAACCATAATTATTCAAAGGGTATTGCGTTTTAGCATTACCCTTTTTGTTTGTATAAATTTGAAGGAATATTATTATTTAATAATACATGAAATACCTTACACTACTTCGGGGCATCAATGTTGGAGGAAACAACATCATCAAAATGGTTGATCTAAAATCGTGCTTTGAAAGCATGAATTTTGCTAATGTTCAAACCTATATCCAAAGTGGAAATGTAATTTTCGAATCTAAAGAAAACGACATTAAGAAACTTACTTATAAAACTGAAAAAGCCTTGTCTGAAAGATTTAACTACAACTCAAAGGTTGTCATGGTTTCCCATAAACAACTCGAAAAGATTGTAAATAATGCCCCTAAGGGATTTGGCCGTGATATGGATAGCTTCAGATATGATGTTTATTTTTTAAAAGAACCGTTAACAGTGAATGAGGTCATTAAGAGTATCAAACTAAAAGAAGGTATTGATGCTATTTACCCCGGAGAATCAGTTGTTTACGCCTCTAAGCTTATTAGTAAATCATCACAAAGCAGATTAACAAAAATAATTTCACTCCCAATTTACAAGAACATGACTATTCGCAATTGGAATACAACAACTAAACTCATGGAAATGATGGAGAAATAAAGAAATATCTTTCCACATCATCTATTCTAACTTTCCTATATCATTCTTTCGTTATATTTTTAACACTTCATCATTAAACACTTTAACTAGATTTGTATCTAAAGGTGAAGTAAATCTAAAATCGAGATAGAAAATTTATCTATCTAGGCATTAACCAATTAAACATTTAAACTATGAATCTAAAAAAATTTCTTTTCCTATCATCTGCATGTCTTATTGTTTCCGCTAGTTGTACAGCACAAGAGGTTTTGCAATTCCGCGGCGACAACCATACAGGGGTTTATAAGGAATCGAACCTATTAAAAAGTTGGCCAGCAAATGGCCCTACCCTATTATGGGAAAGCGAGGGAATCGGTAATGGGTATGGTTCTCCTGCAATTACATCAAAAAATATATTTATTGAGGGTGAAATTGACACTGTAAACTACCTTTTTGCCCTTGACCTTACAGGTAAAATTCAATGGAAATCGAAAGTTGGTAAAGAGTGGATTGTCAACTACCCTGGCGTTAGAACAACCCCTACTATAGTTAATGATTTGATTTATATTTCTGCTGGTTGGGGGAAAGTAGCTTGTCTTGAAGCTAATTCGGGCAAGGAAAAATGGTCGGTTGATATGATGAAGGATTTTCATGCAAAGCAGATCACGTTTGGATTTGCTGAAAATTTATTGATAGAAGATAATAAAGTATACATTTCTCCGGGTAGTAAAGATACCAATATTGTTGCCTTGGATC
>Ga0116171_10005049_pt1 | contig 11681 bp, 13 predicted proteins | sample AD_JPNHW2_MetaG_FD_89798 | JGI IMG/M metagenome (GOLD analysis project Ga0116171, IMG submission 89798) | Active sludge microbial communities of municipal wastewater-treating anaerobic digesters from Japan - AD_JPNHW2_MetaG | ecosystem: Engineered > Bioreactor > Anaerobic > Digestate | place...
GAAAGCTCAGTCCACAGCCGAGCGAGAATATGCTAACTCCTGGTATTATGATACGGGATTCTCAAGGCTCGACGATAAGAAGAAGGGTACAGTTGTGCTCATCCAGCAGAGGTTGCATCAGGTCGATATGACTGGATTCCTCACCGACATAGACTCATCAGAGCTATCCGGGCACCTCATGCAGAAAAATGGCTGGACACTTCTCAGGTTTCCTCTTATCGCTGAGGAAGATGAAGAAATCGTATTCCCCATCAGTGGCAAGGTAATTACCCGCAAATCCGGAGATCTCCTTTGGCTTGATCGTGAAGGCCCAGAGCAGATAGTCGAATACCAGAGGGACCCGTTCGTTTTTGCCAGCCAATTGCAGCAGCGTCCCACCCAGCGCAAGGGCTCGATCTTCCAGCGGGATTGGTTCAAGGATCACCTCTATACCAAGATTCCTGTCAAGCCCGATGTCTGGATTCTCTCTCTTGATGCCACGTACAAAAAGATGGATGATAATGATTTTGTTGCTCTTGGTGTCTGGGGTTGGAAGAAGCCAAACATGTACCTTGATCACCTCGTAGTAGAAAGGCTTGGATTCAATGATACTAAAGCCCTCATTAAAGAGACTCTCCTTGCATATCCGGCCATCTCAGCCAAGGTCATTGAAGAGAAAGCAAATGGTGCTGCTATTATCGATTCTCTTCAAACCCATATTGGCGGATTTATTCCTATCAACCCTGATGACAGCAAAGTAGCCAGGGCCTCAGCAGTCGTTCCTTACTTCCAGGCTGGAAATGTCTGGATCAAGGCTGCACCTTGGACCCATCATTACATCAAAGAGATGATCAATTTCCCCAAAGGCCATGATGACCAGGTAGACATGACATCCCAGGCCATATTGTATCTCATGCGGACCTTTGGCGGCCTCAAGTCCTACAAGGAATCCAACAGGATCCGGCCCAGGTTCTTTGGCCATAGCAGGACATAAAATAAATATGTGTAGTGATTACTATTTAGCAGCCTTCGGAGGATTTTATGGACAAGAAGACTAAGGTTCATTCATCTCAACCCGCAAGATCATATGGCACCCTGCCAATGGTGCGAATTAAGCAATCAGCCAGGTTGGTTACTGATAGCAAATCTGGCGTTGATGTTATCTCATTCCAAGAGATTATCTCCAGGGAAGCAAGGGACTTCCTTCTCCAGGCCCCGACCCACGATAACCGTTTTGCATTCTATCGCCTCATTGAGAAAGTTGACCCGGAGATCAAGATCTCTAAGAACTATTTGGCCCTAATGATCCAGAGATCTTATCTTGGGCCACGCCTGGATGATTCTGACAAGACATATCAGCCCTCCGAAGGGTTCTTGTCCAATGTCAATCTCATCCTTGCCGAATGGCGTTTTGCTTCTCTCATCGGCACAATAGCCAAGGATCTCATCTCCTATGGTAACTCTTTTGTTCGCTTTGGCCGTAATCCAGAAGTTAAAGAGGAAGGTGGTAGCCTTGCTAAGGATAAAACCATCGTCTCCTCCGAAATCATCCCGCCAGACAGCGTTACCATCCTCAGTGATCGCTGCATTTCGGACCCAAAAGGATTCAAGGGCATCATTAACAGCGCGGATTATTATGTCATCTCTGAAAAGAAATCTCGTGGTGATAAGCCCTACGATATCACCTGGGATTCGTCTACTCCTGAAAGTAAAGATGATGACGGCCTGCCACCAGAGATCGTCCTACCAGATCGTGATGTCCTGCAAGTAACCTGGGATCGTGAAGGAAACCAGTTCCAAGACAGTTTCAACCGATCTACGTATAACATCTGGGGCTCCAGCACCTATGAGAACCTACTCATTTACGTCAAGGGCAAGCTTACTCTCATCACTGACTATCTCCGGTGGATCCGTTCAGGTATGCCCCGGTGGGTCCTAAGTGCTGCCCTTGGTGATGTTCTTGACCTGAACAATTATGAAGGCTCAAGCGAAGAACGTATCAAGGCCGCTACAGAAGCCTCGCAGAAGATTTTCCAGCGATTTGAGGACCAACTCTATCGCATGGACACTAACGAGTATTCGCCCAACTATGGCAAAAAGATGGTCATGGAGCCCGATGAGATCATCACCTTATCCGATGATGTGACCTTCGAGCAGAAGGGCGGCTCTAATATGCCAGATTCCTCTGTCCTCAACTTCATCAAGGAATGCAACCGGGCCATAGCTTCAGCTATGGGCGTTCCCATGACACTGTTTGGATACCAGGAGGGGAACACCTTTGCCACCTCGAAGATCACCAGTAAGTTCATGGCCGGCTATGGTGGTGGTCTCCTCCGAAGCATCGAAGTTGATGTCAAAGAAAAGCTCAAGTCTGAATTCGAATATCGTGACTTGCCTTTCACTCCGAACGACTTCGAGAACCTCTATTTAGAATATGATAGAGACGACTATGAGGCCCTGACTGCCATCGCTGCAGTCCAGCTATCCCAGGCTCAAGTCATTGTCCAGCTCGCCACTGCAGCCAATGCCCTCTACACTGGCGGCATATTCACACTGAATGAGGCACGCACCCTCATCAAGGATGGCCCCGATGCTCTCAAGAATCTTACAATCCGATCAGATGGCGATTCCCTCAAGCCTCTCCAGCCTATGATACCTGCTGGAGGCGGGTTCTTTGTCCCTCCGCCATCCACTGTCCATCATTCCACAGAAGATAAGACCCATGACGATCTCGAATCCAAACTTACCCTCGATAAGCATGAGCCTGAGATGCAGGATGGTGTAAAGTCGGCTATTACAGATAGTTTCGTCTATTTCATTGAGTCAATTGCAAAGAAGGTTGAAAAAGGAGAGGCCAGGGGATTACCAGAGGGCTCTTAGATGTGCTGCCATTCCTCTCTCACATCTCTGGTCTTTTGCACGATTTTCCTTTTGGTCTTGCTCTTAGCTGCCTTCATTATCGAGCTTCGGACCAAAGCTAAACCCCTTTGTCCTGCCCAACCTCGTGTTGTAGACCTCGACCTGTGGGCAGATGGCAACTCAGAACACCTCCCTCTCATCACTGTCACAGGATCCGGCTTGAGGTTTGAAGGCACCGAAGCAGAATTCAACTTATTAGTAAAAAAGTTGCTTAATGATTAGCACATCAAGAAATCATCCCAGGGATTTTCCTGGGGTTAATCTCAGAGTGTAAAAAAATGGCCTCATCAGATGTCAATTTAGCAATTCGATCTGCCTTCCAGGAGTTCGATACTCATGCAGAGATCAGCCTCATGAAGGTACTTGCTGGATGCTATGGAGATGGATTTGTCAATGCCATCAAAGACATCCCTATCATCGAACGCCCAGATACCACTGCCCAAGACACCCAGGCACTCATGGATGAGGCCCTAAGGCTTCTCAATCCTATCAAGGACTACAACGAGGCCCTTGCCTCTAAGCTCACAGATCTTGTCAACCAAGGCATAGCTGATGGTAAGGATGACATGGAGATTGCTGCAGATCTCAGAAGTCAGATCCCTGATATCCTCAATAATCAGCCCATAACCATTCAGCGTGAAGGCAAGAGACCAGTCTCATTCACTCCTGAATCTTATGCAGACCTCATTGCCGACACTATTCCTTATTCAATCCGAAATGAAGGCTACATCCAGGGCCTGAAGCGTTCTGGGGCAGATGGTTGGATCTCGGTTGCCACCGGCGATGAACGAATGTGCGAATACTGTGGCGATAAAGATGGCCAGGTATTCGGATTTGATGACGAGTATCCGCCTTATCACAATCGCTGCAAGTGCCGGCCTATAGCCTACTTCCGGCCCAAGACTCCAGAAGAAGAAGAAGAATCCAAGCGCCTCAAGGATCTTGCAGCAAAGAAGCCCTGGGAAAATCCTCAAGCCTCAGATCCCTATCTGTCATCCAGACTGAAACTTGCTGAAACTGCCGATAAGGATGCATCAGAATACTTCGATTGGTGGAAATCCGATAAATCCAAGTCTGGAAGCATACCTAAACGAGATCTCGACAGAAAAAAGACATCTTTAGCAAGAGCCGTTTCTGAGTATAAAGAGGCTTCCCAGAAGACCATATCTGAAGTATATCATCCTCAAGAAGGCACTATCGAAGAAGTTTTGATTAAAAATAAGCCCGAAACTATAAATAAGATCTATGATTCCGAAATCCAGAAGAAATTCTATAGTTCAATCGACGATACCAATAGGTTTGAGGAAGCCTGTGAAATTCATGATAAGGCTATTTTGGATTACCATAAGTCCCTAACTGAAACCATTGAGAACAATCTCGGTCTTGGACCATCTCGTGAAGATATCATCTCTGACATTAAAAAATTTACTGCCTACAACGATGATGATCGGGTTCCTGTAGACACTCTACGAGAGATTAGGGCTTCATTATGTTATCAAAATTCAAGATATCCCGAAATGAATAAAATACTCCGCACGCCCAAAATTGAGTTCAACTATTTCGATAATACATATGCTGCTACGTCTTCAGAAACAGTATCCGGTAAAAATATCATTAGATTTAACCTAAAAGATACAGTAGATCATCAATTCGATATCTTTACGGATCTCGTATCTTCTTATACTCATCCAGAATATTGTGAATCCTACAAATCTGTGGTTGATCATGAATTGGGCCATAGTTTAGATTACAAATTAGGCATAAGCGATGATAGTAAAATCAAAAGCTTGTTTGACTCTTATGTTAAAACAGGCTCCCAAAAAGATTTAGCTCAATATGCTAAGAAGAATATCCGAGAGTTTGTTGCCGAGGGCTGGGCAGAGTACCTTAATAGTCCTAACCCCAGACCATTATCCCGGCAGATTGGAGAGATTGTCGAGCAGTATTTGGGATCAGTTAAAGAATTTCCATCCGGTGAAGGTTTGGTTGATATTGCTGAATCTGGTATAAAGAAATCTATCGAAAAAGGAGTTGAATCCGTTGTTGAGACTCCAGCCAAAACTATTTCTGATGCCACAGAATCAATCACCAAAAAAGTTGCAGAGAAGGCCAGGAATGAGGCCGTAGAAGTCACAGGCGGAGCAATAAATCCCCCATCACCCACCAAGGCTATTTCAGATTTAGCTAAATCTGTTGTTGACCCAAGCAGTACCAATCTCGCAGACTTTGGCATTTCTGAGACCAATCTCGAAACAGTCCGGTATTTCCAAAAAGGAGAAAAGGTACTTGAGGTAGCTCGTGTTAATGATTATTACATGGTCGTTGAAAGAGGAACCTCTGGTGTTAAATATGTATCAAGCAAGAACCTGCAGAAATACATCATAGGAAAACTTGCTTAGATCCGAGGAATGATATGGCAGATAATGACTTATTGGCCCGTGTTGGTGCAGTCCTTCCCATCTTGTCTATGGCAGGGCTCTCCTTCGATGATAGGTTGAGTATGGCTCATCGTGCAGAGTTAGCTGAAGATTTCATGGCTCTTCCCGATAATGATCGCCGAGTTATCCTGGCTGTAGAGAAGATAGTTGCCAGTGGCCTTACAAGTGATCAGCTTGTAACTCTTTTTGTCCAAGAGACTTTGGATCAGACTCAAATAACCTAGTGTCTGATTTTCTCTTTATTCATGGTAAGACATTAATATACCAACCGTTCCATATCATAATGCACTTATTTCGTTTTGATCAGGAATGGTGGATTTGTAATTGGAACCTAAAACTATCCATAGGACTGGGTGCGCCCGTATCCTCTCTCCAGAAGAGGCCCAGAAAAAGTATCACGGTAGCGAAGGCTATCAAGCAGTTATTAACATCCATCGTCCAGGTGATTCTGAGGTCGTCTTTGCAGAGGCTACAGTTATCAAGGAGGGTGTTTGGTCAGATCTCTACGAGAGTGCAGCAGTTCTCGCCAATGCAGCAACATCTCTTCTCGGCAAGTACATCATGCTTGGGCATCCAGATTGTACCACATGCCCCAGTTGGCCCGATGAAGCTCTTGGCCAGGTGATAGATTACCGAGTTGAAGGCCCTGAATCTTCCCTTGTCACTCTCTGGGTCCTGTGGGTAAATCGCCTCTCTCCAGAGCTTCTCCAGAGATTCCAATCAGGTGAAAAGATTGGGGTTTCAGTTGGATTCCAGCAATATTTTAAAGAATCCGGTGGTGTCTGGAATGACAAGCCTTACCAAGCAGTAGCCGACAAAATTTACTTCGAGCATATTGGTATTGTCCCTATTGGAGCTTGTACTGTCGATGATGGATGCGAAGCTCATCTCGTTAATCAAAATCCTCAAGGAAGTGGTGAAATAACCAAAGACGGAACGCAGGAATGTGGAACCGTATCTAAGCCAAATGTCGTAACTCAAGCAGTAATTGCTGCTCCTGTTGACTCTGAGCCTGAGCGTCCACCTCCGCTGTTCAAGAATCCAGACGAGTTAATAGCTTTCACGAATGGTGCAATGCTGATAAAAGACAACCCTGAGCTGCTTGTTAAGCAGGTCGAGACTGCATTCAACTTCGTGATGGATAATGTGCATGAATATGGATGGTCCATTTTCGACATCAAAGACCCAATTGCTAGGGCTAATGCTATGGCTACTTTCGTGGCCCGTGGTGCAGAAGCCTGGAAATCTGGCGACCCAGTGTTCAGCCCCGTAGTTTCCCAGATTGTTGGTGTCGCCCAATCCCCGGCCCGTAGATCGTGGATGGGCAATAAGGAGGCCCAGATAGTGACTCAATCCAAAAAGCCCGATGAAAAAGATGTAAAGATCAAGTATAGCTATCCTTCTATTGAAGAGAAGGATGGTAAATCCAGCATCGTATGGAATAGCACTGAAGACGAGAAGGAAGCCCAGAAGTCTACTGAGGCCATGCTCAAGCAATTCACCGACACCGCCGCGTCTCTTAAATCCGATGTCGAGAAAGGAGCTGCTGCTGATGGCATAGCCAGGGCACTCCTTATGACAAGCCTCAAGGGCTCTTTGCCGAACCTCAGCGATTCCTCTCTTAAGCGCTACGAGGCCATGGACCTGTCCACTCTCGCTGGGATTGTTGGCGACCTTGGCCAGGCTCCTGCCGGCCTTGGTGATGCTGCCTCTGCAGGTGCTTCTGCTGATGATGGTGGCGAAGGTGATGGATCCGGGCCTGGTGTTGCAGCCCTCCAGACACCGAAACCCGGACATCAGAAACAGGCCCCTACTCCCTACTCTCTCCAGAGGCTCGATCGCAGCAAGAAGATGACTGGGGTTGATGCGATGAAGCGCCTCAGCAAAGAACTCGGAGTAAAGATCTGAAATGTCTCTACAAGGCACAATTGCAGGAGATGCCCCGTGGGCTCAATTCAAGCTCTCTGTCCTGCTGTTTGAGGGCACAATCACCCCTACCACAATTGAGGATACCTATGGCCTCGAAAGGCCCGCCGTAACCAGAGCTGCTAAGCTTGCGGAAGGAGATCTCGTAGAGCTGTATGATGATGTGGCTTTCGTCTACTCATCTATTCCTGATGGCCTTCCCGTCGTAAGAAAGCTCAGTTCGACTGGAGCGTCTTACGTTGGCCGAATCCTGTCCATCGAAAAAGCAGAGCGTATGCCAACCACAGAGGTCTCTACAGTCTCTGCCATGATCTCAGGGAAGCACCTGAGGGTTGCCACAGTCGAGATGCTTGGCATGTCTGGAATGGCTTTGATCGAGGCCACAATCCCTGCCAACAGTGGTGGCGCCCACTCCATTGCAGTTGGAGCACCCACGGCACTTGCGTATGATGTCAGTGATGGGGTCTTCAAGTATGGCACCGGAACAAACAACCAGCTCATCCCTCTGACCCGCCTGACTGGCTCTACTTCCGTAGATGTCACTGGCCCTATCCTCTGTGGCATCGGCCTGAAGACAATTGAGAAGGTGGCATAAAATGTCTGACAAATTCAGTTCCCTCAACACTCTCGAAAATGACTGGCTCCTTCAGCAGGAGCCTTTCGAGACACTCATCATGAAAAGGCTCTCACCCATGTTTGAGTGGCTTGATCTCTTCCCCAAGATGCGTCTCAACGATTCCGACTCTATATCCTGGCCCAAGGAGCAGTACTCTGCTTCCTCCGATCCCAACAAGCGCTTCCCCAGGAGACGCACCTCTGGAGCTGACTTTACCAGGGTGAAGGCATCCAAGCTCACATCTGGCCAGGCTACGCTTGCCCAGTGGGGTTTCGAGTTTGCCGTTGACGAGAAGGCCAGGCGCTACAAGAAAAACCTGGATGTACTCGTCAGGAGCCTAACCAGAAATGCCACCTGGCTTGGTGAATGGGAGAATGCTCTCATCATATCCAACGTAGTCGATGAGACAAATGGTGTCCAGCGCATCACCTCTGGTATGGACTTCTATAAGCGCCAGAAGGTTGCTTGGGGCTCCGATGGCTACAACCCCATCAAAGACCTGCTGCTCTTCAAGTATGACTTTGAGGATGCCAACACTGGCTACAAGGGCACTGACTTCTATCTCAACAAAAAGTCTTACAGGCTCCTCAACGAGTACATCACGGGCATCAATGTCGATATGGAGACCCGCAAGGCTCTGTATGGCACTCCTGTAGCTGGCCAGGGAACCCTCTTCATTCCTCAAGTCAACGCCACAGTCCATGAGGTCTCGTATGGTCTTGTCGAGGGAGATCTTCTCGCCTTGGATCGTAACATGACTCCTTTCACCATCTACTATGACTGGAATCCTGAGTACGGCCCGGCAGAGTCTTTCACTATGGAGAACGGCCAGGTTCTTGACAACAATTTCGGCTTGCACACCCACGAGTACAAGACCGACAAGAACCATGAGTTCATCAAGCAGCTCTGGCTCGACAACGCCATTGCCATCAAGGATTCATCTGGCGGAATGTTTGTCCCTGCTGGCACCTATGGTATCTGAGGTTGATCCATGACTAACTTCATAGTCAAGTTCCTTGACCGAATTGGACTTCGCGGCAGATTGGAGTTTCTGCCGCCTTTCAATTTTGGGAACAACAAACTCTCTGGAGTTGCTGATGGTGAAGCTGATGGTGACGCAATAAACATGGGCCAGCTTGGAGAATTGGCAGACCTTGTTGATGATATAAGCGTTATCCAGATTCCCCTGAGGATCTCCGGAGATGGTGATCTCATTGCTCAGAATGCCATCGCCACATCCAGGGCACCATTCAACTTGACCATCCTTGGTGTCACCCTCATCTCCAGGGAGGCAGCAGCCACGGTAGAGGTGGACATCCTTGCAGGTGCGACCTTTGCCGGAGTAGCATCTCTCGTTGGAGAAGGCACCAAGCCGTCCATCAGCGCAGCCCAGACCTCTGAGAAGACCACTTTCACAGACTGGACTGGAGTTGATGTAGATGCAGATGACTACCTGCAGGCTAAGGTCACTACCGAGACCCCAATTGCTGTAAAGCAGCTTGACATCCTCATCAAGGCTGTCAAGAGGTAGAAAAATATATATGGGTCAGAAGTCTAATAAACCCATAAAACCCATAGGCAGGGCAGCCCATGCTTGCCGTCCAAGCAAGGAAGGCCAATCATGGGGATCTGAATTTATTCTGGCTTGCTCTATGTTCTCTCATGAGGTGGTAAGAATTGCTACTGGGCCTTCTCACTGCGATCAATGTGACGAAAAAGGAGTCATTGCATTTGACTCCAGGGATGTTCCAGTTTGCCTCTCATGTGGCGTTTCTTATGATAATCATCGGCCTAAGCCCCTTGTTCCATTGCCGCCACGTAACCGCCTCAAGTGTGCTAAGAGGTTCATGAGAAGACATTCCCATTAACCTGCAGGTTGGCCTCTTGGCCTATCCTGGGCGCTAAAACCGCCATCATACGGTAGGGTATACTCATTTTTCTAAGAAGGTGATAACCATTCCAAACTCAACTCCTAAATCAAACTCCGGTACTGAATGGCTCGATTGCATAGAATACACTGGCCGAGGTGCCAAAGATCCTGCAGGATACACCATGCCTCAGAGCTGGACCATAAAGGACCTGGTTTCATCGGTCACGGTCCTCCGTGGCAGAAAGATCGTCGAGATCGATCCAGTCAAAGACCTCAGAAATACAGATAAGGTAATCAAGGCCGTCCTTGATGAGAACCTCATCGAAATGCTCTACGGAGAAGATGATAGGGCCATTCTCCTCTCGCCGTCCAATGCCACCCCAAACCTCACCAGGCTGGAGTGGTATCAGAAATATGGCCGGGATGGCCTGAGGACACTGGCAACCTCAGCAATGAAGGGCAACCTTGGTAGAGATCCGTTCAGAATCCCGTAGGTGATTTCATGCTAACTGATATCGAATGCTACATTTCCCTGGTAGTGGCTATCCTCGGAATCCTCGGAAGTGCGTTCACTCTCAAGCAGAAGTCTGACATGGCAGCAAACTTCCTGGAGTTTGCCAAAGACCTCTCGGATCTCCTGGCGTTGGTCTATGCCACAGGCAATGCCGGCACTATCGGTGAAGCGGAAAATGTCAAGAAGATCGTGGGAAAGGTCGAGGAGATCTGGCAAGACCTGGAGGCCCTCGGTCCTGCATTCCAGAAGGTCCTTGAGCAGAAGTCTGCAATTGCTGAGGCTGTTGCAAATTACCAATCAGGGGATGGCAACAAATGAATTACTGGTATCTCATCTTTGCTGTCCTCTTTACGCTCCTGTCATATCTTGTTGTAGTCCTTTGGAGAAACTGCGATCTTTACAGCCAAGAGGCATGTGCAGTAGGCAATCTCCTCATGAGCATCAAATCTCAGGATGTAGAGAGCGACGATGCGGCTGCAGCCAGGGTCCTGAACATGACTCCTGATCAGTACAAGACAGAGCGCGAAAAGGGCCGGATCCTCTTCCATGCCGGTACGAAGGTCTGTGGCATAGCAAATGGGCTCAAGGCACCAATCAGACTCTGGCGGTGAAACTGTGTACATAGAACCTGTCAAGCTATTTAGGGCAACTCTTTACTCATCCCTAATCTTGGCAGCTATGTTCTTTGGGCTGTTTATTCTCTCTGCGTTCTACCAGATCCCAGGAGAATGCAACTCAAACAACCTGCATATAGTCGGCCATGGAGATGTTTACATCCGGCATGATATGCCAGATGTAGCTGACTATGCATCTGGAGAGGACGTAGATGCAGAATACCGCTCTAAGATCCTCTGGGGTATATCTGATTGGGGAGTCAAACGAGAAGACTCAATTTCCAGCGAGTATCACGTTAAGGCTACCTATGAAGATTGGAAGAACAAATTCAGAATAGAAGGCTCTGGTGCTGGAAACAAGATATCTTACACGGCAACCCACCTAAACGGTACTGGAGACTTTGCCTCAGAGATCCATGTCAAGGAGACTGCTGCAGGAGATGACAGCCTGGTGAGCACCATCATGTTTGACACCAGGGATGGATCAGCTCAGATAACTGGCAGGATCATAAATTCCACAGATAACGGCAGGCCGGCGACGTTCGAGGAAGTTGACCTTGTAGGTAAGTTCCTCATTGAGTCTCAGTTGAACATCTCGAAGCCAGCCATAACACCAGAGAACTGGCTTGGGTCTTGTGCAGAACTCAACCATGACATGATCCTAGACGAGGACGTTCCGGACGGGATCTACATCCTCCCTGAAGGATACGAGCTGAACAAGAATCTGCAATTGGTCCCGATCAAACCGAAATAGTTTCAGTATGGGCTTTCATAGCCCTAGCTATCATATTTTTTGCAAGTAATA
>Ga0116171_10005051_pt1 | contig 11678 bp, 6 predicted proteins | sample AD_JPNHW2_MetaG_FD_89798 | JGI IMG/M metagenome (GOLD analysis project Ga0116171, IMG submission 89798) | Active sludge microbial communities of municipal wastewater-treating anaerobic digesters from Japan - AD_JPNHW2_MetaG | ecosystem: Engineered > Bioreactor > Anaerobic > Digestate | place...
GCTGGCTCCGCCCGCATTGGGTTTAAGGGCTGTGAGACGGTCAGCGCGTGCGGTCGCCCCGGTGGCGCGCGGCCTCAGGACGCGCCGCGTGATGAGGCTGCTCGAAAAAAATAGGTAATGTCCAAAGTACAGCTACGACCCCTAGAGCCCGTACTTACCTTAGCCCCCTGACGACGACCCCCGACGCGTCCGCCGCAGACAGAATCCGTTCGAGCCATTCGGTCTTCAGGCTGATCCCCTTCGCATCCGGCGCGATGCCGTGAGAGACGAGGGAAAGCAGCTCAGCGCGCGAACCGGCACGGTTCATCGCCCGTAAGACGTCCTCGATGTCCGTATGATAGCTCTCGCCCAGGATGACGTTAGAGATGTTTCGCTCAGCCAGGTGTTCACGAGTCGGGACGAAGAACGGATCCACCTCGGCGACGGGATGCCACCGCTCGAGCTTCTCGCCCTTCGGATCATAAGGATTCGGGCTCTTCACGCCCGGGATCGAGCCGCGCAGGCGCGTAAACCCGTGTCGGGCGAACAGCGCGTCGGACGCCTCGCTGTGGCGACAGTTCGGATAGGCAAAAGAGCGAACGGGGATGCCCACGGCCTTGCAGGCGACGATCTGGGGATTCATCTCGACCTCCCAGTACTCCTCTTCGCCCATTTCGGCGACGGCCGTATCGGCATTCCGGTGCCGTAAGCCGTGCAACGCGATCTCATGGCCCTGCCTCAGCGCCTTGCGGGCAAAGACGACGGCATTCGTGTCGATCTCTCCGCTGATGCAAAACGTCGCCGTCGCCCCGTATCTCCCGAAGAGCGGGAAAGCGCGCTCCCAGTCCGCCAGGTTCCGGTCGTCGAAGGACAGCGCGACAACGCCATGATGCGGCCAGGATTCGGCCTTGAGCGCACAATCCGCCGCACAACCGTCATAATCAGTCACCCGCAGGATGCCCCGGCGTTCCATTTCGGCGATGCGGTCGAGATGCCGGGAGAACGACGTACGGTCGGGGAACGAACACCAGCCGCCATGATCCGCAGCCGAGACGCCATGATGCAGGAGGTCCATCCGCAGACGGCCCTTCGCGACCTCATTCGTCACGACGTCCGCAACGCGATCCTGGTTGGCTGACCCGAAGTTATGGCGAGTGACGTCCATCTGCCGAAGGTTCTCCTCGCGGCATAGACGCGCCGTCTCGGCGTTCTGCTGCATGTACGGCGCGCACATCAGCCGCGGCGCAAACCCCGTCCGGTCGGCGATCTCGTCTCGCGAACGGGCGATCTCACGGCGGGCCTCGTCCGCCTTTCCCGCCTTCAGGAGCGCCCGCAGGTTCGGATGGCTCGCCGTGTGTGTCGTCACCTCGTGCCCGCGGCGGACGAGTTCGCGCACTTCGTCCCACGTCAGGTACTTGTCGCTCTTCCCGACCCAATCGGTGACGACGTTGAAGACGCCGCGCCAGCCGCGTTTTTCCAATTCGGGCGCGGCGATCAGCAGATGGTCCTTGAGCCCGTCGTCAAACGTCAGCACAACGCGCATCGGCTGCGACCGTGCGCCTGGAATCCAGTAGAGCAGTTTTTCGGCGTGCGCCGTATCCTCCGGCGACACACCCCTGGTATACAGCTCGGCCGCGGGATCCACCTCCGGATCGCGACAGCCGTCCGTCGCATACTTCGGACAGGACGCGTACGGCAGGTTGAAGAAATAGGCGCCAGTCGCCCCCTGACGGCAATAGTGTTCGACAAGTCCGCGCAACGCGGCCGGAAACTTGCGGTAGTCCAACTTGGCGGGAATGAAACTGCCCGTCCCCGGCACGAGCCGAACATTCGTACCCTTCAGCTGCGCCAGCCAGTCCTTGACAGGCAGGTCCGGCACCGCATAGCCGAATCCGTCCGGCACGATCACGTCCATCAATCCCGCTTTCGCCCAGGCGATGACGTTGAAGCCGAGGGACTCGGACTCGGCCGGCGACGCATGCATGCGCACGGCCAGCCCCATCTTGCGTCCGTGCTTTCTCCCGGCCTCGTCGACGATGCCGCGCACCGTTCGGATGAAATCGTCCATGATCGGCGCGTCCTCGCGCTCATGCCCGTAACGGAAGGCGTTACCGAAGCGCAGCCAGTCGAGCTCGATGCCGTCCGAATCCCAGCGCTCGGCGATTTCGCGGATTTGCGCGAGATTGTACGCACGGACCTCGGGACGTGCGAAGTCCAGCTGCCAGCTGTGCCAGCCATGCTTCGCCTCGCCAGGCTCGATGCGCCATTCGGGGTGCGTCTTATAGAAGGTCGTGTTGCGGAAGTAGGTAACGTCATCCCCCCAGTGCACGTCATTCATCCGCATCGAGATCCACGGACTCACGCCCTTCTCCCGGCACCGCCCGATCCAGACCCCGTACGGATCGATGCCGGCATCGAAGAGCTTCTTGGCGTTCACGGCCCAGCGGTCGTGCGTGCCGTCCGGATGCGTCGCCGTGTCCTTCCGCGCACGGTCGTTCAAGCCCGCCCAGATAGGCTCCCACGTCTTCGAGCCATAGCTCGTGCGCTGTCCGTTGACACACATCACGAAGTGCGTCACCTTGCCGCGCAGAACGTAATCGAGGTAGTCCGTCAGGCCCTTCTCCGTCATCTCGGACGAATCGCACTTGAAGAAGTGGTCGTTGTCCTCGTTGACGACGAACCAGAAATCGTCCGACGCCAGACCTGCCGACGCAATGAGCGTCCACGCGGCTGTCAATCCGGCTTTTAGTTTCATGCCCGTCCCCTTGTCAATCTGTCAGTTCTTCGGCAAAACCGTAGACATAGCCGTTTTCGGAAACGCCCCCGAAACAGCAACATCCCGTCAAGGCCACCGCCAGGCCCGCCAACTGGAAAACCACATTTGTCTTAACCATTTACCATGCTCCAGTCAATTTTTTCGCACATCACCGATAAGTTAACATACCAGACTCTCGCACCGGCGTCAGCCGTCTGGCGCGCCAAGTGACGGCCGGAATCTTCTCGACCGGCTCGCGGACCATGCACGAGACAAGCCGTCCGCCTTCCATCCTTGCGGAGACGACAGCACCGCCTTGTGCGCGAAAATTATCGAACGATCCCGTAAAATCGTCCAGAACGGCAGGAAAAAGACGGATTTCACCTCCCCAGCTCTGCAACAGCGTTTCCGTCGACAGGAGCAAGAAGGCCCCCGCCCCCTCGAGAACGGGCGGGACAAGCGCCTTGCTTCGCGCACTGTAGGTGAGGTCGTCCGGTCCACGACGGGACCATTCGACGATCTTGCCGAACGGATCACGGCGCATCAATCTGGGCGCACGGGCGACGTTTGCCTTCATCTGACCGGGCGTCAGGTCGGTGACAATGATCGGATTGTGCGAAAAGAGTCCGCTCGGCTTTCCGAAAGCCGCGTCGAACGCCTTCATCGCCTCCCAGCCGCGCACGCCCCCATACAGACGGAGTGTCGTCATGCCCTGATAGAACGCGCTCCATTCGTGAACCGGATGCGGCTCGTCCGTCTCGTAGGACATCTCGATGGCGTAATCCCTGACGTAGCGAAGCGTCCGCTCGGCCTTCTCGCGGTCAACGTCGGCCTCGGTCGGGAAGAACGGATAGAAGAGATGTCCGCCGTACATGTAATGGTCGGCCGGCACGTCCGGCCCGCACCACCAGCCGCCGTCGGGATGCACGGCGATCTTCGGATAATGCGCAAGGATTCTCTTCCACTCGGCACACTCTGCGGCATCGCAGCCGAATCGCGTGGCCGCCTCAACCGCCGTCTCCAGACACGGCCGCAGACAGGCGACGGTCGCCGTATCGTCCCGGCTGCCGGTGAAGATCTCGGGCGGCACGGACCAAAGGGTGTGCCAACCGCCCTTCTCATCATACGAACCCGTCGCGACATAGAACCGAACGAATTCGCGCAAGACCGGATACATCTCCCTGAGCAGAGACTCATCCTGCGAATAACGCCAGGCCAGAGCCAGGACGAGCCCCGAATAGGCACTGCCGCACAGCGTGTAGCGGTACGATGACGTCGGGTTCTCAAACCCGAAAGGATTCATGTTCAGCGGCAGACAGGCTCCCTCGACGCCGAGAATCTCGCGCGTATGCCGCCGGATCTCGTCCATCCCCTGCGCATACGTCTGGAGGAACGGACGGACGAACTGCGCACGGTTCAGCGGAAAGAACGGCATCATCGGAATCTGTACGTTCTGGTCGTGGACATAACAGTTCGACCCGTTGCCCGGAGTACCGCCGCCCAACGGCCCGTAGGTCAGTCCGTTCAAGGCCGGCATCGGAGCGCGGCCGAACTGCGCGGCGAGCGCATAGAGCGCATAATGCCACCGCGTGTCGACCGCCTCGTCGCTCGCAAACGTCGCACGTCCGCCCTGACGCCAGAAGTCCGACCACCACCGACGGTTGTCCGCACGGAGACACGCGAATCCCTCCCTCGCCGAACGCCGAACGGCCTCGACGGCGGCCGTTTGCGGATCCGCCGCGTCACGCGACGTACGGACGGCCAGGAAGAGCTCGTCAAGTTTGGACATCTGGGTGCGGACACAAACGCTCTTGCCCAAAACACGCGTATGACCCGATACGGCGAGCGCGACGGCATACGTACCACCGCCCGGCAGCCCCTGCGAGAACGAAACGACGCCATCCTCCTCCTTCCAGGCAAACGGGAGGAGGTCAAGGCGATGGTCGTCGGGACGACAGAGCTCGACGACGACAGCGCGGTCCGGATCTTCCGGATCGGCCACCTTCACTGCGAGCACGTCCCGCGAACGCTCGACGAGCGAAACGGCCCGGGGACTGAGCGACGGCGAACGCATCGTTTCCTCCAGTTCGCCCGTCTGCGTGTCGAGGACCTGACACGTCTCCGGCAGCGACGGCATCGACCAGCCGACGCCACCCCAGAAACGCACGCGCAGAATCGCTGCGGACATCGAGACCGTAAGCCGGTCGCCGTCAGCCGGTCCCTTGATGGAACGCCGCTCGTCCCCGTCCAGAAACGCCACGGAATGTCCGGCATTCGTCCGGACACAGGCCATCACCTCGTCATGCGGCGTGTACCGCATGTCAAAGACACGCGCATCCACCACGTCGTTGCGGTTGACGAGCCACTCGAGATGTCCGGGCGCGTAGGCCATGACCCCCGTCGCACCGTCGCCGAGAAAGAGTCCGTCCTGCCAGATCTCACCAGCTGTCTCGCGCAAGAACACGGGAGATGTCTCGCCCCGAAGCCCTCCGAGTAGCGACAGCAAAAGCAGCGCGCCCAGTCGAATCAAAGACCTGTCATTCATCATAAGACTTTGTGAACGGATGGAAAATGTCCTGGGACGGAACAGCGCCGAAGACCGCATCCAGCGTCCGCTCGTTATCCGCCGTCTGCGGCATCAGGTCAAACGACCCGCCCAGCCGCTCGCCGACACGGACGGTCCGGTGGATGCCGTGCAGCGTCCAGTCGTCATTCGTGTCGAATGAAGCATCGCGCGGGTGTCCGTTCGTGCGGACGATCAGCGTGTTTTCGCAGATGCGGCGAACCGCCTTCGAGACGTCGAACACATGGGCGTTGTACGAACTCGTGAAGACGGCCACGGGACATCCGTTCAGCGTAACCGAGGCACCGAACTGCACGCCGTCCAGTGACAACACCCCAGCCGGCTCCGACGGTATCTGGGGAAATGCCGTGAGGACGGCGAACAAGCAGGCCGAAAATCCCGTCATTTCAGCCGTCCCGTGTAGGCCTCGACACCCGACTGGTCGATGCGTGTCTTGAAGAACTTCTCCGCCGCCTGGGCGTTACGCTCGCGGAACGCATAGCAGTTGCCGCCCGTCAGCTGGACGACGAGCAGCTGCAGCTGCTTGCGATGCCAGTTGACGAGACACTGGTTCGCCCACGCGCCGCCATGACCGAACCAGGCGTCCTCGCGGTCCTCGACAGGGGCGATCAGGCCAAGCGAATAGCCCTCGAAACCGGCGGGACGCGAGGACTTCGCGAGCAGGTTCCTGACCGTCTCCTCCTTGAGGAGGCGCACGCCGTTCTCGCCAAGCCCAAGATTCATGAGCATCTTGTAGAACTTGAGCTGGTCGCGCGCCGTCGTCCAGAGGCCGGCCCCGGCCGAAGGGAAGACGCGATCATCGCCAAACGGCGGCTGCATGGACGGGTTCGGCGCGGCCTTCACGGCCAGCTTCCCCGCGGCATACCGGTAGAAGCCGATGCGGCGTTTCACCTGGTCCTCCGTCGGCCAAAAGGTGCTCGACGTCATGCCGAGCGGTTTGAAGACGCGTTTCTCGAGGAACGTCTCCCACCGCATGCCGCTCACCTGCTCGACGACGGCTGCGGCGATATCGATGCCGGCGTTCGAATACTGCACCTTCGTGCCCGGCTCGAACAGGAGCGGTTCGGACGCCATGACGGCGGCCACGCTCCGCAAGGGCATGCGGCGCGACCAGCCGCCCATCGCATGGAAGTTCGGCACTTCGAACGGCAGCCCCCCCGTATGGTTGAGACACATGCGCACTGTCAGCTTGTTCTTCGCCTTGGCAAGCGTCCGCACACCGTTTGTCTCCGAAACCTTCACAAACAGGTTCTCAAACTCGGGCAGATAACAGGAGACGGAATCGTCGAGGCGGATCTTGCCCGCCTCGACGAGCATCGCCGCCGTCACGCCGCAGAAGCCCTTTGTCTGCGAGCATTGCTGAAACGGATCGTCCAGCGTGATTTTGCGTTTGGCTTCCACGTCGGCATAGCCGAAACAGGCAATCTCCTCCCGCCCGTCATCGTAAAAGACACTGATCGCTCCCGGCAGCTCGCCCGTCTTCAGAAACGGCTCCCAGGCATCCTGTGCGAAATGCGTTGCCTGCTCTTCTGAAAAACCTCCCAGTGCCATCGCACAGGCCACGGCGGCCAACACGCCTCTTCTCATCTTCCTCACTTCCCCTTCGGCGGCTTCACTCGCCTGAACGCCAGTCGGTCGACCGCCATCAGATTCTTCTTCTCTGATCCCGGAAACGCCGCCGGGCCCTCCAGTCGCACGCTCACCCACGCCTCGTACCAGTTCGGGTCGACCGTCAGGCCGTCCGCCAGGATATAGTAGCTCCTGAGCTCGATGCGGTTAAGCCAAGAACTCGGGAACCAGAAGCCGGTCATGTTTCCGAAATGGGCGATGCCGAGCCTCTGCCAGCAATACTTGCCCTCGGTCATGCCTTCCGCGACGATCTTGAAGGGATAGTGGTCCTTCGTACCCCAGTCGTAGATGCCGCAGCCGGTCGGATACTTGTAGGGATAGTCGCCGAACCGCGCGAAAGTCGTCATGCCGCGCTCGGACAGCGGATCCTTGTCCTTGTTCCACGAACGGTGGTAGTCGACGCAGGCAAGCTCGTCCGCCGGCACCTCCTTCAGTTCGGGCGGCATATCCTTGAACGAGAGCGACATCAGCTCGAACGTGTCATAGGCGTCCTGACGGACCTTCGCGCGATCAGCCGCACAGACGAACCCCTCGGCCGCATACTGTTCGGAACACTTCAGGTAGAGTTCCTTCGTCGCGGCCAGGGCGGCTTTCTCGTTCGGATCAGGCATGATGAGACGTATCTGCTCCAGCAACGCGCCAGCCAGGGCTTGGGCGACCCGCGCGCGACAGGGTTTCGGCCCGTCTGCCACGCGCGCATACGCCTTCTTCAGCAGGTCGACGAGTTTCGCAATGTTCTCGCGCGTGAGCCAAGGCAGGCGGCGGACATGCCAGTCGTAGGCGGTCGGTGCGGGATTGTCAAAGCTAAGATGCCGCGTGTACTCGATCGCCGCCCGCATCTCGCGCGCCGCCGGCCCGTACATCTCGCACGCCTCGTCGATCAGCGCATCGACATTGGCGGACGGATTGACGTAAAGCTGGCTCAGCAGATAGTAGTTGACGAGGTAGAACGGCTGACGCTTGTATTCCGTCTCCATGAAGACCGAGTCGACGCCGGCCCGGCGAAAGAGCTGCGCGTCGCCCGCAAAGGCGTCAGGACACGTATCGAGGCTGCTTTCGCCATAGAGCATGTAGTCCCAGAGCTGCACGTTCTTCGTGAGCGTGCACCAGTCGGCGAGCTCCTGCGCTTGCTTGTAGTTGAAATGCCCTTCCGTCGCGAGCGGACGCGTGTGATCCGAGAGACTGTACACGTCGCACCACCGTATGATGACGTTCGGCTCGACGGCGATCGTGCCGGGCTTTGGCGCACAGCCCGTCGAGACGTAGGCGAACGTCCGGATCAGGACGTCCGGATGCTTCTTCGCGATTTCGCGCGCCAGCCAGTTGACGCACTCGAGCTGCAGGCCGGCGTCGCCGCCCTCCTTGTGTCCGCCCTCGACGCGATTGTACCTGGCAATCACCTTCTTGCATTCGGGGCACAGGCAGATGAAGTCGGAGTTGTCCATCTGCGAGAAGTCGTAGACACACGGATACCCCTTCGGCTTCTGCCGGCGATCGTTTGCGACAAACCGCTCGAGAGATTCGAGCGCGACGCGCCACATGTCGCGGTTCGAGAAGCACAGCTGGCTCTGCGCATTTGGAACGGCCGTGCGCTTGCCGGCGGAATTCATCGAAAAATACTCGGGATGCTCCTTGAAGTACTTCGCCGGCGGCACGTAGTCGTAGAAACTGTGGCAGCTCTTCGCCTGCGCAGAGAGGCGCCGCGTTCCCGCGTCCTGCGACGGAGGGAACTCGGGACAGCGCCGGCGGCGGGCGAACGTGTCCCAGACGGGCGCCTCGGTCGCGCTGACCATACTCATGTATCGGACGCCATGGAAGATGCCGCGGTCGTAGACGGCCGGCTTCACCGTCACGTCGCAGACCGGAACCGTCTTCTCCGGATCGACGACATGCGGATCCTCGCCGTCCGGCGACAGGAACCGGTAGCCGCAGAAGCGCTCGACGAACTCGGTCATCGCAAACGACGCGCCCATGCCGGTCGTGCCGAAGACAAACGCCTTGCCCGGCACGACCTTGACGCGCCAGTCGCCGTTGCGCATGTCCTTGCCGTCGATACCTGCCATCCGAGCCGCCTTCGTGTCACCGAGATAGACGACGGCCTTCGCACCGGCGGGGACGTCCGTCTCGGCGACAAGCGGAACCGTCCGTCCCGTCACCTTGGCGAGCACGTTCGTCAGGTCGTCCGCGGCGTCCCGTGTCCACTTCCGGCTTTCCTTCTCTCCACCCGTCTCGAAATTGACCGCGACGACGGCATTGGCCAAACGCAGGCCGACCGTTTCCTCCGCACATGCATTCCCGCACGACACCCCAAGCGCCACGCACGATGCAACTGCTGAAATTCTCATCTTTCGCTCCTGAATTTACCGGACGCTAATCATCAGGCCATCCGGATCCGGCAGTTCGCCCGCACCGACGTCAATGGCCAGGCGTGCGATGCGACGCTGCCCGTACAGGTCGACCGTCCGTTCCTCCGGAAACGCCGACGGGAAGTTGGTGAGGTAGCCGTTTTCACCGGCATCCGTCAGACAGCACGAGAACTTCGGAATGAACGTGCCGTCCTTGAACTCCAGCGCCTGTTGCTTCACCAGCGAACCGTCATACAGATGATACCCGGCGACGCCGGCATAACTTCCGATTGCGCTCGGGAAATAGCACCGGTAGAATGGCGTGAGCGTGCTGTCCTGAGCCGAGGCGATGACGCAGTTGTACGCCGTGCAATACGTCACCTGCGAGGATGATTCGCGGAACGCGCTGGACGTGTCCATGATCGTGCAGTTGACGACATTGTAGCAGTCGTGGACCGAATACGAACCACTATTGCCGTAGATGGCGCAGTTGTAGAGATTGAGCCGCTGCAACCCCGCGTAGGAAATCGTCCGGTTCCCGGACACGCGACAACGGATGAGTCCGCTGCGTCCGCCGGTCTTAACGGTCACTTCTTCGTCACCGGCAATCGCATGGATGAGTCCGACGCAATTGGTGATGAGGCAGTTGATCAGGTAGTTGCCCTCGCCCGTGCAATGCGCGGCCGCACAACCGTCATAGCCGGAGGAAGATGTCGTACCATTCACATAGACGCGCCCGCCCGCCAGCGTCAGGTTCTTGAGGACGCACCCGCCGACAAGCTTCGCGCACCGCACAGCGTTCGTGCCGCAGCCATACGCATTCACCACCTGATTCTCAAGAGGCGCGTCGGCGCCCCGGATGACGACATCCTCCGGCTTCTCGCCGAGACCTTCCACCGTCACCCCCGCCTTCACCACAACGCGGTTCAACGTCCGCGCATCGCCGTTCGTGACCACGCCCTCGGCATACGTGCCGGGTTTCAGTAGGACCGTGTCGCCGGCACCCAGCCACGGATGAGCCATCACGCCGGCCAGGGTCTTGAACGCCGATGTCGGCTGGCGTCCGTCGTTGCCGTCGTCGCCGTTGACCGGATCAACGTAGAAGGACTTCGGCGTCGGATCGAACTCGTACGCGCCGATGTCGATCCGCGCACCCTGAATGCGCGTATTCTTGACGTGGTCGACCGGACTCTCCGCCTCCCAGACATTCGTCGCCCATTCAGTTTCTGCCGAAGTAGAATACGACGCGGCATAAAACTCGTTCGTTCCAGCGTCAAGGGCGACACTGCCCGGCAGCGGCTGGTAATCGGCATCCAGATTGACTTGGGCCGCCGTCACCTTGCGTGAGCCGTCAAGGATGTTGTTCGAGCCGATGTCCTGCCCCACCAGCAGACAGTTACAGGCCGTGATCGTCCAGTACGAGCCCAAGATGATGGAGTTGTAATACCGACGCTGGGTCTCGCCTGTTGAACCGGAAGCACAATAACTCGTGCAATTCGAGCCGACCACGCCGTTCACGAAGGCATACGGACGATAGGTCTGATACGAACCGCCGTAATTGTAATCGACAATGCAGTTGTAATAAGCGCCATTGCTGACGCCACCCCAGTTGGTGATGCGGTTGTGGATGAACTTGCACCGGTAGTATGTTCCGGCAAAGGTAATCGCATACGTGCACCCGACATTGTTGGAGATCATGCAGTCGGTGATAACGGACGTATTGCGCAACGCCGTGTTATTCCAGTTTCCCTCGCAGTTGACAGCAGCACCCTGTTCCGAACTGTTGTCATTGTCAGCCGTTGCCTTCACGTGTCCCCCGCACAAGGTAAAGTCATGCAGCCGAGAACCTTGCTTCATGTAAACACAGCGCACCGCGTTCGTGCCGTTACCATAACTGCCGACACGGTTTTCTTCGGGCGCGGGAGCGCCTTCGATAAACGTCACCTCCCGTCCTTCGTCGGCTGTCAGCGTCACGCCTGCGGGGATCACGACGCGGTTCAGCGTGCTTTGGACCGACTGTCCCGACAACTGTGCAGTCATCGTCCCGTTGGTGTAGTGTCCGCGCGCGGCATGGACGATGTCGCCCGATGTCTTCGCCACGGCCATGACACCAGCCAACGTGAGTTTGGGGCCGTGCGTCCCGTCCCAGACTTTCGCCCTGCCGTCGTAGCTGTCGCTGGCCTTCGTTTCGTCGGGATTGACGTAGTATTCGGTCGCACCCCATGCAGACATGCCTCCCAACGCAAGACATAGTCCGATAACGGTAACGAGCGCAGTCGCTTTTTTCGTTGAGGCTCTTGCAAAACCCCCCGGACGCTGCGCCTGACGGCTTGCGCCCGGGGGGTTTTGCAGGATTTTTGCTGGCGCGGCGGGTCCGGCGCGGGAC
>Ga0116171_10005052_pt1 | contig 11677 bp, 8 predicted proteins | sample AD_JPNHW2_MetaG_FD_89798 | JGI IMG/M metagenome (GOLD analysis project Ga0116171, IMG submission 89798) | Active sludge microbial communities of municipal wastewater-treating anaerobic digesters from Japan - AD_JPNHW2_MetaG | ecosystem: Engineered > Bioreactor > Anaerobic > Digestate | place...
CAGTACGAACGGCCCCATTTCGGTGGCGCGCGCGGGGTGATCCTTGCGCAACGGGTGTCCGACCCAGGTGTCGGGCATCAGAATCCGACGCAGGTTGGGGTGTCCCTCGAACCGGATGCCGAACATGTCCCAGACTTCGCGCTCGTACCAGTTGGCCGCAGGCCAGAGACCCGTGAGAGTCGGCAGCGAGAGCCCATCCGGAGACAGGGACACCTTGACGCGAATATCGGAATTGCGGTCCATCGAGAGGAGGTGGTACACCCCCGTGAAATCTCCCGATGGGTTTCCCTCGTCCCGTTTCGCCCGCGCCCGCTCGTCAATCGCCGTCAAGTCGAACAGCATCCGGTAGGGAGCCGGCACTTCCTCCTTCAGGAAACGCAAGACCTGCTGGAGATCGTCCCCCGGAACCCAGACCGTCGGAATCCCATCGCGTGACGGCTCGATGCCGAAAGTGGTTCCGGGGAAACGGACCTGGAGTTCGTTCAGAATTTTCGGACAATCACCCATCAAATCTCTACCTTAGACCTCATCCGGTTCGCGTAAATGACCCGTCCGCCGCCGTTCTTCCCGTTTTACATCACGCAACACGGGCGTCTGGGGCTTCACCACCCCCTGCGGTCCCACCACCCAACTCAGGGGACGCTGCTCGCGGCCCACGTATTCCCGCAGCAGACACAACCCTTCCATGAACGCCTGCGGACTCGGGGGACAGCCGGGAATGTACACATCCACCGGCAGAATCTTGTCCAGCCCCTGAACCACACTGTAGATGTCGTACATCCCACCGGAGTTCGCGCACGCCCCCATCGCAATCACCCAACGCGGTTCCATCATCTGGTCGTAAAGACGCCGGATGATGGGGGCCATCTTGATAAAGGGCGTCCCCGCAATAATCATCAGATCCGCTTCGCGCGGAGTTCCCCGAATCACCTCGGCCCCGAAACGGGCAATGTCGTACTTGCTCGTCAGGCTCGTGGCCATCTCGACGAAACAACAGGAAAGCCCGAACCCGAAGGGCCAGATCGAATTCTTCCGCCCCCAGCCGAGCAGATCGTCCAACCGGGCCAGAAGAAAAGGCCGGGGGGCCGGCTCGCCAAAAGCCTGACCCAATACGCGGACGGTTTTGGACTCGATGGATTCCGACCCCATCTTTCACCTCACGAATCAACAAGAATCCCGCAAGGATACCCAGCCATCTCGCAACGACCGGGCACCCTCAATTACTCCGACTTAATCGTTCTCTCCAAGGAAGGAAGCCCCTGCTCTTTGGTTCGATCCCGCCGTCCCCAGTCCAGTGCGCCGATTTTCCACACATACACCAGCGCAGCCAGCAGCAGAACAATAAAAACGACTGCCGAGACATATCCGGCCCAACCCACTTCCCGGAACGCCACCGCCCAGGAGAAAAGAAAAACACTCTCCAGGTCGAACACCACAAACAGCATCGCAACCAGATAGAACCGGACCGGGAAACGCGCGCGCGCGGAGCCGGTCGAAACGATCCCCGACTCGTAGGGCTCATCCTGGGCATGGTCCGCCCGCCGCTGTCCCAGGACATAGGACAGACCCACCATCCCGACCGTGATCACCAGAACCACGGCGGCGTAAACGAGAATCGGCCAGACCGGTGAAACCATCCTGTCGTCCCTCTTTCGGGTCCGATTACTTGACCGTCTCCAGCGTGATCTCCGTCCCTTTCAGGCCTTCCGATTCCGCGGTCAGACGTACTTTCCCGGTCTCTCCCGCTTTTGTGCGCAGAATCACCAGACACAGGCCATTGTAGGCCAAACGCTGCGACGCCTGGAACGACTCGAAACTGGTGGCGTCCCCATTGTCCACTCCGGCGATCTCGGCCGGTCCCTCGACCTTGAACTTCACCCGATTCTTCGAGCGGGGGACAGTCAACCCGGCCTTATCCGTGATGCGAACCGTAACAAACGAAAGATCCTGCCCATCCGCCGTCACTTTCGAGCGATCGGCCGTCATGGCCACCGCCGCCGCTTCTCCCGAGGTCTTCACGGTGTCTTCGGCCCACTTCTTCCCGTTCTTGTAGGCGACCACCTTCAATTCACCCGGCTGATACACCACATCGTCCCAGCGAATACGATACGTGAGTTTTTCCATCTTCTTGCGGCCGAGCGACTGGCCATTGAGGAACAGTTCCGCCTCGTCGCCCGAGGTGTAGAGATGGACCGGCGTCACCTGTCCGACGCGTTCCGGCCAGTTCCAGTGGGGCAGCAGGTGCGCCATCGGCAGGTCTGGACGCCAGCGGGCCTGGTAAATGTAATAACGGTCCTTGGGGAATCCGGCCAGGTCAACGATCCCGAAATAGCTGCTCCGCGAGGGAACCTTGATTTTTCCGATTTCTTCCAGTTGCTTCTGCATCTGCGCCTTCTGGGCCGGATCCTGGAAGTTCAGCAGATTGGTCACATCGCTGCCGTAGGGGGTCGGTTCTCCCAGGTAGTCGAAACCCGTCCACACGAACTCGCCAAACGCGGCGGGATTTTCGTCCAGCGTCTTGAACTGATCGTCCGGCGGATAGGCCCAGCCGGGAGCGTCCACATCGTAGGAAGTGACCTGGAAATTGGCCTCCGCATCCCGTCCCCGCTTCACCGGGAAGAAGTATTCCCCACGGGAACTGATACAGGACGACGTCTCGCTGCCATACAACGGCTTCGTCAGATAATCCGGATGCTTGAGAAATCTGGCATAGACGGGCAGGTTGTAATTGATCCCCATCACATCCAGATACTTCGCAAATCCGCTGTCAATGGCGCCGTTCGCGTCGTTGCACCCCGCCGACACGGGACGGGTGGGATCTTGCGCGTGGACAATCGCCGCCAGATGTTTTGGAAATTCCGGCTGGCGCTGTTCGAGGATTTCGTTCCCGATGCTCCACATGAACACGCTCGGGTGGTTGCGGTCACGCCGCACCATCGCCTGCAAATCCTTCACGTGCCACGCATCGTAGAGTTTGTTGTAATCCTTCGCCACCTTACCATGCTTCCAGCAATCGAACGCCTCATCAAACACCAGGAATCCCATCCGATCCGCCAGTTCCAGAAGTTCCGGGGACGGGGGATTGTGCGACGTGCGCAAGGCGTTGTCCCCCATTTCTTTCAGAATCTCGAGTTGCCGCTCGGTCGCCCGCAAATTCACCGCGGCCCCCAGCGCACCCAGATCGTGGTGGTTGCACGTTCCGTACACCTCCAGCCGCTTGCCATTCAGTTTAAACCCGTCGCGCGCCGTGAACTCGAGCGTCCGGAAACCGAACGGCGTGTCGTAGGCATCCACCTCTTTCCCCCCGACCGACACCACCGTCCGGGCCAGGTACCGGTTCGGCGTCACCGTGTCCCACCGCTTCGGCTTCGCCACCGAACCCGCGAGCGTGGCGGTCGTACAGCCTCCGGCGGGAACCTGGATCGTGGATTCCTCGCAGGAAGCGACTTTCGCGCCAACTTCATTCTTCGAGGAGTACTCGAAAACATCGGTCTGAACTTTCGCTTCCACCGCGTCCTTCGACTGGTTCTCCACCGTCACAGCCATCTTCATCTTACCCGCCGCGTCCGTAATTTCCGGAGTCGTGACATACGTTCCCCACAGCCCGACATGGACCGGGTCGGCCTTGACCATCCGGACGTGGCGGTAGATACCGGCGCCCGGGTACCAGCGCGAGTCCCAGTTCACCGTGTCGAGCCGCACAGCCAGGACATTCTTCGCGCCGAACTTCAGGTACGGCGTCAGGTCCATCCGAAACGAATTGTACCCATACGGCCAGGTTCCCACATACTCTCCGTTGAGCCAGATTTGGGCATTGGCCATCGCGCCATCGAAGTCCAGGAAAACCCGCTTGCCCTGGTCGGACGCCGGAACCTCGAAGTGCTTGCGGTACCATCCGATGCCCCGCCACGGCAGTTTGCCCGTGTTGTTGTCCAGATCGTCCCGGAACGGGCCCTCGATCCCCCAATCGTGCGGGACCGACAGGCTACGCCACTTCGAGTCGTCGAACGCCACCGCTTCCGCCGAAACGCCCGCCGTGGCTTCCAGTTTATTGACGATCGCCTTACCGTCAGCGTCCGTCAGTTCCACCTCGGTGATCGAAGCCCATTTCCCACCTGGCAGGCCGGTGGTCTGAATACGCAGATATCGGTATTCCCCCTCGACCTTCAGCTCGACCCCGTCCTTTTTGTCGTTCTTGCTCTGATCGGACAGAACCTTCCAGTCCTTGTTGTCCGCCGAGCCCTCCACCACGTACTGATACGCCAATGGCAGTTCCCACGAGACCTTGACCGTCCCCAGTTTCACGGGTGTCTTCAGGTCAATCGTCAGACTCTGTTTGGGCGCCCCCCCTTCCGCGCACCAGCGCGTGGTCTTGTCGCCGTCAAACGCCAGCTCGGGGAGATTCCCCTTGCTCTCTTCCGAGGAAGACGCGGACACCGGAAACAGCCATTGCTTTCCCACCGGTTCCGGAAGAGTCGTCTTGTCCGGCATGGGACCGAACCGCTGGAATTTCCAGTCGCTGTCGAACGATGAAACCTCACGCCCAAATCCCGATGCAGGCAGACACACGGACGCGATCAGTAAAGCCCCCAACAGATTTTTCATGACACACGATTCTCCTTTTGATATGCGCTTGTATGCGACACCCGGCAGGAAACGTTTCCTGCGAACCATCCTGTTGAATCAGGCGTACCCCATTTTTTCCCGGAACGAATCCTCGCAGGTCTCCCGCCAGAAATCGAGATTGAGCAGCAGATCCAGATGTTCGAGATACACCTCATCAATCTTCGTTGAACCCAGACCGGTCATCCCCTGAAGAAAACCGTTCACCAGCACGTTGGCCACATGAACCGCCGTGGGGGGATTGAACCGGCTGGCCCGGCTTTCCGAAGGATCGTGATGGAAAAACAGGACATCAATCAGCGAATCGTCCAGATTCCAATACCGCAGCAGGTGCGCTCCCGCTTCCGCATGCGAAGCCTGCATGCACTTCAGTTCGGCCTGTTCCATCGGCATTTCCTCGCTGGCCGACAGTTCCAGAGCCCGGGCATATCCCTTGGGATTGAAGGCCGCCATAAGCGGCTTGCCCAGATCGTGCAGAAGCCCCCCGATGAACGCGTCGTTGATCACCTGCCGGGCCAGCGCCACCTCCTCCGAGTCGGACTCCCCCTCGGGAATCACGATCTCCGACTCGGTGATCCACTTCGCAAAGAAAGCCACGGTAAAACTGTGATTCCAGAAATCCTCGGACGAAAACCCGTCCATCTCGACCGTGTCCAACAGCGACACCGTGTGGCAGAAAATCGCCAGCGCCATAACCACGTCCAGCCCCAGAATCTCGACCGCGTCCGCGGCTTCCATATCGAGGGGCGCTTGAGGCCCTGCGCTCAGTTTGGCCAGCAGAAACGCCTTCTCGCACATGCCCGGATCGGACGCCAGACGCTCCGCCACCTGAACCGCCTCGAGCGTCCGGTCGCGAATCCCTTCGATCAGGTCCCGATAGGGCGATTCCGCGTCTGGAAGCGATTCGATGGAAGACGTCATCTTGCGCAGGTCCACCGTTCGCAGCAACCGCTCGATCTGACACGCCCGGGACACCGCCATCTTCAGCGTTTCCATGTCACAGGGCTTCGGCACAAACTGATGCGCCGACCGGTGCCGTTTCAGAATACCGTCACGCCCCCCCGGCTGTGCCATGGCTATTCGAACCATTTCCGGGTGGTCGCGTTTGACCTGACGCAAAAGCGCCGAACCGTTCATGACCGGCATCCGCGTGTCGGCGATCACCACATCGCAAGGCTCGCGCGAGAGCAACGCAAGCGCTTCCTGTCCATTTTCGATCACCCGAATATGCCATTCGCGGCGCATGATCAGCAACTTGTGCTGAATGGCTTTCAGGACCCGCGGCGTGTCGTCCACAAACAAAATCTTCATTCGCATGCTGATAAGAATCCTGCTTCGACGCAATCCGAGCGTATTCTCATTCTCCGGGGAATAACGGCTCCCGGCCAGGTGCCGCTTTCCCCCTCGGTTCCCCCGACCGCTCCATCCCCGGAAAGGCTTCAATACGTCCCTTCATTTTCGAACTATACAGAAAACTCTCCCGCGAAACAAGACCAATACACACCGGAATCGGTTGGGATTGACCCCACCGCCGCCCCCTGATATAATCGGAAAAGTATGGGCCAGAGGATGGAACGAAAACCCCTCCGGCGCATGATCCGAAAGGAATTCCCGACATGCTGCTTCCTTTTCTGTTCGCCTCCGTGTTTCTGGCCAGTCCCGCGCCGGTAACGCCACTCCCCACGAAACCCACCCTCGCGCTCACACGCCCCCAGCAGAACCGGCCTCCGGTGTCGCGCTGGTTTGACGCGACCGCCGCCCTTCAGAAACGGAACCGGGCATCCCAGATCAACCCGCAACCAGCCCACACCCCCAGACTGCGTCCCCGCACGTTGCGGGCCGCCCCCACCGAACAACCGGGCGACAAGCGGACCTTCTGGATCGTGGACTTCACCAACTACGTCGCCACGGGCGTCATGACACCCAATCAGGAAAAAATCCCGGTCGAGGCGGAACTGGTCGCTGTCTCCGACCACGCCTACCTCTACGTGGAATCCGGACTCGGCCTCGACTCAACCGTGCTGGCCCAGTTGCAGAACGACTTTGAGACCAACATGTACGGCACCCTCGTGCCCGTCTTCGGCAACCCACCCGACGAACTCGACAACGACTCCCACATCACCATCCTGGTGGCCACCTTTGTCGGGACCTCGCTGGACGGGGCCACCGCCGCCGGATACTTCGACGACGCCAACGAATACACCGACACCGAAGCCTTCTACCGCGAGTTGGGCCACAGCTGCGAACGCGAGATGATCTACATCAACGCGGCCTTCGTCAACGACGCCAACCTCGCCTCCGCCCAGGGGATCTTTGCCCACGAGTTCCAGCACCTCATCCACTGGGGGCAGGACCCCGCCGAGGCCATCTGGCTCAACGAAGGGTGCTCGGAATACGCCATGATCCTGGCCGGATACGGAGACGCCGTCGAAGGGCACGCCATCGAGTACGGATTCAATCCCACCGAAAGCCTGACCGACTTCCAGAACACCCAGTCCCAGTATGGGGCCGTTTATTTCTTTACCAGCTATCTGGCCGCCCACTATGGCGGGGAACAGGGGATTCACCAACTGGTCGCGAGCAAACTCCACAGCGTGGAAAGCGTGGACGCCTTCCTGCGCGGAACCGTCGGGGTCCCCTTCCGTCAGGTCTATCGAGACTGGACCGTCACCAACATTCTGAGTGAAAGTTCAGGAATCTACACCTACCCCTTCGACAACACCCCCGCCTACTACCGGTATCTCTGGGATTTTCTGGGAATGCCCAGTTTCTTCACCCAGCGCTTCACTCAACTGGCCGACTCGCAAGTCGCCACCTACACCCCCCAGTGGGGAGCCGATTATTACCTGTTCCAGCGCGCCGCAGGAGAAGAGGGCGCCGACTTCCGCTGCGTGATTGATCTCGACGGTTCCGGTTGCTTCGACGCCACCTATGTCGCCCTCAATAATACCGGCGACGACCTCTTGGGGGGCGCTCTCTACACCCACCAGAGTCTCAGTGAAATAGACATCAAACCCAACGGACACGGCGAGTTCCAGATCCCGGCCTCCGACGATCTCTTCGCCCTCATTGTCCACAACACCACCCCCTTCGTCAAAGACGGCGATCCCACCACCGTTTCCTACACCCTGCGCGTTGAAAGCGGACTTGCGACTGAAACCGAAGACACCACCGCCCCCGCCGCCATCGCCGACCTGCAAGTCGAACGAACCGACGGCGACCGGGTCGCCCTGACCTGGACCGCGCCGGGCGACGACGGAGCCGCTGGATGGGCCGCCCTGTACGACCTGCGTTACTCGACCCAGACCCTCACCGCGGAAACCTTCGCCTCGGCTCCCCGCGTCCCCGGTCTCTCCTTCCCCCGTGTGGGCGGCTCAACGGAACACTTCCTGTGTCCCGACCTCCCGGAGAACACCCACCTCTATTTCCTTCTGAAGACGGAAGACGACGCCGGACACGTCTCCTGGTCCAACGTGCCCGACACCACGACCGGCGTTCGCGACCGCACCGCCCCGGGCCGCGTCACCGACCTGAGAGCGGATGGCGTCTGGACCAACGGCGCCCGCCTCGTCTGGACCGCGTCCGGCGACGACGGCGCCACGGGCCAGGCCACCACCTGCGACATCCGCTGGTCCACGAAACCGATCGCCGACGAGTGGTCCTTCCGCCACGCGGAAATCCTCAAGCCCCCGACACTCGCCCCGGCCGGAACCCAACAGACCGTCAACCTCGAAGGGGTCACCCTCCCGGTCTATGTGGCCCTGCGGACCTTTGACGAACTGGGCAACCCGTCCGAGATCTCGAATGTGCCGCTCGTACAACAAGCCAGTGGCGGACAACCCCCGATTATCTGGATTTACTGAAATTCCCCACTCCATTTCCCGAAGAAAGGAACTCCAGCCCCGTGGACGAAAACATCAAAATCACCTGCCCGTGCTGCGACACGGTTCTCATCATCCGCCGCCGGGACGGCAAACTCCTCGAAACCCGAAAACCCATCCTTGAGGACTCGACGGGCGACCGGTTCGAGGACGCGTTCCTGAAAGTCAAAGGCCGCAGCAAAGAAGTCCAGGCCAAGGTCGAGGAAGCGAAAAAACGCGAAGCCGACCGCCTCAAGGGCGCCGACGACTTCTTCAAACAGGCCCTCCAACGCGCCAAGGAATCGAAGGACGACCAAACCCTCAACCCGATGGACCTGGAGTAAGAAATCGGGAAAAGGAATTTCCTGCAAGAAACGGGAACGTTGCCTCTTAGTGCCTTTGTGTCTTTGTGTGATCTTCTTATTTCCGTACAAACGTTTCCAGAGTCCGCGCGGTCTCCTCGGCCATCGCCCGTGAACTGAACCGCGCCCGGACGGCCTCGCGCCCCTGGCGTCCCAGTTCACGCGCCCGCACCGGATCGCCCAACAGGGTCGCCAGCCCGTCGGCCAGAGCCGTCGCGTCCCCCGGTTCCACCAGAATCCCCCCGCCCGTCGCCTCCACCCACTCCGGCAGACACCCCAGGCGAGGCAACACCACCGGAGTCCCCGCCGCCAGCGCCTCCGGCACAAACTGTCCCTTCGGTTCCGGGTACACCACCGGTACCGAAAACACGTCGAGTTCCCCGAGGAACCGCCGTTTCCCCGCCGAATCCAGTTCCCCCACATACTCGAAGCAATCCGAAAGTCCCCACGCCCGAATATCCGACTCGATCTTCTCGAAATACCCCCGGAACTCCCCGGCCAAGTACCCCGCCACCCGCAACCGGCAATCCTCCGTCGCGGGCCGGGAACGCAGAATCCGGAACGCCTCGGCCAACACATGAAGCCCCTTCTGAGGACAGATCCGCGCCAGATACCCGATCGTCTTTCCCCCGGAAGATCCCTCCTCCCCCCCAGTCGGTTTCCCCGAAGGGGGCTCTCGCCGGGTCTCCCGGTCGCCATACCCCTCCAGATCGATCCCGATCGGGACCACCCGAGTCCGCTCCTCCGGCAGTCCCAGATAATCCGCCATGAAACGGGCGTAGTATTTATTCGGCGCGAGAATGGCATCCAATCCGGCGGCCTGACGGCTCAACTCCCGCCGGACCTCCGTCCGCCAGGGTTCCGGAAAATCCTCGACAAACATGTCCTCCCCGGCGACCTGACAGAGCACCGGAACCCCCAGCCGCTGGCGCAACGGTCCCGCCAGACCCGCAAACAGGGTGTTGGACAAGACCACCACTTCGGGACGCTCCTGTGTGGCCAGCCACTCGATCAGGCGGTGCAACTCCTTCGCCTGGTTCCCCTCTTCGCCCCGCAACACCGACAGCGTCAACCGCGCCAGATCGCGCGCCGACGTGGTCTGGCCCAGTTTAGACACCCACCGCAACAACCCCTTCGCATCCAGCAATCGGTCCAGAAAACGCGGCGTGTGGCGGAAAAACCGCGTGATCTGCTGGAGATAGACATTCACCCCGCCATAAAAGATCTGATCCACCGCCACATTCTCGGCCTCGATCTTGAGCGGCGTGTAGGTGGGGATAAACACCACGTCGTGCCCCAACCGCTTGAGCGCCGCAGCCAGCGCTCCATCGCGCAGGCAACTGCCGCAATACATCGAACCCGAACCGGCGGTGAGATAAACGATGCGCATGGGAAGCACTTCTTTCTTCGGTATGATTCACTGCATTTTCAATAGAGGGATAGCCGAAAGGTACTACAATCCCGAAGGGATTCCCCTTGAGTAGCCGCAGGTGACCGAAGAGAACCTGCAGATCATGTCCCTTTAATACAACCAACCCCGAAGGGGTTGCCCAATCATAGAGTTCGCATTTGTTGGGGCACCCCTTCAGGGTGCGAACTTTGTTGTCTCGCTTCCGTGGGTTCCCTTCGGTCACCCACGGCTACTCATGGGCGGCCCCTTCGGGGCCTGTTTCAACGATGCCATTGGGGGCAAGATTTCGAGAAACGCGACACACGTATTTTTTCTGCATTTTCGATAATGTCTCAAGAAAACGTATCCCATAACTTGCATCCAGTTGTAACCGGAGATCGTCCTTGATGGACAACAGGATGTTCAGGGCTTTCTCTCCGTCCGAAGAATTTTCCAGGCGCCGGAGGCAATACTGAAACAAGGCCCCTTCTCGAAGACGGGGTTCTTCCTTGCCCCTGTTATTTCTCGCAAAAGATCCTCCCAGTACCTCTGTATTTCGAAGAAAATACACCATCATTTTCCCGATTTCTTCATCGGATGCATTCTCGAAGACCGTTTTCTCCAACTTCCGTAAACAGACCTCCCGGTCAATATGGAGATTGGCATAGTATCGTTTGAATTGTTTCTCCAGATTGATACAGTAGTTCCATCTCTCCGGCATTCGATCGACAGGCAAAGTCTGCCAGAAACTGGATAATGCCTCTTCCGGCAACTGCCTGTAGACCTCATCCCATGTTGATCTGAGATACCAGAGACAATCTCTCACACAATATTTCTGATCGAGAGTCAAGGGCATGAAAGTATTGAGAAAACGAAGTTCAACTGCAATATCTCTGTCACTGTACGTCATGTTGCCAAAGACTGATTCTATGTCTATCTCATTATCTTCAATCATTTCGATCATGAAGGCCGGAAGATAATAACGAAAGCCATTCGGTGAAAGAAAACACAAATTCGGATAATTCGAATTGGGAATCGAATGCTTGACCTTTTCCCAGCTTTTACCCACGAAATACTCAAGTAGGTCCTGGGATTCCCAATCATCCGGGTCCGAGACGATATGAGAATCTCCCGGATACGTTGTATTGCCGAATATCTGGTAGATTCTCTCCTTGATCTTGTCTTTTTTCATTCTATCACCCGTCCTTCACTTCCAAGACCCCATCACAGTTACTTCGCCGCCCCCTCGGCTTTCACGGTCCCCGCCTGCCCCGGCGCCCCCGCTTCCGCCGGGCCGAAACAATAGACGGAGCCGTCCACGTCGCCCAGCACCAGTTTCGGCGCCACCACCGCCGGGGCCGCCTTGAAGGAGGAACCGGACTCGTACACCCAGGCCTTCGTCCCGCTCTTCAGGTCCAGCCCGTACAGATTCCCGTCGCGCG
>Ga0116171_10005053_pt1 | contig 11674 bp, 12 predicted proteins | sample AD_JPNHW2_MetaG_FD_89798 | JGI IMG/M metagenome (GOLD analysis project Ga0116171, IMG submission 89798) | Active sludge microbial communities of municipal wastewater-treating anaerobic digesters from Japan - AD_JPNHW2_MetaG | ecosystem: Engineered > Bioreactor > Anaerobic > Digestate | place...
CGCGAAAGGAGGTGCGCATATCGGAGAATGTGGATCTCCATAATTGTATTTCGCTTGCAGTTGATATCCTCCGGCATACTATAAATCCAAAAATAAAAATTATAAAAGAATTAACTGCAGAAAAATTTATTGTTTCCGGAGACCAGCCCCAGTTGCAGAGTATAATACTGAATCTTGTAATAAACGCAAGAGATGCGATGCCGGATGGTGGTGAAGTAATCATCCAGACCGTTAACATGATCATGGATGAAGATCATTGTTTGAAAAAAGGATTTGGAATTGAGCCCGGGCTTTATATTAAGATGAGCGTAACAGATACGGGTATCGGTATTGATGATGACCTGAAACCCAAAATTTTTGAACCGTTTTTTACCACAAAACCCGCCGGGGACGGGACAGGATTGGGATTGTCCATTGTGTATGGAAATGTCAAGGATCACGGTGGTATTATTGAGGTGAGTAGCGGAGAGAAATGCGGAACTGTCTTTGATATTTATCTGCCGGTTTTAGAGAATGTTATATGGAAAAGAGGTAAAGATGAAACGATTATAACCGGGAAAGGCAGGGTGCTTGTTGTTGATGATGAATTTGTACTAAGAAGCATTACGGAAAGCATTCTTACTGATCTTGGATATACGGTAACTATCGCTGAAAACGGGAAAAACGCTCTGGAAATTTTTAAAAAAGACCATAAAAAAATAGATATTGTATTGATGGATGTTGTTATGCCGGTAATGGGAGGACTTGATGCGCTGAAAGAATTTATAAAAATAGATCCATCAGTGATAGTTTATCTTATAACCGGAAATGTTGAAAATCTTAAAAGTGAAGAAATGAAATCATATGGCGCTGCCGGTATACTCCAAAAACCGATTACAATACATGAATTGAGCAAAGTTGTTTCTGAGGGCATTCTGCATCAAACAGAAGGGCAATCCTCTTAGTAATTCTGTTTTCTTAAACTTGACAAAAAGAACCTTAAAATTATATGCTCAACTATCAGCAATATTGAGCAGGAGATATTATGAGCACAGTTGAAATGTATAAACCTAAATTTGAAATAATTGATATTTTTAATGCATTAAAAAAAGTAAAACCGGATGAACTTCTCCCCGAAGAGGGAGTTTTTAATTTTTTTTACCAGGATTCGTTGTATCCGGGACTATCCCTTTTTTTGAGGCATAAAGATAGAACAAAATTTTTCTATATAGATCATGATGACTTTATCCATGAGATTAAAAATCAGATTCCGGAATGGAATATATCCATTGATAACAGTCTGGTCAGAATTTCACTTTTATATAAAGCCCATGATTCCAATGTTCAGATAAATTTTGTTCTGGATATCTCTAACAAGACTTATAGAGAATTGCTTGCGGTTATCAGAAAAAAGAAAGAGATTAAACTCTATTATTTACCTTTGCTCTATGGTGGCATTGCGTTTGACTCATACAAAAAATTAAAGATTCCTGCAGAAATAATGAATGTTCTGAAAAAGATAAAATAAAAAAAGGGGCAAAACCCCCGTTTTGCCCCTTTACCCATTTTATCTTTAAGCTGCTGACTTCTGATATTTACTCAGATTTCCGCGGGATAGAAACAGCAGCCGTAATACATCCCGCATTTTAGCAATCAGTTAATTGACCTGATTTATTGCAATCTTCTTCGGTTTTACCTCTTCGCTTTTATGCAGAGTCAGTGTCAGTATTCCATTTTCGAGTTTTGCATCGATTCTATTCCGGTCGATATCATTCCCCACTCTGAAAGTCCTGCTGAAATTTTTCACACTGAAATCAGCATATTTTAAATCATTTTCATTTTCTTCAATTGAAGATTCAGCTGTAATTTTAAGCTCGTCATCTTCAATAACTACATTGAGGTTTTCTTTTGTGACACCCGGCACTTCGAGCTTAACTGAATAAATGTCCTCAGTTGCAAATATATCAGCTAAAGGTGTATGGAAAACCTTCCTGTTTTCAGTGATGTTTTTGCTGTTTGTTTCAGTCATCATACGGGACCTCCTTAATTAATCTCAATTTTTTTAGGTTTAGCATCTTCTGATTTAGAGAGGCTGATCGTCAGTATGCCATTCGCTAAATCAGCTTTAATTTCGTCATGTTTAACCCTGTAAGGGAGACGGATGGTTTTTTTAAATTCACCGAAAAGTCTCTCTTTCCGTATATACGGATGATTTTCGTAATCATCTTTTTTTTCTCCGCTGATTACAAGAGAGTCGTCAGCAAGCTGTATATCGATATTTTCTGTCGGAATTCCGGGCACCAGTGCATTAATTGTAATTTTGTCATCTGCTTCTTTAATACGCACAGGCGGAAATTCTCTAGAAGCTTCATATCCCGGTTTCTGATCAAAAAAATCATCGAAAAGGGTTCTTAATTTGATCATGTCGTTAAAAATGTTGTAGGTGTACATAGAATCCTCCTTAGTGAACATCTATTTTAATTTTTTCGCTTTTTGCAGATTTCTCTTTCTCGATAGTTATTGTCAGAACTCCGTTTTTAAGTTCTCCCTTAATATCCTTCTGCTTAAATCCTGAAGGAAGTGTAACTGATCTTGAAAAAGATCCTGCACGCCTTTCAGAAAAAATGTAGTTTTTACCTTCATCTTTTCTCTCTTGTGATTTTTTACCTGACAGAGTAAGAACATTTCCGCTGATCGCAACATCGAGATTTTTTTCATCTATCCCTGCCACGTCAGCTTTGATGTAGAAATTCTTCTCATCATCGTAAACGTCAATTGCGGGGAGCCATTCTGAATCGAATAGCCCGGCTGTACGAAGATTGAAGAAGTCGTCAAAAAGCCTGTTTACATCATTCCGGAATGATCTTAGTTCAGGCGTAGAATTGTTAGTCTTTCTTGTGATGCCGAATTTCATAGCGGCCCTCCTTTAGTTATTTTATTATTGTTAGCACTCATCTTTATTGAGTGCTAACAATAATAAAATAATAATAAATATTTTTTTCGTCAAGCAAAGTTGAAATTTTTTTTAAAAAAAGTAAATTTTTTTTATTTTTATGAGGAGAGGCCGTTTTTATTGATTTTTTAAAAATTTCAGGTATTTATTTCTACGATAGTGGTTCCGACATAGCAGAAGTATATTTTTTATACTGAGCTTACTATAGTTTGTCTGTTGAATTAACAGTTAAAATTAAAACTGATATACGATAAGAAATTTAGAAAAAGGTTTAATTTTTATGTTTCCATTCAATAGCATATTTGTTGAGTTCAGTGCTGCTTTTAAGATTGAGTTTGTTTTTTATGCGGAGTTTATGGGCTTCAACTGTTTTTACACTTATATTTATCTCTTTTGCGATATCACTTGTTTTTACACCGTTTGAAATAAATTGAAAAACTTCAAATTCCCTATCGCTTAATTTTTTTATTTCAGCTTCATCATCTTTTTCCTCCTGTTCATTAACCATGTGATTAAGAAGTTTGGATGTAATTACGTCACTGAGATAAAGATTTCCGTTGAGAATACTGCGGATGGCCTTAACGATATTATCAGTAAGGTCATTTTTCATAATGTATCCTTTAGCACCGGCTTTAATGGCTCTCTCCGCGTATAAATTCTCCTCATGCATGGATAAAACCAGTGATTTAATTTTCGGATATCTTTTTTTTAAGCTCTTGATCAGGTCAATTCCGTTAGTTGAACCCTTCAGCGAAATATCCACTACCATTAGATCGGGTGTGCATTTTTCAATGAACTTGATTGCGCTCTCCGCATCCTGAACTGATTGAATTACTTTCATATCCGGTTCTCTGTCTATAAGCTGTTGTATCCCGTTAGCTACAATGGGATGATCGTCAACTATCATAATGCTTGCGGTCTGAGCTGATTGCTGATCCATTTTCTGCCTCTTAAAGCTTAATTTTTTCAGGATTAAAAATACATTCGATCATTGCCCCGCCGTCAGGATGGTTTTTAACCTCGAGGAATCCTCCGATTGCTCTTGCCCTGTATTTCATTATTTCGAGCCCAACACCGGATTCCATGTTGTAATCTTCTGATATTCCGCATCCGTTATCGGTTATGCTGAGAGCTATCATTCTGTTTTTAGGATTCATTGAAATCTTAATTCCTGTACATCCGGAATGCTTTAAAGAGTTCATAACAGCTTCGTCTATAATATAATAGACCTCTTTAATAATAGATTCGTCACTTATGTATATAGATTCGTCAATTTGAAATTCACATTGAAGTTTATAATCTCTTTCAATTGTCAGAGCTACTGCATCAATCATCTCATGAAATTCGAGTCCATGATTTTTATATGGAATCAGTCCATGAGAGAGGCGTCTGACTTCATTTATCGCGTTTTTTATGGCATTTTCAATTTCATTAACTTCAATAGACATCTCCGGAGAAACCGATTTGAGTTTGTCTGCAATCAGCCTTGATTTAATAGCTACAGCGAGAAGGTCATGCCCGAGATCATCATGAAGGCTTATTCCTATTTTTTTTCTCTCTTTATGGATAACTTCCAGGATTCTTGCTTCGAGCTGCACCCTGTCGGTTATATCATTTGAGTTTAATATTACACTTCCTACTTTTCCATCATTGTCAATGTTAGGATGGAGGGCAATTTCTAGAAGCCTGAGCCTTTCCTTGTCCTTGTACCATATTTCCGTCAGGATCTCTTCACCATTAAGTGAGCGCTTGATATATTCCAGTAATTTGTTTTCCCGCGATCCGAGTTTATCTTTATAGAGAGACCATATCTGGAGATTCTCACTTTCAGTTTCTGTAAGAGAATGAAATTTTCTGAATGATTCATTAGTGGTTTTAAGAATACCCTTTCTGTCAAAAAAAGCAAGCATACTGGATGACTTGGAGATTATTTTTTCAGATATTGCTATCTGCATATAGGAGGATTTTCTTTCATAAAGGTTCACTGCAAGTTCGGCTGTTATTCTGAATATAGATCTAAGTTCCGGCGAAAAAGAATCTATAGATCTGGCTGAGCTGAATCCTATATACCCTATATGCCTGTTCTTGTTGAAGAGCGGTATCAGCATTGCCGAGTGTACACCCCTGCTGAATACAGATTCAGGCCCGGCGTCTGGGTGGTATTTAACTTTATATACATCTGGAATTACAATAACTTCACTTTTCTTTTTTCGAGTCCAGTTCTTAGGGATATATTCTGTCTTTAGTGATGTTATTGTCGGAGTGAATCCCGGCGCACACCAGTCGTTAGTAATTGAAAGTTCATCACCGGACTCATTAAACATCACGATGAAACATCTCTCCACATTCGCAAATTTTCCAGTAAGGAGCAGCAGCTTGTTAAGATGAGAATCTATATCTTCTGCCTGTATATTGATGGATTCAAGAGCTAGTCGAGTAAGGAGGCTTTCAAATTCGAGCAGAAATCCTAATAGTTTATCGTTCCCGATTGTTTCAGTAACATCCTCTGTTATTACAATTTTAATAGGGGTGGAATTTATCTTCGTGTAAGGGATAATGTTATGCTCAAGAATTCTATCCATTCCCTTTTTATTGGGAACTGTTGAGAGAGCTTTCAATTTCGGATTATTAAGTTCTTCGGGATTTATGGAAAATATATCTTTAAAAGATTCACCTGTAACTGTTCTGCCGAAGAAATCTAAAACTTTTTTGTTCTTCCAGATAATAATGTTTTTATCATCCAGAATAGTAAGCATTTGCGGGATGGAGTCAAATAGTTTGCTCTGTACTCCGGTATCTGAAAAAATGTTATTTTTATCAGATTTCACGGTCTATTGCAGTCCCCGACATGGCATTAACAGGGCATGCAAGTCTGCATAATCCGCAGGCTACACATTTTTCCGGATTGAATTCAACTTCCATGGTTTCTCTGTTTATGTACAATGCATCAACCCGGCATACAGCAGTACATGCTCCGCAATGAACGCATTTTTTATCATCGCGTTTAATCATATCCGCGAGGATTTGTACTTCAACTCCTTCAGCTCTGAAGTAGTTAAGTGTATTATTCAGCTGAGAGTCATTCCCTGTGAGTTCAAGGATGATTCGTCCTTCAAGTTTGGGAAAAATTTTAGCTTCAAGAACATTGAATACTATATCAAAATCTTTTGCGATCCTGTATATAATCGGTTTATACATTATATCTTTTCTAAAAATTAACAGTACATTTACGGATTTCATTATTTCCTCTTTATTTTTTAAATAATAGATGTTTTAATTATCTGGTTCAATTCATATGCTGTCAGCAACTATACTTGTCTTATAAAATTATATTGCAAGAAATTTTAATATTACTCTAAAAAATCTTCTACTCTATCGGGGACAGAGCAATATTCCCCAGGGCGCCAAGTTTATCCCTGAATATTACCAGGCATCCTTTGACGCCTGGTATTTTCATGCCGAATTCCAGGCCATTTCCGATGTCATCAGCGGTTTGTACCATGTTGCAGACTGCTGTGGCGACCGCATCGGCAAGAGCGCCTGTCTCTGCAATTATTGTCACTGAATCAGCCCTTCCGAAACTTAAAGAGTGTCCAAGCTTTGATGTTGAAGTACAGACTCCGCATGGAGTTTCATCGGGATTTATTTTAATACCTATATTATCTTTGAAGTATATATTATTCACATAAATTCCGATCACTGCCGGTTTCACGAGTTTCATCCAGAGATCCCCGCCGTTTTCTACAATGACTTCCTCTGAATAGTTAAGAAGCTCCCGTCCTACAGCTTCCGCTATCGCTCCGGCAACAGCGGCCATGGGTCCAACTCCGGCAGATGCTGAAGCTCTGCACATAATAGCTGAAATTTCACCTTCATCTCCATGCATTGTAACCGGGTCAAGAGAGTGGAGAAACTCATCGTGTTTGGTTATATAATCTTCGAGTTCAGTTCTTGCGGTTTTCAGTGCTTCATATGCTTCATCGTGGAGGTCTTTATCCGCCCGGATAAATAGATCCGAAGTATCAATTTTTACATTAAAAGCGGTACTGCTGATGCCGCTGTAATCCCGGTAGAACCTTTTTGAATGCTTCATCTACTTCCTGTTAAAAGGCGCTCCCGGTATCTGAATCTGAGGCACTCCGATCGTGAAACCCTGTTCCACCCATTCTTTAAGTGTATTTGCAATTTTAACAGCTTTAGGGTAACTCGATAAAGGTGAAGAAGGTATGGATCTTCCGTTTAGCTCCACATTTCCCGATTTAAGTTCCGCGAATGTGACCTCTTTTATTACACGGTAATCACCATTGGGGTAGTCGATTCCGTAATCAATTACCGGAGTTTTAATGTCACTGTCTGTCAGTCCGGTAAAGTATGCAAGGTCTTCATTTAGAATGGGTATTGGTATACCGATACCAACCATAAGAGAACATCCGTAACCGGTAATAGATGCTCCTCTGATGTATTCAGTATTCATTTCTTTCATGTCTCCGCATACTGCTATTGTGCCCGATCCCTCTGTGACCATACCATTCCCGTCACGCTTGCCGTTTGGTGAATGCTGTGTTCCGTGCCAGGTTACCGCTCCTACTGCACCGCCTAAAAATATTTTAGTGCCGGTTCCGATTGTCCAGTAGTACGGATCATTAAGTAGAGGGCTGAGCTGTCCCGCACTTGAGTATGTAATGTTTCCCATATCGGGTTTTAAAATTCCCATGTAGGTATATATCATTTTTTTTGAGCAGTTTACCGCTGTATTATAATTCTGGTATGCATTTCTGGGATTGTATAGGAGAGCGTTTCTAAGATCATTTATGGTAATAGTTTTTTCAAACTCTTTCAGAGGGTAACAGTCTGTCCCATAGCTGTTAGCTTTAAGTTTAACGTGTTTCCCGGCGATAAGATCTTCTATTACATGACCGCCTCCGTAAGTGAAGGAGCCGGGATGAATTCTGTTAAGCGGATCATCCTCCTTAACCTGAGTTGCGCCGATATAGCAATCCACAGCTGCTATACCGCCATATGCTTCAACATCATTCAGCATTACTTTTGTAGCACGTATACGCGGTTTAGTATGCCCGAAATTAAGAAAAGCGCCAGATGAACACATAATTCCGAATGTCCCTGTTGTGACGACATCGACTTTTTCAAAAGCCTTTTTAACTCCTTCATTCTTAACAATTGCCGGCATTTCAGCAGCTGTTACAACTACAGCCTTACCTTTTTTGATTTTATCATTTATCTCTTCATAACTTTTTTTTATTTCAATAGAACTCATCAGTATCTCCTTGCACATTCTTCAGTCCGGAAAAGGTGAATAATTGTGATATTCCCCGTGTAGAGCGCGGCAGATATATCGTTTTAAGATTTTTTCACAGCTATGGTCCGGCGCGTGTGTATTCTTTAATTCGAAAATGCAGTAGGGGGATATTGTATTCAACTATTTTTTTTATTTATTTAACAATGGCAGGCTCTTTACTTAAAAAAATGCTTTAAAACAGAAGATCTTTAATTATATTAAACCTGATTATATAATAATTATGACTGAATTAAAAAGAGGAAGATATATGAAAAGACTATGTTTTGTATTTATTGCATTTTTTATCGCCGGATCAGTCTCATTCGGGCAGATGGCCGGTGATACTGAATCTCTAACGCCTTCTGATGTTAACCTATTTGTTAAATCCAGAGAGATAGTGAAACTTGTTAAAACTTTCAACTATGTTGTATTCAATCTCATGGATGAGCAGCAGAAGGGTGAATTGATCGCTGAAAGAGATAAGTTCAGGGATAAAACAGGGATTGATTACCTTAATGAAGAATCGATCAGAAACGCCGGAATCGATACCGGCAGGCCTCTTTCTTTCGCGAATTTTGATAAAGATAACACGGATGATGTTATGCTGGTTTTTCTCCCTGTAATTAATGAGAAGGAGTTTCCTTTAAAATTTATTGAACTGGTTAAAAAAACAAATGCGGATAATCCGGAGGTGACTATATCTCCTGTTACAACTACATATAAAAACGTAACGGTTTATCAGGTTAAAAATGATTTATATATAGCTCCTGCAAATGGTTATCTCCTTATCGGATCCACCAGTGATATAATACGAAGAGTGCTTGATGTAAGAGCTTCACGTAACGGTTCACTGATTCTCGATGAAAATTATAAAGATTATCTTACAAAAGAAAAAAATAAATATGACCTTAACGCCTTTGTGACAAAGAAGTTTATTATGCAGATGAATTCACCTTCCGGCAGCAGCCAGACTTCCGGTTTCTATTCAATGAAAAATTTTATACTTGCCCAGAGTGAGTCCGGAACGCAGGGGCTGAATCAAGGTTCAGTATTTGATTCAATTGACTATATCTCAGCGGGGATGGGTTTTGAAGGAAATAAGTTTCAGGTCAATGCTTCAGCTAAACTTGCGAAGGAGAATCCATACGTCGACCTGATTCTCGGATTTTTGAAAACCGGTGTTCAGAATAAATCACTATATGTACCGGCTGCAGATACCGCTCTGTTTATGTCGATGAATTTAAAATATCTTGATAATTTATGTAAAGGCGAGATCGAATGGTGCGCACAGTATAATTCATTCAAAGAGCAGTTGAAAACTGAAATGGGTATAGATTTCGAGAAAGATTTTATTCCATATCATGATGGCGGCATAAATGTAATGGCCCTCGATTCAGCATCTGCCGGCGGAATGGGAGATCTTCTTGTTTTTATTCCGATGAACGATTCAAAAAAAATCGAAGAGCTGTGGGTAAAAATAAAAAAAGGGTTCCAGACTAAATACGGGAAAAATAAAAAATTCGGTGAAGAGAAGATCGGCGGTAAAAGAGGCTTCTGGTTTATAGATGAAAGTCAGATGAGGTTTTTTATAAGCTATGACCAGAGAGGAATTTATGCCGGGAACAGTACCGGACTGATGAAAAGCGGTATAAGCAGTACAACTGTTGATATGGCGGTAAACAGCGGAAGGTATGGAAAAGTTATAAATGATAAAACTTTTTTTCTGCTTAATATAAAGAAAAATGCGTTTTTAAAATCTCTTATGCAGATGAGATCCCAGGGTAATCAGGATATTGCGAAAAGCATAAATCGTATCGGAGAAATATTCCTGTTCTGTGAAAAAAGAGACGGGCTTATCTCTGTAGATTTTGAAGTTGAGATCAAGGAACCTGGAAAGAAAAAATGAAATATGTTTTCGGGCCTGTTAATTCAAGAAGGCTTGGTGTATCACTCGGAATTGATGTTGTGCCTTTGAAAGTGTGTTCTTTCAACTGTATTTATTGCGAATGCGGCGTCACAACAGAACTGACTGATGAAGTGAAAGAATATTTTCCCTATGAGGAGATAATTTCTGAAATCAGTCAGGTTCTGGATAAACGGCCGGAGATCGATGTTGTTACATTTTCCGGATCGGGAGAACCAACTCTTAACAGCAGACTCGGTGATATAATCAGGCATATTAAAACTAATTTTCCTGAATATAAAATTGCAGTTCTGACAAACAGCTCTCTTCTTTACAGGGATGATGTGCGTATCGGGCTTCTTCAGGCTGATATTATTTATCCTTCACTTGACGCTGTGAGTGAAGCTGTATTCAATAAAATAATGAGGCCTCTCCCCGGTTTAAATTCTCAAAGCATAATTGATTCTATTACTTTACTTCGTAATGAGTTTAAGGGGATACTCTGTCTTGAGATATTCATTATTGCCGGATTAAATGACACTGAAGATGAACTCTCTAAACTTAAAGCTGCCTGCATTAAAATAAATCCTGATGAAATTCATCTGAATAGCCTCGACAGGCCGGGTGCGGAAGAGTGGGTTAAACCTTCTGATCTGGAGAATCTGGAGAGGATTAAGAAATATTTTACTCCTCTGCCTGTAAAGCTTATAGGAAGAGTACAGGGATCTCACCGTCCGGCAGATTATTATGAAGAGCTGGAGAGTTTAATCCTTGAAGTAATCGATAAAGATGGTTCAACCGCTGAAGAACTTTCAGTACATCTGAATATGCGGCTTTTTGATGTAAAGAGAGCTTTAAAGAATCTTAAGATGAAGGATAAATTGTAAATACAAAGAATGATCCGGATGGGATGTTGTATTTCAAAAAGCGGAATGTAAAGAAGACATTAGCCTGTCATACGTTGTGATTGCAGGAGAACAGAAAAAGATTGATCTTGTCAAAACTGCAGCAGGCTTCAGAATAAAACTTGATGAGGCGGATATAAAAGATTCTGGTAATATAACTGTTTTATTGAATAATCCCGCAGCACTTTTTGATTCATTTTCATTAAGCATAGAAAAAGGCGGCATTACAGAAAAAAATTTTTCAGAAACTATGCTCGGGTGGAAGAAAGAATTTGACCGTATAACCGGCAGTAATTAAGAAAGGATTAATCCCTGCCAGTGAGGTTTTTATAAAACTCTATCATGACAAAAAATTTGTACGTGCTGAAAACTATTTAATTTTAATAAACTCTACTTCGCATGAAGATACTCCGCCTGCGTACTGGTAGAGCATGTACACTCCGCGGTCACTGAATGTGCCGTCAGTTACTGAAGGAATCCGTCCGGAAACCATCTGTCCGTCAATGGAGAATGTTGCGAATTTGCCATCCTCTGATGCCAGTTCGTAATTATGCCAGTCGGTTCCATGGATCGGGATACTTCTTCCGTTAACATCAACTTTTTCACCTTCGAGTTTAATGTAGTAGTTCTCTCCTCTC
>Ga0116171_10005054_pt1 | contig 11672 bp, 12 predicted proteins | sample AD_JPNHW2_MetaG_FD_89798 | JGI IMG/M metagenome (GOLD analysis project Ga0116171, IMG submission 89798) | Active sludge microbial communities of municipal wastewater-treating anaerobic digesters from Japan - AD_JPNHW2_MetaG | ecosystem: Engineered > Bioreactor > Anaerobic > Digestate | place...
CACCCGGATCTCGGTGATGCTCGACCGGGGCATGCACAAACTGGGCCTGCATGGGAAGGCGATCATCCCCATCATCCTCGGGTACGGCTGCAATGTCCCGGCCTGCTATGCCTGCAGGATTATGGAGTCGCCCAAACAGAAACTGCTTTCCGCGTTTCTGGTGACACTCGTCCCCTGCACGGCCCGGACCGTCGTCATCCTCGGCCTTGTTGCCGCGTTTGTCAACATCTGGTGGGCGCTTGCGCTCTATGCATTCGACATCCTCTTAATCATTGTCGCAGGCAGGCTGGCGTTCAGGGTCATGCCAGGGGAGTCCGTAGGCCTGATCATGGAGATGCCGGACTACCATGTCCCGTCGCTCTCGGTCGTGCTCAAGCAGACCTGGGCCCGGACAAAGTCCCTTGTCTGGCTCGTCTTCCCGGCGTACATCATCGGGAGCGCACTTATCCAGGCATTCTACTGGGCCGGCTGGCTCACCCCGGTCAACGCGGCCCTCGCACCGATCACCACCCTCTGGCTGGGGCTGCCGGCCATTGTCGGTATCACGCTGATCTTCGGGATCGTACGAAAAGAGATGACGATCCTCACTCTTGCGGTGCTCATGGGCACCACGAACTTCGCGACAGTTCTCACCCCGGTCCAGCTCATCGTGCTCGCGCTTGTCACCATGATCTACATCCCCTGCATCTCGGTGATCCTCGCGCTCGCCTCGGAATTCGGGTGGAAAAAATCCCTGGCAATTACCGTGGTGGAAGTTGTCGTGGCGGTCGTGATAGGCGGGATCGCGTTTCGGGTGCTCACCCTCTTTATGGGCTGATAAATCCCCCTGTTTTTTTATTTTTGGCACCTCTGCGGATCCTATCCAGTACCTGTGCATGGGAGTGGCCAGGTACAGGACAAAAGGGCACCGTACGGTAAAAATCCCAACCCTTTTAAAAAAGACTGCAAGGACAAAAAAAGAAAACGATTTCAGGAGGAAGTCGTCGTCACCGGGACATACGGCGCCTTCCCGGTCGCCGGGTCCACGAGAATCGCAATCGATGCACGGGGGGTACGTTTTGCCACCTGCGTTACCAGCGAGCCGGTGTTATAGACCCCGACAGTCAGCGTATCCCCGGAGTTGTCAAGCTTCTCAAACGACGCCTGCACCAGTCCCGTGCTGTCCTTGATGGGGTAGAACTGGTCCCCGGTTCCCCGGACCTCACGAAGTTCTCCCGGGTTCCCGTACTTCCCGTAATACGTTCCGTTATAGCTCACCCGTACCCAGACACCGGTCCCGGGGATCGCTGATAACGTGGGTGTTGCCGTTGGCACAACAGAAACAGCGGGAGTGATCGGCAGTGAGTTCGTATCCTCCGTGTGCCCGCCGGAGATCAGTATAAACACTGCACCTGCAACACAGGCAATGACAATCCCTGCAATAACGAGCGCCGCAATCCCGCGCGGTGAAACGCTGCGGATAACGGGAGCCGCCGCCTTTTCCTCCACAGTCGGTTGTTTTTCATCGGGTTCTTTTGCCGGAGGCAGGGTGTCTTCTTCCTGCTCCCGATCATGCCCGTGAATTACCGGGAACACCACCGTATCCGGCAGCCCGGACCGGACTTCCGGTACGGCAGGAATTTCCAACGGGATCTCTGCCGGGGCAGGCTCCGGAGGTGTTCCGGCTTCTTTCCCAAGCAGGATCTGCTCGTCTTCTGCCATCAGGCGCTGCTTGTCATCGAGGGAGGGGTGGGGTGGCGCGGTGCCGACCGGTTCTATCGGCGGTTCTTCTCTCCCGATTCCGACATCGGACCGGCTTTCCTCATCGTCCGGGACATGAGATACCGGAACCTCCGGCTCTGGTTCCGGGGTTACGGTCTCCTCCGGAACGGCGGGGGAGGGTCCTTCCGGCGCCGGTTCTTCAGATACGACAGGAACTACCGGTTCAGCATCCGCCGTTTCCGGATTATCCGGCTGCGCACTACCCTGAATGCTCTCTCCGTCATCCGGGGATGCGGCCGGTTCCTGCCCGGCCTTTGTTTCCGGCACAACCTCCTCGTACAGGGACTCACCGCTCTCCTTATGCTGATCCTCCCATGACACGTTCTGGAGTGCAGACAGGATCTCGGCAGAGTTCTTCCTGCTTTCGCCTTCAACCCGGTTATGGGGCACCGGTACATCGGGGGCAACCCATCTCCGCACGGTGGGGGCAATCTCCTGCGGTTTTGCGGGCTGCTGCGATGACAAAACCGGGGCTGCCTCGTGACGATCAGAGACAATATGTTCGATCAGTTTCCTGACCCAGAGTTCGCATTCTGCGCTCCGGTCCTCGTACGGCTGCTGGGAGAAGACCAGTTCAAGGGTGGTCGAGTCCTCAATCCCGACCGGGTCGATCAGCACAAGCGTGATAAACGGCTCGTGCGCCGGTGTCTTGCCCCCCTTCACGGACAGGATGGTGGCAAACGGGATCACCTGAGGCTGGTCCCGGGCATGATCGCTGTCCACAAGGGCGACGCGGTGGCTTGTCAGGATGACATCGTACACCTTGTCATCGATCCTCACCCGGTCGGTTGTCAGGATGATGGATTCGCCGCTCTTGAGGTACGGGCCGGCCATAATTTACACTCTCCCGGTACGTTTCGTTGTTTGTAATGATATGCTTTTTAGGTGCTTTTTAATAAAAGCCGGAAATGCTGCTGCAGGGAGCGCGTGAGGGAAGGAAGGTATCAGCCTTTTCCCGGACATCGACGAAAAACAGGCTTCCTCTCGCAACTTCCTCTGTCAGGTACGGATCACTGCTTTTGTCAATATCGCTTTTAACTCTGAAAATTCCTTCTCGGGATCTCCTCTCCGGCCCACGTACCCGTCTGCGCCCGCACCAAGTGCCTCCCTAATCTCCCGGTCGCGTTCCTTTCCGCTGTAAATCACGATGGGGGAGGTACATCCCTGCCGGCGCAGGGCGGCGACAAGTTCCGTCCCGTTCATCCCCGGCATTCTCCAGTCAGTGACAATAAGATCATATGTACGCAAACGGGCAAGATCCAGGGCTTCTCCGGCATCGGGCGTTGTGTCTGCACTGCACCCCGGATCATCCTCAAACTCCAGGCGGAGGAGGCTTAAAATATCCGCATCGTCATCGATAATGAGAACGCTTGTCATTTCACCAGATATTCACCAATTGCAGGTGTTGCTATAAAAATAGTGGTACTTTTACTCTGGCTGCAGGAGTACCAAACCTTTTTTAAAAAGAGAGCCTCCCGGTTCAGGAGCCGGCAGGCGTATTCCGGCGTAACGATTCCGGAGGGATACCCATCTCAAACCGGGTCTGCCTGCCGGGCTCGCCGGTTTCCGTAAGGGAAATCCCCGTCAGGGAAAGGATCTCTCTCGTGATAAAGAGGCCCGGCATACCCTGAACACTGCTGCCGGGCTGGAAGACCCGCTCTTTGTCCTCGTCCCTGACGCCAGGACCGTCATATTTTACCGTAACCACCACTCCCGGCCCTGCATCATGCACGGCGATATGGATAACCGAAGGCGGCGTATCTACGGCAACGGCATTCCCGATCAGCCGGGAGAATACCCTCTCCATCTGCCGGTCTGCATAGACCGACAGATCCGGCAGGTTCACATCAAACGCAACCGGGTTTTCGCTATACCGGGCAATCGCGGAAGCAACAACCTCCCGGAGGGGCAGCCACTCCGGGGGATCGGCACCCAGATCCTTGTAGTCGCGGGTGACCGTAATCTCGTCCCGGATTGCCCGTGCTGCATGCTCCTGCCGCCGGAGGTATTCCAGGATCTCCGGATCCTGTTCCCGTTTTATGGCCCGCGAGAGGTACCCCAGCAAAACGGTGACCTTGTTCTGGATATCGTGGCGGGTCAGGCTGGCAAGTACGTTGAGCTTTTTATTGGCCAGATGAAGGGTCTGCTCCATCCGTGCCCGGTCAGAGATGTCCCGGGCAAAGCAGCAGGCAAAACCGGTCTGACGGTATTCGAGATACCGGATCACCATCTCGACAGGGATCCGGACACCGTCCTTTCGTACCATAAAAGTCGAGCGGGTCACGGTCCCGGCATTTTTGAGGAACTGCCAGGTATCCGTCCAGCTTGACGGGGCTGCCGTGGATAATATCTCGCTGATCGAAAGGCGGACAAATTCTTCCGCGGTATACCCAAGGCCGGAGACGGCTGCCTTGTTGGCATAGTCCACCCCGGCATTCCGGTTCGCCCAGAAGATCATATCTGCGGCATTGTCCATGGCGAACTGAGTCATGAGCAGCTGCTGTTCCATCTTTTCCCTGCAGGACATCTCTTCGTACAGCTGCCGGTTGATCTCGCGGAGCTCGTTTGTACGGGCAACAATGGTCTCTTCGAGCCGCTCCTGCGTCTTTTTTAATTTTGTCCGGACCAGTACCTCATCCGTGATATCGATACCGGTGGAATGGTAGCCGGCAAGCTGCCCCCGGTCATCGAAAAGGGCGCGATCCCACCAGCGCTGCCACCGCGCCTCGCCGTTTGCCATAACCGCCCGGAATTCGATCATGCCCGATGGATACTGGACCGAGAGCCGGTTCCGGTTCTGAAGTATCCGCTCTGCATCCTCCGCAGAGACTATGTGCTTGAACGGCCTGCCGACAAGATCCTCGCGCGCCCTGCCGGTCGCCCGGCAATAGGGCTCGTTGACATACTGCAGGATGCCATCGGAGGTATACCGGACTACATACTCCAGCTGGTTGTCGAGAAGTTTTACGGGGTCAGAATAGGGTAACGGACCGGAACCTTCCGTGGATGCAGGCGTTCCTTCGTCAACGATCACCGCAACTCCTGGCTTGCCGCTCTCGAACACGACAGGAAGATAGTACAGGTTTACCGCTTTTTCGCTGCCATTGCCGATGACCAGCGCATGCACCTGCTGCTCGAGCCCCTTGAGGGCAGTCTTGAATATCTGCTGTGCATTCCCCCCCTCAAGAATACGAAGCGGGAGGCGATCGAACAACTGCCCGGAGAGCCTGTCGGGAGAAACACCGATCAGAGTGGAAAACAGCATATTCTGATCGACAACATAGCCCTCCTGATCGAGGGCAACAAACGGCTGGTGGCAGACCTTGCGCAGCGAACCGACAGCCACCCGGCAGGTGATGAAATAGACCTTGGAGGTTCCCTTCTTTTTCCCATCGACACAACCCTGAATCTGGAGAATATCCATATATTTTGCAACGGAGTTACGGTTTATATGGAGCAGGGCCGCTATATCGGTAATACTGAGTCCCTCGGTATGCTGTCTGAGCGCTTCCTTTATCTGTGAAATTTCTTCTAAGTACTCTTCCATGATCCGCTTCTTTAGGTTTTTTTAATGCAGTCTCGACAATTTTATTATAAAAGATACCTATTTGCTTTGCATATATGCTTTGCAATTAAATATATTTATAAACTGTTTTGGGCACATGTAAAATTAGCCCTAACATTAAGCATGGCAAATGGGGGGCACAGAAAGCACGCCATGAAGGAAAGGGAACATGACAACACAGATGATGACAATACAGAACTCACTGACAGAGGAGTTAGCCCAATCTGGTGAACGCGATGGCCTGGAGGAAAATATAGTACTCCTGCGCGAACTTTCAAAACACCTTGAACGGTATTTTGCCATGCAGACAATGGGCGAGGCCCATGGGGAGACATAGATGATGATAGAAAAGAGCACCATCACAGCGACGGATGCATACTATCAGAACGAGTGCGCCTGCGCTTACCCCTCCAGTACCCTTGCAGTCGGGAGAGCACGGCTCCTGTACCAGATCCTTCATGCATCAGGACTCGATGAAACCCGTGAAATCAGAACGGTGTGGTGAACACCATGGAAACACAGATCGACCAGGTATTCAAAAACGAGATCAAGATCACCGATACGACAGGAAATCCGGGGGCCCTGGGCCTTCTGGCCTTTGGCCTGACAACGATCATCCTCAACATGCACAATGCCGGCATATTCGCCATGGGATCCGTGGTATTTGCCATGGGGATCTTCTACGGAGGACTTGCCCAGATTATTGCGGGGATCATGGAATGGAAAAAGAACAACACCTTCGGGACAACCGTGTTTACATCATTCGGCTTCTTCTGGATATGTCTGGTGTTTATGATCCTTATGCCCATGTGGGGATGGGGACCTGCCATCAGTAAAGAAGGGATGGTTTGTTTCCTCGGCATATGGGGCCTGCTTGCGTTTGCATTGTTCCTGATTACGTTCAGAATGGCCAAGTCCATGCAGGTACTGTTTGCCCTGCTTGTGATCCTCTTCTTCCTGCTGATCCTGGGAAATGCCCTCGGGAACGGCATGATCCTGACAATCGCAGGGATCGAGGGGGTCCTGTGCGGACTTTGCTCAATGTACATCGGCCTTGGACAGATTATGAATGAAGTATGGAAAGAAACAGTCGTAAGACTCGGGTGAGAGAAATGATTGAATTACAGGAATTTACCGAAATGTTCGAGAGGAACCCTCTCGCACAGGCAGTAATTGAGGCAAACCAGCGAATTGTCATGGTCAACGATGCCTTCTGCAAGCTGACCGGTTACAACAAGGACCGGCTGCTTGCCATAAAGTTCAGCGATTTCAAAGACCAGCAGATGCTCAAGTACCTGAAAAACTCCGGGGAATCAGTGACGGAGGCTATCAGCTCGCGGCACAAGACGATAGGGGAGAGTATGATAGAGACTCCCTCCGGCCTCCATGTAGTTCTCCGGACAAACATCCCCATCCTCAACGAGAAAGGTGAGGTAAAACTGGTCTATATTACCTACAACGAGATCACCAGTGTTGTAAAGACCCGCGAGTACATGGAAAAAGAAGTCGCCGCCATGAGCACGATCTACGGCAAGATGGCCGAAGGCGACCTCACCGTCAGGTACGAGATCACCAAACCTGACGAGGATACAAAAGAAGTTCACGACCAGATCGTCAAGCTCCGTGACGCAGTACGCGGGATCGTCCTTAACCTTGAGAAGAACATCGGCGACGTCAACGGGAAGATGCAGAACCTGACCTCGACCGCAGACAACGCGAACAAAAGCATTGAGGACGCCTCGAAGGGTGTTAACCAGATCGCAAAGAACACAAGCGAAGTCAGCGAGAACGCCCAGAAAGCTGCCGAAGGTGTGGACCAGATGAGTAAGGCCATGCAGGACATGAGCGCAGCCGTCGAGGAAATTACCTCGAGCATGGAGAGCGTATCCACGCAGGCAAAAACTGCCAACGACTCTGCAAAGGATGGTGCCGTCCTCGCAGATGCCATCAACAAGGATATGTCCGAAATTGCCGATTCGTCCAACAACGTGCATGGGATCGTCATGGAGATCGGCAAACAGATGGCCGATATCAGCAAGATCATTGTCCTCATCCGGGATCTCGCCAACCAGACCAACCTGCTCGCCCTGAATGCAGCCATCGAGGCGGCAAGGGCCGGCGAGCACGGCCGTGGCTTTGCCGTTGTCGCATCCGAGGTCAAGTCCCTTGCGCAGGAATCCCGGTCCAGCGCCGAGCGGATCGAGGAGATGATCACGCACCTCAATGATGCCACAAAGAAAGCAACGGAGGCTATGGACACTTCAAAGGGGCTGGTCAGCAAGGGCGCCGTTGCAGCTGCCGATGCAGTCAGTGCATTTAAGAAAATCCAGGTTGCCGTCGAGACCGTGGCCAACAGCGCTTCCGAAGTTGCCGCTGCAACCGAGGAACAGGCAGCAACTACCGAGGAGATCACCGCAAGCGTCCACGAGGTCGCGCACCTGATCGAGCAGACCGCTAAAGAAGCCAGCGATGCCGCAGCAGCGACCGAAGAGTCCGCTGCCGCCCTTGACGAGATCACCCGGATGATCCAGACCGTTAACGATGTTGCTGTAGAGGCGATGAACGCCAACCGCAAATTCAAGGTGGAATAAAGGGGGTTGCCTGCCATGTCTGCAAAGGCAAGTGAACCCGTTGCATTGGGAAAGCCTGCGGCCCAGAACGATCCGGGGACCATCCAGGTCGTGGAATTCGTGCTCGGCAACGAGCACTTCGCCATCGATCTCTTCGATGTAAAAGAGGTGGTCGAGTACACGACCATCACCAAACTCCCCAATGTCGCACCCTACGTCCGCGGCATCATCGACCTCCGCGGCGAGATCACGATGATCGTCGATCTCAAGCACCGGCTCAACATCACCGATGCCAGTACCAAGTCCCTCGAAGCTTCACGAATCATTGTTCTCGATGACAAGATCACCAAGTCCAAGATCGGGATCCTTGTTGACGATGTAACCTCGGTCTCGACCTTCGAGGGAAACCAGGTCGACCATACCTCTGCCTCCATCAGTCACGAGGACACGGCCATCATCGGCATCATCAAGCGCAAGGTCAAGGTAAAAGACAAGGAAGCAAACGAGCTCATCATCTGGATCGATATCAAGAAACTGCTCGACGATCTGGACGTAACACTCTGATGCGGGGGAATGGGAATGTCCGGCTAAAAAAGACCGCAACGATGCATGCCTCATCTCTCTGGTAAACGACAGGCACGTACCCCTGAAATCACGCCAAAGGTACATTATATCCGGGCCCGGGGAGGATTCCCTCCTCTTCGCGCCCGTCTTTTTTACCCGACGGTGCAGAAAACAAACTGCCTTTAAGCAGACATTGTCTTACGATCCATGGGTTCCCTTGATATAGGATCGGGAGATACCCGGATATATCGTCAGGAGTCTGTGCAGGTGAAAGCGGTACTTATCCTCTCGGGGGGTCTGGACAGCACGACCCTCCTTTACGATCTGCTGGGCCAGGGATACGATGTCTCGGCACTGACCTTTGATTACCACCAGAAACACCATAGAGAGATCCGGTGCGCAAAGGCGACCTGCGAAAAACTCCGTATCCCCCAGAAGATTGTCGATATCTCGGTGCTGGGGGACCTTGCCCCCTCAAGCCTGACCCGGGGAGCGTGGGAGGTTCCCGAGGGACACTATGCAGAAGAGTCGATGAAGCAGACGGTGGTCCCGAACCGGAACATGGTCTTTTTGAGCCTCGCCGCATCGTACGCGATTGGCATCGGGGCGCAGGAGCTCTTTTACGCAGCACACTCGGGCGACCATGCCATCTACCCGGACTGCCGGCCGGTCTTTGTAAGCGCCATGGAGACCGCACTCCACCTTTGCGACTGGAAGGATCTCACGCTCCGGGTACCTTACGTGCATTTCACCAAAGGAGATATTGTCAAAAAGGGCCTTGCCCTTGGCGTTGATTATGCCAATACCTGGTCCTGTTACAAGGGAGAAGAGCGACCGTGTGGCAAGTGCGGGGCCTGCACCGAGCGGCGTGAGGCATTTGAAGTGGCGAGGGCACGGGATCCACTTGAGGGGTAACGGCTAGATAGAATTGACCGTGTTCCCGAAAATATATGACCGCTCTTTTAGGTCTCCGGCAAAGCCTCCGCCCCCGCACACTGGAGGCATCCCCCTGTAGCGATAGTGCTGTATTACCCGTATACAGATTTGGATTCTGGGGAAGTATGTGCGTACAGGTAATACCCTCACTATCGCAATTGCGCCCCGTCCCCCCACGGGGGACTGGTGGCGCAAGAGGGGGGCTGCATTTCCTAGGTTTTGGGTTCTCTACCGAAGCAAAGAAAAGCCGGAAAAAGTAAGCCGAAGAGACCCGACCCTCTTTCTCTCCTTGTTACAAATACGCCTCGACCCGGTAGTCCTGCGTGCAGTCGCCATCGAGCGTTGTCTCAAAGGACCGGGTCTCACCTGGTGCGATCGCCCCGATATAGACCTGCCGGGAGTCGCGGATCGATGCCGTCTTTATGTTGACGAGATTGAGGTTTATCCTGACGGTGTCTGCGGTTGCATTCCCGGTATTGTACACATAGCCGGTTGCATGTGCATAGCAGCCGAGGCCGGGCGACCATGAGTCAGAGTACTCGTAATGGGCGTGGAGATTCCCTGATGAAGTGTCTCGCGCGACCGTCTCGCTCAGGCAGCCGGCGCCAAGCACAAATGCCGCAAGCAGGATTACGGTAATCCCGCCCATACAGAGTCTGGACATTCCCGGATACATAACAGATGTACCTTGCCGCGGTACCCAATAAAAAGAGGGGATTATTTGAGGATGAGGATCGACTCGGGCGCCCGGACCACGAGAGCAAGGCTCTCGTAGATCTGGAATTCGAGAAGATCGCCAACCGGGCCGTTATACCCGACCGCAAGGTCCTGGCCGATTGCAACCGAGGCATACTGGCTGCCCGAGGCAATGAGCACGCCGCCTTTTTTAAGCGCCGGTGCCTTGATGACGCCGTCGCCGACAATCGAGGAGATGTGTTCGAGTTCCGTGCCGTCTCCCTGCGGGTAGCGCCGGAGGAGCAGGTTGTACTGCGCCGGTGCGAGCGCAAGGCAGTAGGGGCCGTGGAACCCGGCTGCATCGAGCTTGGTCACTGCTGCAATGATCTGATCTGCTGCCGCCCCGACCTTGTCCCACTTTGTGAGAGTAAGGGATCCTGCGCCCTCGGCATTGAGGAGTCCCGGGGTCCCGGCAAGGCCGGCAAAGATGATCTTGTCCTCTTTTGCCGCTGCGTCCATTGCCGCACAGGCAACCGGGGCAGTGTCGAGGATCAGGTGGTCGCGCTCAAAGGATGCGAGGTCGCGCTTTGCAAGCGAGAACTCGGTCCGGATCAGGGAGAGCGGGAGCGAGACGCTCGCGCTTACTCCGTCTTCGAGGGCATAGTCCCCGAGAGGGATTGCCTTGAGGCCAAAGCCGTACGGGCCCTCAACTGCAAGCAGCCGGCGCCCGGCAAGCTGGCTCTTTGCCGCCTGGACCGCCACATCGTCAATCAGCTTCCAGGTCTCTGCACCGATGGGTGCGTCTTCACGTCCGAGATATGCATTTGCCATGATTTTAAGCCTCCTTTGCATTTTTCATTGAACCAATAGTCGATTCTTCTTTTGCCGCAGGCGCACCTGCGCCGGCTGCCCCGACCCGTCCTGCCATGGTGTCTACTTCGAGCGTTCCCTTCTTGTAGAATTCATCCTCCGCGCTGCCGGTCAGGATGGAAAGGAGCCGTAAGAGTTCCCCGACATGTACGCGTTCTTCGTCGGCGATATCGGTAAGGACTGCCTTTGCGAGTTCATTGTCGGTCGCATCCGCATGGGCCATATAACCGTGGATGGCTTCAAGTTCACCGGCAACGTCGAGCCGGACAACCCGGATGAGTTCCTCGTTGGTCAGCTTCCGGTCCGGGACCATCCCGCTGAAGGGGTTGAAAAAGTCTGGCATGTGAGATTCACCTCTCTGTTACTGGAGAGATGTCTCCCGCCCGGTTTATATACTTTTGACTTATGGCAGAAGCGGAATTCCTATAAACAAAGAAAAATAACCGCCGTACCTTGGTACTCATATGTATTTTTCCCCGGTATCCCGGCACGTTTCTTTATGTGCCCTCCTGATTCTCTTCTGCCTGCTCCTTCACCCGGTCCAGGCAGCATATATCCCGCCCTCGAACCAGACCGAAACACCGACCGTGACGGTAACCGCAGAACAGACCCGTTACGTTGTGCAGCCGGTCTACCGCCAGACCCTGGTCCGCGTCACCGTAACCGCTACGTCATCGGGAACCTCCGCGGCGGATGCGGCAACCGGGGCAAACATTACTCAGACAGCCACC
>Ga0116171_10005055_pt1 | contig 11672 bp, 6 predicted proteins | sample AD_JPNHW2_MetaG_FD_89798 | JGI IMG/M metagenome (GOLD analysis project Ga0116171, IMG submission 89798) | Active sludge microbial communities of municipal wastewater-treating anaerobic digesters from Japan - AD_JPNHW2_MetaG | ecosystem: Engineered > Bioreactor > Anaerobic > Digestate | place...
AGCACGTCGCCAGGATGCTCGGTTTGCTGGGCGCGACCCCCGAGGCAGCGGCGACGCACGCCGCCACGGTGATGGCCATCGAGACCCGCCTCGCCATGGCCTCCATGACCATGGTGGAGCAGCGCGACCCCAATGCCGTGTACCACAAGATGACCCGCGCCGAGCTCGCGACCCAGGCACCGGGGTTCGACTGGGCGGCCTACCTCCATGCTGCCGGGCTCCCCGCTTCCGAACCGAGCCTCCTGGTTCGCCAGCCGCAGTTCTTCAAGGAGCTCGGGGCCATGACGAAGGACGTCCCCATCCGGGACTGGCAAACCTACCTGCGGTGGCACCTCATCCACGATACCGCGGCCTATCTCAGCGCGCCGTTCGTGGCTGAGAACTTCGCCTTCTACGGGCAGACCCTCAGCGGCACGCCGGAGCAGCAGGCGCGCTGGAAGCGCGTCCAGAACAACACCGATGCCGCCATGGGCGAGGCCCTGGGGCAGCTCTACGTCGAGAAGGCGTTCAGCCCCGAGGCCAAACGCAAGGCCCTCGACCTGGTCAACAACCTGCGCGCCGCGCTTGCGGAGAAGATCCGGACCCTGGCCTGGATGACCGAGCCCACCAAGGGGAAGGCGCTCGCCAAGCTCGACGCCTTCACGGTCAAGATCGGCTACCCGGACACCTGGCGCGACTACTCCGCACTCTCCGTCGACCGGCAGTCGTACGTCCTCAACGTCATCGCCGCCAACACCTTCGAGTCGAACCGGGCGCTCGCCAAGCTCGGCAAGCCGATCGACCGCAGCGAGTGGGGCATGTCGCCGCCCACCGTCAACGCCTACTACAACCCGACCATGAACGAGATCGTCTTCCCGGCCGGGATCCTGCAGCCACCGATGTTCGACCCGCTCGCCGACGATGCCGTCAACTACGGTGCCATCGGCATGGTGATCGGCCACGAGATGACCCACGGCTTCGACGACCAGGGCTGCCAGTACGACGCCCAGGGGAACCTCAAGAACTGGTGGACCGAGGCCGACACCAAGGCCTACGCGTCCCGCCAGGACCTCGTCGTCAAGCAGTACGACGCCTACAAGCCGCTGCCCGACCTGCCGATCAACGGCAAGCTCACCCTGGGCGAGAACATCGGCGACCTGGGTGGCCTCAAGATCGCCTTCGCGGCGTTCCAGAAGTCGATGGAGGGCAGGCCCCGCCCCGCCAAGATCGACGGCTTCAACCCCGAGCAGCGATTCTTCCTCGGCTACGCCCAGGCGTGGCGGGAGCTGTCGCGACCCGAGTTTCTCCGCCTCCTCGTCAACACCGATCCCCACTCGCCGGCCAAGTACCGGGTGCTCGGGCCCCTGTCCAACTTGCCGGAGTTCGCCGCCGCGTTCGGCTGCGCCGACGGCACCCCGATGGTGCGCCCGGCCGCCGAGCGCCCGACCATCTGGTAGCACCACCCGCCCTGCCCCACCCACGCCCCGGCGCGGAGCTCTTCCTTCGCGCCGGGGCGCCTGGTTTCCGGCAGTGACCCCGGCTTGACCCGGCGGACCCGACCGCGTAGCGTCGCGAGCCATGAAAACGCTCTTCAACCCCCCGATGGCCGCCGCGATCCGGGAGCGCATGGCCCGCGTCAGGCCGGACACCCATCCACGCTGGGGCCGCATGAACGCGGCGCAGATGGTCTGCCATCTCACCGACAGCTTCCGCGTCGCGCTCGGCGAGGTCCCGGTCGCCTTCAAGCCCAACCCGCTCACCTTTTACCCGCTCCGCTGGCTGCTCGTCTACGTCCTGCCGACGCCGAAAGGCAAGATCCCGACCACCCCCGAGTTCCAGCTCACGAAGCCCGCCGACTGGCAAGCCGACCTGCAGGCCTGGAACGACGCCTGCGACCGCTTCATCCAGCGCGGCGGCTCGGCGGACTCCGAGTGGGGTGTTCACCCGGCGTTCGGCCACCTCTCCGCCAGGGAATGGGGCCGCCTGACCCACCTGCACTTCAACCACCACCTCACCCAGTTCGGGGTCTGACCGTCTACACCTGCCTGCAGGCGAGCCAGCCGGCACCGAAGACAGGCCGATGAGCTTGGTCGAGATCCTGGCATGGTCCAAACGCCCGAGGTCGTCAAGCCTGATCTTCCTCATCCCGTGGTACCAGTTGTTGCCGTCCATGAAGAGGATCGCCCGGTCTACCATGTGGGTCTGGAAAGGAGAATCCCCGGCGTGTGGCCAGGCCAGACCCCGGGGGCGTAAAGGGCCGGACCCCGTAGGGTCCAGGCAGTTGTCAAAATAGGTGCTTGGCTCTGGCGTTGTCAACGATTGCTCCTGTGTGGCCGCCCCTGTCTGAGCAAGTAGCGCTCACGCAAACAGCTCATCCCCAATGATCTTCCTGCATCGGTTGGCGCAGAACATCTCCGGGCTGCGGCTCGTTGCCCCGACACGGATCCGAAACCTGGGCTCTTCGGGGGACGGTTGAACAACCAAAGCCGGCGTAACGCCGAAGATCCTCTCCCCGTCTGTCATGGCCACGCCCTTCCACGGCGATAATGTGATCAGCACGGGTAACCGGATGCGGATGCGTGCCGGTCCGGTACTCTTGTCGTTCTTGGCCCGAGGGTCGATAGCGGGTAGTTGTCGCCCGGCGGAGCGCCACGGCCCGTGTCTGAGGGTCGTGGTGGAAGCGAAGGGCGAAGAGCCCGGGGGGCGCAGACCGCTGCGCCCCGATGGACACGACAAGACCGCGCACCGAACCGCCTGTCACAGTCCGGTTGGAGCGGCGAAGCCAGCTCGACACGGCCCCGATCTGGTCCACGTCGCCAAGCAAGCTCGAAGAAGGGTGTCAGGAGTGGCGGCAGGCACCCGATCAATCTCATCGACAAGGAAACCCGCCGCGCCGATCGGTCGGATGGGTACCTGATTGGGCGAAGAACTCGGTCTCCCTCCTTGGGCCTCAAGCCTGGTTGCTTGTCTTGGTCGGCAATCTGCCACACCGCACCAGATAAGCTGGCCAGCTCATCCAATCAGGTACGCATCAAGTGCGCTTGCTCGGACAGGTACCCGACATCCCGAACCACTCATTGGGCGCCACGGTCGGCAACGTTGTCGATTCTGGCGCCTTCTTCCAGGTTGAACGGCTCATCGGGGCCGGGAAGGAGACCGCCCGGAGAACCCTGCAACGAATCCGCCTCGGGGCTCCCTGCTCGGGGGACGACGGGAAAGGAAAGAGCCTACTCAACCACACTCCCAGTCGAAGGACACCCCTGGGAGACACCGTACGGGAATCTGGGTGTCCCCTGACTTCGGCGACCAAGTTGTGGCCCACTACAACGTGGCTATGCCGGCGGCTTCGGCGGGCCGTGACAACCATACTGGTGTGCTCGTGACCCGTTCCCTGTACCGCTGGCCAAGATACGCGCCTAGAATGGCCCCGGACGTGACCACGTGAGCATCGAACAGAATTTCGACGTGACCTTCATCGCCGCCCTGGCGCTGCGGGAAAAACAGGTCCAGCAGAACTACCGGCCGATCATCGCCGTGCACAAGTGGTTTGCCCGGCGGCCCGGTACGCTCTTCCGCGGGCTGCTGCTCGCCGAGCTCGGCCAGGCACCCGTCGCCGAGCTGTTCTTCCGCTCAAACTCGTTTCCGGGCACGCGCGTGGCCGACCCGTTCATGGGCGGGGGAACGCCTCTCATCGAGGCCAACCGCCTCGGATGCGACATCGCCGGTTGGGATATCAACCCGATGGCGTGGTGGATCGTCCGGCAGGAGATCGAGCACCTCGACCTGGCGGCCTACCGCGCGGCCGCCGCACAATTGGTCCGCTCACTCGCCGCGGAGGTGGGTGGCCTGTATCGCACCACCTGCACGCTGTGCGGCTCCACCTCGGCGTCCGTCAAGTACTTCCTGTGGGTCAAGACCCTCGGGTGCACGAGCTGTGGCCACGACATCGACCTCTTCCCGGGCTACCTCGTCTCCGAGGACCGGCGGCATCCGAAGAACGTGATGCTGTGCGCCGGTTGCGGGGTCCTGAACGAGGTGACGGACCGCCAGCACCCTGGCGCATGCCGCGCGTGCGGCCACAAGCTGGCACTCAAAGGTCCGGCGAGTCGATCGAGCTGCGCCTGCCCGGCGTGCGGCACCAGTACGATCTACCCGCGCCCGTCGGAAGGCCCGCCTCGCCACCGTCTGTTCGCCTTGGAGTACCACTGCCCGGGATGTCGGCCGCATCACCGCGGACGGTTCTTCAAGACGCCGGATGCCCGGGACCTGCACAAGGTCGAGCAGGCCGACAAGCGCTGGCGCGCCCTCACACCCTGCTTCGTCCCCGACGATGGCATCCCCGCCGGTGACGAGACCGACCGCCTGCACAAGTGGGGGTACCGGCACTACCGAGAGATGTTCAACCCCCGGCAGCTCCTCGGCCTCGAGCTGAGCTGTCAGCTCCTGACAGCCGTGCCTGACGAGCGAGTGCGCAACGCCCTGGCGACCAACCTCTCGGACCTGCTGCGCTACCAGAACATGCTGTGCCGCTACGACACCATGGCCCTCAAGTCGTTGGACGTCTTCTCGGTGCACGGCTTTCCGGTCGGCCTGGTGGTCTGCGAGTCCAACCTCCTCGGGATTGCCCGCTCGGACGGGGTGTGCGTGGGCAGCGGCGGCTGGGCGAACATCATCGACAAGTACTCCAGGGCCAAGTCGTACTGCGATGCCCCATTTGAGGTGGCTTCCCAGGGCGGGGTCAAGACTCAGATCGCCGTGCCGGGCGAGTGGATCGGCGAGGAGCGCAACGGCCGCGGACCGGCGGAGCGTCGAGAGGTTCAGCTCAAGGCGGGCAGCGCCACGGAGGCCAGTCTCCCCGACGCCTCGCTGGACGCCGTGCTCACGGATCCGCCCTACTTTGGTAATGTCCAGTACGCCGAACTCATGGACTTCTGCTACGTCTGGCTGCGTCGCCTCGCGACCCCACGCCCTGCGGCCTTCGAGGTGCTCTCCACCCGGCACTCCGATGAGCTGACCGGTAACACCACGATGGCGCGGGACCTCGCCCACTTCACCGAAGGCCTCGCCGAGGTCTTTCACCGCATGGCTGGCGCGCTCAAGCCGGGCGCACCGCTGGCCTTCACCTATCACCACAACAAGCTCGGAGCCTACGTCCCGGTGGCGGTCGCCATCCTGGACGCCGGCCTGGTGTGCACCGCGACCCTCCCCTGCCCGGCGGAGATGGGAGCGTCAATTCACATCAGCGGCACCGGTTCCTCGGTCGTGGACACGGTCCTCGTGTGCCGCGGCACGGGGACCATCCAACGCCGCCTCACCCTCGACACCCCTGAGGCCATTGCTCGCTTGACCCGCGACGACCTTGACCACCTCCGCGCGGCCGGGCTCAAGACCACGCGCGGCGACATCCGGTGTGTCGTCTTCGGCCATCTGGTCCGGTTGGCAATCTGGCATCTCCGGCCCGGCTGGCAGCGGGGGTCGACGACGAAGGACAAGACGGCCAAGGTCTCGGCTGAGTTCGCACGGCTGGGTGGCTCCAGAGCCCCGGAGACGATCTTGGGGGAGCACTTCACGGACGCACCGTTCACCCACGACATGCTGGTGGGTGAGGCAACTCAACCCTACGCAGGAGATGACGATGCGGTTTCCTTTTGAGGCGGCACCTGAGGAGCTGGAAAGCCACCTCGACGACTACGTCGATGCCGTCTTCTCGTGCCTGGAATCGGAGTTCCTTGTCCTGCCCAAGGGCAAGGGGTTCGTCGAGTACCCGCTCTTCGAGCAGGGCTACGAGGCGCTGAAGCTCGGCACCGGCGGCTTCGCGAAGCTCGACCCGGCCGCAGTGCTGGCGGTCGTCCACGAGCGGCCGGTGGCGCTCCTGGTGCTCCGCTCGATGCTGGGCTTCACCCCACCGGAGTGGGCCTACCTGGCCACGCAGCGCTTGGGCGTCGCGGTGTCCCAGGGCGCGGTGCGGTCCCTTGATCGCAGGGTGCGGCTGGCACCGCTCGCACCGCTGAGGCGGGACGGCTTGACCGCGGAGCGGGTCGCGGCGCTGGTTTCGGTGGCATGTCAGCTCCTCACGGAGGGGATGCCGGAGACGCCAGCAGACAAGGTGCACCGGCTGGACAAGGCGGACACACGGGGCGGGCCGTCGGCGCTGCGCGCGCTGGCAGGGATCGGAGTCCCATACGCGATGCTGCTCTACGAGCGGTTCCTGGGCCGGCCGTTTGCCGGGCATCGGGACTCGGTGTCCGAGTTGGTGGGTGACGCGTTGGAGTCGGCCATCGAGGAGGTGCTGTCTCGCGCTGGAGTGAGCTTCCGCAAGACCAAGCGCGTCGCGCGCGTCCAGGGCTTCGACCAGGCGCCTGACTTCATCATCCCCTCGGAGTTCAATCCGCAGGTGGTCATCGAGGCGAAGCTCACCGAGGACGACGGCACCGCCCGCGACAAGGTGACCCGCGTCCAGCACCTCGGCGAGCTGGCTTCCGCCGGGATGCCGCCAGGACAGCGGAGGTACGAGGTGGTCGCCTGCATCGCCGGCCGCTGATTCGGGGAGCGCCGCAAAGACATGGAGAAGCTCCTTCAGGCCACGCAAGGCAAGGTCTTTACCCTGCAGAACCTGGATCGACTTGTCGAGTGCACGGCGCTCAAGGGGTTCTGCTCGGGGTGAGCGAAATGCGATACCGCGCACGTCTCAGCGGCCAAACAGGGACCAGTAGCAAGATTGGCTTGGCGGTCGGGCATGACAGTCCAACCAAGAGTGTGAGGAGTGTGATACCAGCTACCTGTCAGGTACCTATCAATCCGCAGAGGCGATCCACGCGACCCTTGAGTGCAGGTAGGCCCGCTGCTCGGCCTTGGTCAGACAAGAGTTTCCACGAAGGAGGTCGGTCATGATTCTCCGCTCAGTCGAATCGGGAGCAGTAGCCCTCGCGGCGGTGCTATTGGGTACGCTGGGCGCGGTAACCATCGCCGAGGCGACGTGGCCCGGTCCCCAGACAGCGCCCCAAGCTACTGCGCCTGTGTACAAGCAGTTGGCCGGGCCACCGAGCGAGATGTATGCCATGGCGCCGCCTGACCCAGCCCAGTCTGCCACTCATTCAAAGAGCGCCCTCCTTCCCGTCAGTCTCGAGAAACAGCTCGACGGCCGTTGGACCTGGAGTGCTGAAATCCCTCTGGAGGGGGAGGATCTTCGGTTCGCCGTCTTCCCTGCTGCTCCCGCCGCTTTGCAGGGGTCGTGGAAGGTCATGCTCGGTGACCCAATCACCATGCATACTCAGTCGGCCGATGAGTTGGGGGTTGAGGTTAGCGGCTCCGAGGCCGGGCTCTCCCACATGGCTGCCGCCACGGTTTACCGGGTCCACAACATGACGATCGGCAAGCGACTCATTCTGCTCGAGTCGGATGCCCCAGGCGGGGGATCCGTCCTGGTCGAGGGCGCCGGGCCCATTCGATTGCTCTCGCACCAAACCGCATTCACTCAGCGCGTTGGACAGCGAATCGGAATGATCGCCCATATCTACGACCGCGCTACCGGGGATAGCGGGCCCAGTGCGGGCCGCGTCAGCACGGCCACGTTGCGCGTATCCACACCCGATAGTCGCGTCTTGAGCATTCCGATGCTCGACGACGGGTTGCACCATGACGGGATAGCTGGCGATGGCATCTTCGGGGGCGACTTCCTTGCGGATCGCTCAGGGGACTTTCGGGTCCAGGTTGACCTTGTCGGGCAAGATCGCGCGGGAGTCGATTTCCTGCGGACCTCAGAACACCTGATACCCATCCTCGGCGACACGATCACCCTTCAAGATCAGTGGGCTGCGTCCAGGACTGTCAGCTCTCATCGGCTGGCAGTGGACCTCAGAGTCGCAGCGACCCCTTCAAAGAGCCACTACCGCGTCATCGCTGAAGTGTGGGGGGCCAATCCATCTACTGCAGAGGTGTCGGTGCCAGTGGCGTGGATCGGAGGCATGACGTCCCTGACCAATGGCACACTCAGTCTCGGTCTTGACACTCGTTGGATAGCAATGTCGGGCGCGCAGAAACCATTTGAGCTCCGCAATGTCCGGGTCGAAGACCCCGACCTCTTCATCACAGTGGCGTCGGTCAAGCAGCTACCCCTCCTGCTGCCCGCAATGCCTGAGCAGAGCACCGCCAACCGCGAGATCATCGTTGATGAAGAGATGCTGCAGGGCCCTCGTCCGGCTAGCCTCGGTAACGTGATGCGCGCCGCCGAGACCGAGGCATCCACCAGTGGCACAGGCCATAAGCTCCTCCTCGTTCATGGCTACTGCTCAACCGATGTGTGGGGTCCGGTTGCCTGGAGGTTTGACAATTCCGCGGTGTTCGAGGATTTTGGCGCGAACCGTTCCCTTGATGAGTTTGCAGGCCTCCTTAAGACTCTCGGAAGCCAGTGGTACTCATTTGCTATCGTCGCGCATAGCCAAGGGGGCATGGCGGCGCTGCAGCTCCTAGCCTCCCAGTGGAGCGGGCTCGACAATGCTGGCCCCGGCCGTTTGATACAGTCTGTCGGCACCCCTTATCGAGGCACCAACATCGCCGGCAATTGGGCGGCCTTCTTCCATGCACTAGGTGTTGTCCCTTGCGGCGAAAACTACGGCCTTACCTATGAAGGTGCAGCATTGTGGCTGAGCGGCGTCCCCCCGGACTTTCCGCGCAATAGGGTCCACTACTACACCACGTCCTTCACGGACGATCTCGGTTACGACTTCTGCTCCGCGTGGACCGATTTGCTGCTGACAGATCCAGATGACGGAGTCACCGAACAGGCGTGGGGGCAGCTTCCTGGGGGCGTCAACCAGGGTCACACCACAGGGTGGTGCCATACGGACAACATGGAGTATCCCCCACAAGTCACGGATTGGGCGCGGGACGCTGTCATGAACGCAAACGCAGCGGTCATGTTCACCAAGGCCGCCCCCCTCGACGGTACGACCGGTGAGTCCACGACCGCGACGTTACGCTGGGGCGCGGGCAATATTGCAACAACCTACGAGTACTGCATCGACTCGACGAATGATGGTGCTTGCAGTAACTGGACGAGCACGGGAGCCGGGCTGAGCGCAAGCCCGACAGGGCTGAGTCCGGGCACCACGTACTACTGGCAGGTCCGTGCGTGGTATGGCAGCGGCGTGACCTTCGCCAACGGAGGCCCCGCCGCCTACTGGAGCTTTACGACCAACCCGGGCGGACCAGGCGCGTTCAGCAAGAGCAGCCCAGCGGACGGTGCATCCGACCAGCAGACGAATCTGACGCTCACTTGGGGCACGAGCAGCAACGCGGAGAGCTATGAGTACTGCCTCGACACGACCAACGACGGTGTCTGCAGCGGCTGGACGAGCACGGGAACGGGGCGCAGCGCGGGCGTGAGCGGCCTAGGTGCGGGCACAACGTACTACTGGCAGGTGCGCGCGCACAACGGCAGCGGGACAACCTACGCCAATGGGGGCAGCACGGCCTACTGGAGCTTCATGACGCACCCGGACGTGAGCCCCAACTCCTGCGCCAACCCCATCCTGATCTCTTCGTTCCCTTACTCCGATAGCAACACCACGGTCGGAAGAGGCAGTTCAATGAACTCGTACTCTTGCGCCCCCACGAAGAACGAAGGCGGCCCCGAGGTCGTCTACCGCTTCACCGTGTCGACCGCTGGGGACTTGACGGTGACCGTGCCCGACCCTCTAGGTCCACCCGATATTGATCCCCATCTGCTTTCCTCATGCGGTCCCAATTACTGCCTTGCGCGGGACAATACCTCCTTCACCTACTACGGTCTCCAGCCCGGGACCTACTACATCGTCTGCGATACCTATATCGACACATCGAATGCTGGCGCCTATACCCTTGATGTATCTTTCACTCCATCTTCTACATGCACCTACAGCCTATGCTCGTCGACCGCGGGTGTGGGCTCTGGGGCGGGATCGCAGAACTGCGGTGTCACGGCGCCCGCTGGCTGCGCCTGGACGGCGACCTCTAACGCGACGGGCTGGCTGACGACATCGAGTAGCGGGACAGGGAGCGGTACGCTCACCTATAGCTACAGCGCGAACCCGGGGGGGGCGAGGACCGGTACGATCACGGTACAGGACAAGACTCTCACGGTGACGCAGGCGGGGGGAGGTTCATGTTCCTACAGCCTGGATCCCTCGACCGCCACAGTGCCTGCAGAGGCGGGCTCAGGGTCATCTGGCGTCACGGCACCCAGCGGCTGTGCCTGGACGGCGAGCTCCAACGCGGCGAGTTGGCTGACGACATCGAGCAGCGGGAGTGGAAATGGAACGGTGGTTTTCTATTTCACCGCGAACACTGGGTTTTCGAGGACCGGCACGATCACGGCGGGGGGGCAGACGCTCACGGTGACCCAGGCGGGCGCCTCCTGCACGTACAGCCTTAGCACGTCGGCGATGGACGTGGGCTCGGGGTCAGGGGCGGGATCAATCGTCGTCTATGCACCCAGCGGTTGTGCGTGGGCCGCGAGTTCCAACGCGACGAGCTGGCTGACGACATCGAGCAGCGGGAGTGGCAATGGGACACTCAACTTCAACTTCACGGCAAATACGGGTGCAGCGAGGACAGGCACGATTACGGTCCAGGGGCATACGCTCACGGTGACCCAGGCGACGGGTTCCTGCACCTACAGCACCTGCTCGACGGTGAACGTAGGGACGGGGGCGGGATCAGGGTCATGCGGCGTCACTGCAACCAGCGGCTGCGCTTGGACCGCGAACTCCAGCGCGACAAGCTGGCTGACGACATCAAGTACTGGAAACGGGAACGGAACGGTTTCTTTTGATTTTACGGCGAACGCGGGGGCCTCGAGGACGGGCCTTATCACGCTACAGGATCAGACGATCACGGTGAATCAGGGGACCACCTGCACCTATAGCCTGTGCTCGTCGACAACGGGTGTGGGTGCAGGGGCGGGATCGAGCGCGTGCTCCGTTACGACGACAAGCAGTTGCGCTTGGGCCGCGATTTCGGATTCTCCGAGCTGGCTGACGGCCACGGGCAGCGGGAACGGGAATGGGACGTTTTCTTTTAGTTACACTGCGAACACCGGGGCTTCCAGAACGGGTACGATCACGGTGCAAGAACAGGCGTTCATGGTTACGCAGGCGGGTATCTCGGGCTGCGAGTTCACGCAACAGGGGCCGAAGTTGATGGGGACGGGGGGCGTGGGGAACGCTGGCCAAGGCGGGTCGGTGTCCCTCTCCTCCGACGGAAACACGGCCATCGTCGGAGGGTATGGGGACAACAGCAACCTTGGGGCCGCGTGGATCTGGACGAGGAGCGGAGGAGTCTGGGCCCCGCAGGGTGCCAAATTGGTCGGCGCCGGCGCCGTGGGCAACGCGCAACAAGGTTATTCCGTGGCCCTCTCCGCTGACGGAAGTACAGTCATCGTCGGGGGGCCCTACGACAACAGTGGCATTGGAGCCGCGTGGGTTTGGACCAGGAGCGGTGGAGTTTGGATTCCGCAAGCCGAGCTTGTCGGTACCGGCGTAGTTAGTCACTCCAGACAAGGCTGGTCCGTGGCCCTCTCCGCCGACGGCAGCACGGCCATCGTCGGAGGGTATCTCGACAACAGTGGCATCGGGGCCGCGTGGGTCTGGACGAGAAGCGGAGGTGTCTGGACCCAGCAGGGATCTAAGCTGGTAGCCGCAGACGCCGTGGGGAAC